>MDTG01079275.1_pt1 | contig 10691 bp, 8 predicted proteins | sample 811421 | NCBI WGS metagenome assembly MDTG01 (sample SAMN05326645, study PRJNA326480) | marine metagenome | isolation source: seawater | place: Pacific Ocean: South East | collected 2011
CCTTCCATCGCGCCTCGATCTGTCTCGAGTGTAATGACTGAACGACGGCCTCTCCCTTGTGGAGGGGTCGGCGGTGGCAACTACCACCGCGTACAGTAGCTTTTGCAGGACGGACACTCATTTGAGTTCTCGTCATGTAAGGGCTATTCTGGAACAAATGCCACCGGAATTGCTTCAGCACGTATGCAACTTCCTGCCGTCACTAAATGTAATTTACAATATGCGCCGCACTTTCAAAGCAGCCACGAAGATGTACAACAGTGCGTACCAGCGCGCAAGATTCAGCCGAGATGCCATGTCGTGCATCAACGCCGAAGCACAGCACAAGAACGATCCTCTCATCAAGAACATCAAATTCAGAGTCTGCTCGACCACGCTCCCGCCTTCAAAGCTCTTCTGGCAGGCACTAAAGAGATACGGAAGAATGACATCACAGTCCCGGCCCACCGTGTCCATGACCGGCGCCACCCGTGCTACCGTAGAAGACACCAGAAGAGTATTCATCGTCTGAGTCCCATGTAACACGAGTGATGCCCTTTGTAGCAAGCCTCTCGTCCCTTTCTTTTTGAGCGAGCGTGGCCTCGGTCTCGACGTCGCGCTCTACCTGCAAAACGCGCTGGTGGTAAACCGAGTAGTTGCGCTCGCTTGCTCGCGACGGAAAGCAGTCGAGCAACTGCGCGAGCTTTTGACGGTACGCGTCGCTGCATGTGTGATTGGTCATAAGGTTGTTTACGCGCTTTTTTTGCTCTGCTACTAAAAGCAGCATTTTCTTTGCATCCTCCATGGTTTTGAGAAGCGATGCCCCGGCAACAGAAATGTGGTTCCTGAGGTCGCGGCAAAGCTTGCGGTAGGCCGCGTCGACCTCGTCTTCGCCTGCTTCCTGAAGCGCCGCCTCAAATGTGTCGCATACCTTCCTGATGCGAATGTATTCTGGGTTCATGGCTTGGGTGTGGACGTAGGAGGGCGGCCGGCGCTTCTTGTGATGCTTTCCCACGTCCGATTGCTGCACGAGCCTCCGCTTGGGTCGCCAGCCGTCTACCGGCGCCTGGTCCATCGAGAGCAGTTGGCCACAGTAATGCTCGATGTACGGAACGCCGCTATCCGTGATAAATCGCCTTGCTTACCTTCATGTCGACTCCGTACTCGCTGGCGTTTTCTAGGGTCATGACCGACGGTGGCGCCGTCGACTTCGCTGGCGCCGGAAGCAGCCAGTTCGAACAGGTGTCGCGCAAGAGGCTGCGGATGGAGGGAACGGGAAGGCACGTATTCGTGTCGTGCTTCGACGAGCCAGACAAGCTGGTGGAGGTTGACATGTCGTTGCTGGAACCGACCGGATGCAGACTGAGTCTGTCCATAAACAACTCGCAAGGCGAGATTCTACCGTCAGGTCGCTGCGTCTTTAGGGGCGGCAACACGTTGACTCGGCCTATGCTACTCACGATGCTGAAGAGCATCGCGTTGGGGCACTTGGTTTTGTGCAAGGGTGTGACCATCGGGGAGGCGATCCGCGTATTTGATTACGAGGGCATCTTGCTCACATCAGAAGCTTCTTCAACGGTGAGCATGCCGGCCTCCGGCATCGCCTTTACAAAGCGGGAGGAGAGCGTGTCCGAGTCGATGGCATTGCTGTGCGAGCGAGTGGCCGACGCAATCGTGCAGTGGCCGCGCTTGGAGGTAGTCATTAATTCAATCATGCCAGACAAGATGGGGCAACCGTGGCTGCAAACCGCTCACCCGCCAGATGCCTCCATGTTCACCGCGACGGCCACCAGGGCATGGCTGCGCTTTGCCGACAGGCCCAAGAACGACCACACCGACGGCGACGCGATGGTGTCGCTGGCCATAAAAAACCCGAGGTGGTTGGTGGAGGGACTCGTTGCACTAGGAATTGTCCACCATCGGATGAGCTTGATAGATTCTGAGTTTGGGAGGCTGAGGGACGAGGCGAGCTTCAAAAAACTATACGAACAAGTGGAGGCCGATCCTCTTTACACGTTCTATCACACCAGGTTCGACAACTGCAAGTCGAACGCACACCCCAAAGTCAGGCGAGAGATCACGAAAGGTGAGCGCTTCTGCGCCGAGGTGCGAAACGCCGTCCTCAACCCCGACTCCGAAATACGGCCGTATGCCAGAGCGGCGATGATGCTCGTGGACTACCACCGCAAGGTCTCTCCCCCGTGCGGGCGCATATTCTCGGGGCTGTGTGCGGACGACTCGGGGCAAACCCCCGAGCGGAACATGTTAAAGAGGGCTCTCAAGGCCAGAGGAATCACAGTCGTCAGGTGGATGGAGCAGCGGGACCCGCAGATACGACCAATCGTGTTTCCTCCAAGCTGGAGGGACTGCTCAAACGCCTCTTGCTACGGACCCAGTGTGCTCCTAGGGTTTGAAAACGTCATGTAATTTGTCACTCTTTGTGTTTCAAAAATGTTCACTCTACATGCTCCAATAGAATGCACACAGCTCACTACCACTACACACGGAGCGGTCGGCATCACACCCCATTCGCGAGCACCGCCTGGTCGTGCGACTCAATCTGCTCGGCCTGCGCCGACGATACGTGCTTCAGGAAGCGCGTCATGTCCGAAATCACCGCCTTCACCATGTCGCTCTGTGCGTCGTGGCCCTCTGTCGGCTCCACGTTCTCCTTGGCCTCGTCGCCGATTTCCACACCGTTCGCCGTGATTGGCTTGAACATCGACTTGCCAACATGATGCCCGCTGTCGTAGCTACCGAAATCAAATGCCCCTGCTACCGCGTTGTTGGCTGCCATCTCTTTGGCGAATGAAATCACGTATGTGCACGGTGGCCGGGGAGCGTCGCCGACCGGTGCGAATTCGTACTCCTCCGCCTCCGCGGACAGGTTGCTCTCGCTCGTCGCATTGTACTTTTCAAGCCCCGACAGCTTCACGACACTGTCTGGGTCAACGGCACCGAAGATGCTGTCGTACTGTGCCTTCAGTTCCTTGGCGCGTTTGTATATCTCGTCGCGCTTGGTGACCATCGCCGGCAAGAGCTCCTCCTCCTGTCCAGAGCGCTGCATCTTTGCGATGCTCGCGGTAAGCTTCAGCACCCTCTCTCGCATCTGCGTGTACTTTGCGTGCATCGCGATCGGGTCCAAAGCGACTACCGAGACCGGAGGGGCCGCCTCCGGAGCCTCGGCGGACAGCTCGCGCTCAGCTGCGATTGCGCCTACCGTCGCTTCCGACGCCGTGTCCTGATCGTCCGGGAGCGGACTGGCACACTTGGCACAGCATCTCATGTCGAAGGTCTCTGGAAGTGGCTCGTGAGCGGGCATAGGAGAGACGAGCTGTTCGACGACACTCGATTCTACGACGGGTTGCTCAACGACGGGTTGCTCAACGACGGGTTGCTCGTCGGCGGCCTGTCCCCCCTTCTCGGAGGCTGCACTTGCCTCTGCGTCCTCCGCGCGCTTGGTCGCCTCCTTCAGCTCGAGTGTCTTGTCCTCAAGCTCCGCGACGGCCCGTCGCTCGGCCTCGCGGGCCTCGGCCAACTCCCTGACCGCGTCTGAAAACTTGCGGTGCACCTGCGAGCTGGCCTCGTTCAACGAAACACTCTCTGTTCGAAGCTCTGCTATCTGAGCGTTGAGGGCCTTGATGCTGAGGTCCCTGTCCTTCACGTCGGCTTTCAGTCCGTCGATCTCCTTCTTTGCCTTCTCCGCCGCTCCGTCGGCCGCCATCACAGCACCGACGGCGCTTTCAAAGCTAGCCGGCTTTGGCTGGGTCGCTGCGACCGTCGCCTTTGCTGCCTTGGAGAGCTCGCTGCGCAGGTTGCCTTCTGTAGTATGAGCGGCAGCCAGTTGGGCAGTCAAGCCCTTGATTTTATCGGCAGCGTTGCTTCGCTCGGACACAAGAGCGGTTTGTGTCTTTTGAAGGTGTGTTTCCGCCATGGCGGCCCGCTCTTGTGCCTTTTTCAGGCGCGTCGTCAAATCGTCTACGACCGCCGTGAGGCGCATCACGTCTGCCTTGGAATTGTCCTTCGGCTGCTCGAATGCATTCTTGAGCGGCACAGCGAACTGCGTTGGTCTCAGGTCCACTTTGGGAACGGGTGCGGGCGTGGCTGCATACGGGGTGGACTTGAGCTGACCAAAGTCAAACTTGATCCCAGGGCCCTTTGGTTTGGGGGGCGTGCTGGTATTCGAAAACAGACCGGAAGCGGGCGCTTGTGTCAAAACGAGCGGTATAGACGCAGTCTCTGCTTCAACGACCGTCCGCAGGTTGAAACGGGTGTCAATTGTCCGAACCGACATTGCGACCCGCTATTGTCTATAGCATTGTGCCACAGTCTTATCCATTGGACTCAATGTTTGACCTGACCGCAGAAGCGTGTCACTTTTGGGGTGCTGCGATTCCGAAGAAGACATCGTCGTCTACCAAACCTCCAATTTTGGAACAGTCAATCCCAAATTAGCCAACTGGCGCCGACGATTACGTTGGGAGGCCGCCCCAGGGCAAAGCCAGCGTCCGGCGCCACGCAAGGTTTGGGTGTTAAGTTTTACTCCAAACAAATCTACTTGATATCAAAGTAAAACGCCAAGGGATGAGCGGCCGCAAGAGGAGAAGTTCTCTGCCTTCGCCTCAGACATGCAAGGCGACCCGCGCCTGCGGTCCGATCTCGTGGCGCCGGGGCTCACTTTTGGAAAAGTTCAGGCTTACTCTAGATGGTGCGCAAGCAACGCGCGTGACGGCGGGCTACTTGGACAAAGACAAACAGGTTACTCTGCGGGGAGAGATGGTTACGCCGTGCCAACGCGAGCGGGTCGTGCGGTACATTGCAGATTTGTCAGAGGCTTTTGGTCTGCGCAACACCACCACCCTCTTCGCCGCCAACTACTTTGATCGCTGGTTGACCAAGCTGTGCGTCGACAAGCGCGCCAAACAGGACCGCATCGACCGCAGCTGGACCTTGCATGTTGACGTCGTCACTGGTATGATGACAAGGTGCATCAACAGCGCCGACTGCGTGTCTCATGTCATGTCCTTCATCTCAAAGCCGGTTCCAACCCAAGCAGAGGCCGAGCAGCGCATCACAGGAATGCGGAGAGACATCAAATTGGCCAGTGTGGTCTGTCTCCTGATTGCTGCCAAGTTTTCAGACGTCCAAACGCCGTCTTTGTCGCAGCTAGTGGACATACACAATGATGGTCACCCTACGCAAGACACGTCTGTGCGAGAGATCCACGATCTTGAGCTCGAAATCCTTGGTGTGCTCGATTGGAAGCTCAACGTGAAGACTCCACACAACTACGCAGAGTACCTTGCCAGTTTTTGTGACGTAAAGATGGAAGGCGTGTTCAAAGAGGCCGTAGAATCCTACATGGACATGTCAGTTTACTGTTACGAGTTGCTCGAGTTTCACCCTGCGGTTGTCGCGTCCGCATGTCTCTTGAAGGCGTGGCAAGACGACCAGGTCAAGGAGTACAAGCTCAACGTCCTTGCTAAAGTGTGCGACACGCACGTTGACTGTGTGCACTCGGCTCTGGATATGCTGAGCAAACACTACGCAAAGGTCTGGCGGTCTTGAGCAGCTATCGCGCGCAGGCAGAGCTGGGTGTTCAGTCGACACATTTTGTCCATTATTCGTCCATTGTTAGCCCTTACATGACGCTCAAACTAACGTTGTTGCCAACGTTGTGATGAAGAAACCTGACTGAAAGGGGTAATCGACCGTTATGCTCAAATTAGGCGACCGGCGCCGGCAGTTTATTTTGTTTTGAGACGCGTCCAGGACACGGCTGAAAAAACCTTTATGTGCAATCGCCACAAGTGCGCTCGGTGGGTGCGCGTGGCCGGTATATATTGCGCATTTCTTTGCAACCCTACAACGATAGGGTGCACCTTAACTCAAGGGTTCTTACAGCAAACAAAGCATTCAAAAAATGAATGAATTAATATCAATGTTCACCGGCCACAAGCACGGCCTCGCCAGCCTGACTACCGCGAACAGTGCGGTTGACGGTGGGAAAGACCATAGAACCCTGTTTTTAGTATGCTTGCATTTAGTTTGCGGACTGCCCAGTGGATGCGGACTGCGCCTTTGATGCGGACTGTAGCGTGGATGCACTGGCGCCGGATAGGGCTGTCATAGGCGGTCCTGGCCAAAACTAAATCTCTGTTTTTCAACGAAAAGAGGCGCGTTCTACAGACTGGACTTCACAAAAGCAACGGCCGGGTAAAGGGCAAACGACCTGCTACAACTGCATACAGCGCAGGAGACTGCGACCTCTATGTTTTCTTGTTTGACAGTGACACACTTTACGTGTGGGAAATCAGTGAAGATGAACTACACCGACGCGGTCACATATCAGACACTGTGTCGCTTGGAGTTCAATTATTTTCAATCCCATGGCCTCTCTTTCCATCCCATTGGTCTTCTTTCTACAAGCGCGTGTAGACGTATGACCAAACAACCAATCTTCTCTTCAGCCTATGCTTCGCCGGACGCGACCGCGCGGTACGCCTGCGTATCAAAAGTAAGAAACGTGTCAGTCTATCTATACACATAAAATAGCAAGGATGTTATGCCATACAATTGACATTAGCTTACCTCGATGCGACGCGCCAGGCCGTCGTCCAGCATGTTCGCAGCGATCAGCTGGCTATAATGGGCGTTGTTCAGGAATGCGATTGGCTTCCAGCTTGTTGGCGATACGCCCAGACTTGCGGCCGACTTCTCGGTGGGGGAGAGCTGGTCGAACTCGTGCGAGTTGACGCGCTGAGCCGTGATGTCGGCGGCGTCAGCAGCGCAAGTCTGCGCCTTGAGCTCCTCGAGGTCCGAGCGGAGCTTCTGCACCTCTTTCTCCGAAGTGGTTGCTTTCGTGCGGCGTGCCGACATTTTCGTGTTTCGTGTCTGTCTACCTTACCGTTAATACATGGGACTTATTGTTTTCTCAAGTGTGGCTAGAAATGTCCACATCGCATCAGTAAATACATACGCACTTTGGTGCCGGTATCGCATCCAACCTCACTCGCGCATAGGGTAGCCCCAGGTCTTCCTGTGGTGGCAATTATGACATAGGAGGTCGCACTTGTCCATCTCGGCGTCGAGGATGGCCTTGAACCCCGGGGCGTCCAAGTCGGCGGCCTTTCTGGGGTTGTGCACCAGGCCGGCCACCCCGCCTCGCTTGCCGGCGAGCGTGTCCTTGCCGATCAGCTTGGTGGCCGGGTCGCGGTGGTCCCGGTGGAAGGCCCACTCCTTGCCTTCCACGTCGGCCCGCTTGCACCTCTTGCAGCAGCCGGTGGCGCGCTTGCGGGCGTCCACGTACTGCTGCTTCGGGTACACGATCTTGGCTTTGCGCTTGGCATGGTACTGTTTGACCTCATCGGGCGTGCCACTCGGCTTGCCGTCCGGCATCACCGGCGTGCCGTCCGCGTGCTCCGCCCACGGGTCCTGGCAGCGGTTGGCTTGGGCACTGGTCGGCTCGAGCTGGTGGCAGAAGCCGCACAGCCACTGCATGCCTTTGGCCTCCTCGGCGCGCATGGCCTCCACGCCGCTGTGGGTGGACCACCATTTGTAGTCGCTCAGCCTCTGCTTCTTGCGCAGCGCCTCGTTCTCGTCCTTGGCGGTGTGCAGGTGGTCGCCCTGCAGCACGCACCACGCCTGCTTGCCGCGCTCGGCGCAGTCGGGGTTGGCGCAGCCGTCGTTCTTGGTGCACGCCGCCTCGCGCATGCGGATGCACTCGGCCTTGCACGCCTGTTCGGCGGGGGAAAGTTGGTCTGCTTTCTCTTGGCATGACGGGCAGTAACCATTGCGCAGCTCCTCGAGCGTGGCACGCGCCTCGCGCGCTGCGTCCAGGTTGCGCGCCTCCCAGGCAACCGAGTAGGCCTGCAGCGCGTCGAGGAACTGGGGACGGCGACGTCCATTCTTGTTGCTTTCTGGAGGCGCAAACGTCACAATGTCCTTGTAGTTGGACTTGCAGTGGGTGCAACCGGCCTTGAGCTGGCCGTCGCGCGTGGCGTGACTGACGCGATAGCTGCGCGCATTGTGGGGTTGGTAGATGCTATGATTTTGCTCTTTCTCCGGGAAGAGGTTGGGTGGACGCGTGTCCTCGGCGATGGAAGTGGGACCGGCGACTGGAGGAAAGTAATTGTGGATGTTGTTCGTGGTGTTGTTTGTGGTGTTGTTGACCATCTGTGGGCCGTCGCCCTGGCACCGCTGCTTGGCGCTCGGGCTATGGGGGTCGAACATACCGATTATGGGACATACGGGGCATCTTTTCTTAGACTTCATATGGCCACGCCATATTACCCACATACACGGCACCGAAATGTTTCGGTTTTGCACACACACACCACTGCCAACCCGCTTGTCACCTAGTCGCACAAATAGCACCATGCTCCGCAATAAGCTTCCAAAGCACCATGGTATTAAAAGAATATCGAATCTTGCGCTTGTTGTCCGCAGTTCCGCTCCGGGTGACGACGACGCCATTCTCGTGCAGGTCGTCCAGGATGGTTCTCGCCGTGCGGTGTGCCGGCCGTATGTCGTCGAGCGTAAGAGTAAGTGTTCCGCTGGTTGGGGTCCACGAGTTGAACTTGGGAATTGTGCGCAAGACATCCAGTAGGCCATTGGATCGCATCATGACTGGGACGCCAAGTCGATTTCTCCTCTGGTAGAGTATGGGAAGCAGCATGCCGATCGAGTCGGTCACGTAAGACTTGTAGCCGTCGTTTGGTTTGTAGCTCATGTAATGCCGCGTCCTCTTCGTGAGGCACCCGCACAGGAACGGCAACGAGTCCCCCGAGCTGTCAAAGACAGTCTCGAGTTCCTGGCAGGAAAAACGGGAAAGGTAGCAGCAGGCATCGTCCAACGCTCGCACGTGATCGCCCTCCATGTCGTACAAAGCCGACACAAAAGCGCACATGCGAAAGCCCAGCTTGTTCATGTCGCGCTCGTCGGCTATTGTCTTTGCGGCCATGCGCGCAAAAACGATGCAATCCAGCGTCACAGGAATCACAGCGTCCGCGGCCAGCACCCCGGGCATGAAGTAGCCCTTGCTTGCCATCTCCCACACCGACCGTATCAGGAATTCCGCTCGTTGGCCCGCTTCCGAAAGCCCCGATCGTCTGGCCGGTTGCTTGCACGCAAAGCACCTCGCCGTCTCCAGGAAGGTCATGGGTGGGATCATGAGCATCTTCGATGCCCTGCCCCCGGAATCGTTGCGCAAAATTCCCGAGAACGTGCTAACTCGTTCAATGGGGCGCCACTGCTCTATGCGGCGCAAGGCCTCTCGCAATGCACCCACCGCCTTGCGCGAATTGTCGGCCCAAAAGGTGACCATTGCTACACGAACCTCGATGTCCATGTCCTCTGCAAACGCACGCAATAGCCTGTCCAGATTGATTTGATGTCGACTTTGATCAACCTCCATCGGAGGAAACGCCGCAATGTCGCGAAGCTGGCTGAGGTCGTTCTCCAGCAGGTTGCGCGTCTCGTCGCTCGACGGTTCGGTCGCGAGGCCCAGTAGCAAGCGCACACTGTGCTCATCGCGCTTCTTTTCGCAGTAGGCGTGAGGCATCTCCGACTCGTAAAGGCGATTGAGCATCGCTTCCAACGAGCGAGACGACAGGCAGTCGTCTGCGACCGATTTGAGCGACATCACGGTCAGTCTCTCGGCAATGGCGTAAGCAAGCTCCTTCTTTGTCTTGAGAAGCGTATCGTCCCTCGAACCCGCGTCTGTGCGCTGTATGGTAGAGCTATCGCACAACACCTTGTCCAGTTCGTCCAACCAAACCATGGCGCGCCGGGTCACCTCGAGCATGAGCATGTAGCCCACGTCGCCCACGTTGATTGTTGTGTAGTTGGTGCGCTCGTCGATGAGCTGGTCGGAGTGGTAGTAGGGAAGCTCAGAAGTGAACGCGTTGATGTCGATGTTTTGCCCATAGTTAGCCATGGCACACTGGCGCATGCGCATCGCAATGTCATCGCAATGCTGCACAAACTCGTACATCTTCATGAGTGCCTCCATCTGCGCAACGCCGCCTTGGTTTGTTAGGCTAAGGTAGTAATGCACTTCCTGTCTGCAGATCTCAACGAGGGGCTGCTTTTCTGATATCTCCTCGTCGACTATTTGAAGCACGTTGGCAAAGTATCGCGCGACGCTGTTGACCATGTTGCGCATCTTGTCTTGGTTTTGAAAGAGCACCCGGCGCTCGTCCGCGGACATTCGCGGCATGCCGTAGCAGAACATTTGTCCGGTGCTACGTAGGGTGTGTGGGCGTCGATCGGAACGGCGCGAACCGGGTTGTGAGTCGGTATCGGTATCGCCACATTCATTTTGCTAGTTGCGGCTATGGGCAACTGGTTCTTGGCGCCGGAAAATTTAAAGAAAACACTATTGCGGAATATTCATCCTGGCGCCGTAATACACACCCACCCTCACATTTGCTACTGCGTTAGTGGCGCCGGAGGCGGAGTAGGCATCGGCGCCAACGGATCGCGGCACACTATTGCGTAGTAGAAATCCAATTCGATTGCAGACTGCACATCCCCGTAACTTGTAGGCTTTCTATCTTCATACTCATACCGGCGCCGCGTTCAAAAATTGCATCTTTTTGCATCTACCGGGAGATAGTGCGGAGATCGTGTTGGGCCACTGGAGTTCCGCCAAAGTGCCGCCCGGCGGAAAGATGGCGGAACTCGGGTCGAGGGGCCTGCAGCATTTTTCC
>MDTG01236037.1_pt1 | contig 10691 bp, 10 predicted proteins | sample 811421 | NCBI WGS metagenome assembly MDTG01 (sample SAMN05326645, study PRJNA326480) | marine metagenome | isolation source: seawater | place: Pacific Ocean: South East | collected 2011
AATGCTTTTAAGACTTTTGCTATGGCTGGTTTGACCACAGTTAAATATATTCATTGGAACCACTTTAAAGATGCTAGTAACTATGACTACAGTTATGTGCAGGCGAAAGATGCTAGTGATTTGGATTTCGTTGAAGGTTTAGGAGATGCAACTGGAGGTCATGCTAATGACCTATACATTGAAGCTGATCCTATAACAACTTTTCAGGTAAAAGGTGGAATTTTGTATGAGCTAGGTAATACTCTAAGCTTCTTAAATGCTATACCTGTTGTTGGTAAAGTTTATGATGATGCAGACGTTTGGTTTAATTTTGGCTTGATTGATAAAGCTCCAATATTTGATCAAGTGATTCAAGATTGGGATGCTAAAATGGCTACTGATCCAAAAAATGAGAAGTTTACTGCTTTTGAGTTTGGTTTAAACGCTAGATCTAATGACGGTAAATTAGCTGGTAAGTTAAATGTATACAATACATCTTGGAATGACAGAATTGCAACAAAGTATGTTCAAAACGAAGATGGTGATGATGACATCATTTATTTAACTGGTATTAATCAAAATCATTTTGGAATCGAAACTGAATTTGGTGCTCAAATTAATGAAATGTTTAGACTAGATATTGGTATTGGCTATGGTAAGTGGGAGTTTACAGATGATGCTACAGGTACATACAGAGATAGCGATGGATCAGATGCGTCATATAGTTATTCCCTAAATGGCCTGCCTGCTGGTGACATGCCTCAAACCTCTTTTAACTTGGGTTTATCAGCATCTCCTGTTGAAGGATCAGCTGTTCAACTTACCTATAGATGGTATGATAGATTTTTCGCTGACTGGTCTGCTACTTCTAGAGAGTATTCTGAGGGCGATACACCTGACAGAGCTAATCCATGGCAAACTCCTTCTTATGGAATTGTTGATTTAAACGCATCATATGATTTGCCACTTGATTTTAATGGTATTACTGCTTCAGTAGTACTCAATATAAGAAATCTATTTGATGAGGTATATATTCAAGATGCTACAGATAACAGTAGATATAATGCTGTGCCTTTCAGGGTAAATAGCCATACTGCTAATGCAGCTGAAGTCTTCCTTGGGATGCCAACCGCTTACAATTTAGGATTGAAAATTAATTTCTAATTTTAAATCTATATTTAATAAAAAAGCCTTGGATTTTCGCCAAGGCTTTTTTTATGAAAAAAATGTTTTACTTTTGGGTACACAATGATTGATTTTCATAATCATATCTTGCCTTGCGTTGATGATGGTTCGCAATCTGTTGAAATATCGTTGAATATGTTAAGGCATGCTTCAAGTCAAGGGATTACTGATGTTGTCAACACTGTACATTATCAGCATCCTAAAGTTGAAGGCGAGGATATTTCATTTTCAAGGATAAAAAAAATTTCAGATGAACTTGAGATTGAATTAAAGAAAAATAACATTCCCATAAAAATCCATTTGGGAGCGGAGGTATTTTTTCTTCCCAATTTATTGAAGCTTAAAAATGATCCGCTTGCAACATTTTCCAACTATAAGTACATGCTCATAGAATTTCAGGTTCATCAACTTCCTGAAAATCATAAACAAGAGTTATATAATTTAAAATTGGCTGGCGTTACGCCCATTATTGCTCATCCTGAGAGATATAAATTTGTTCAGAATGATATTAGTCTTGTAAGAACATGGATGGATACTGGTTGTCTAATTATGATCGATGCTGGTAGTCCTTTGGGTTATTTTGGAAAAAACTGCAAATCTACTTCTGAAATAATTATTAAAAATGGATGGTGCCACATTTTAGGTTCTGATTCACATGATGACAGAAAGAGAAATTTTTGTCTTAAAGATTCTGTTGATTACGTTAGAACAATGATTGGTTCAAATGTTAATAAAATGGTATATGATAATCCGAGAGCTGTTATAAATGGTGATTATATTTCATCAGAATATGAATATGAAGTAGAACCTCCATCTAGTTTTTTTGAAAAAATTAAAAAGAAATGGAATATGTCAATTTGAAGTATAGAAATTTTAATAGTTTGTTTATCCTGATTTTATTTAATTCAATGATCTTTGGGCAGAGTTCAGATGCCCTTATTGATGTTAAAACCGATTTTCAAATTTCAAGTAAAAAATTTATTACTGATGAAAATGGAAATATAAAAATTTTTATTAATGTTTGGGGTCATGTTAATAACCCTGGCTTTCACGTAGTCAATGATGGAATAGATTTTGCAACACTAATTTCTGTTGTTGGTGGACCACGCGTTGGTGCTGATTTAAATAAAGTTAGACTATATAGGGAAACACCAGATAAAGATGGCACCATAGTGTATGATATAAATTTAAAATCATTTTTAAATAATGGGGATAGAGGTGAATTTGTAAAAATCAAACCAAATGATACTATTATAATTAAGCAGACTACTACTCATTATATATTTTCAAAAATTGGTGTTCTTAACACTTTGTTGAACATTTTAAATATTTATCTGCAAATAGAAAGAAGGTGATTCACATGTCTGATGATGCAAATAGTTATGATCAAAATGAAGCTAATGATTTTAATATTAAGGATATTTTATTTATAGCTAGGGTTCATAGCAAAAAAATTCTTATTATAACAATTACATTTCTTTTTTTAAGCATATACTATACAATTTCAGAATCTCCGGAATACAGAGCTAGCACTTCTATAATGATTAGAGAGAAACAAGGCGCAGCCATGATTATGGATTTTGGTGGAACTAGACAAAGAAACCAAATTATCAATGAGATTCAACTTATTCGTTCACGCCAGGTAGCTGCAGAGGTTGTAAAAGAACTTTGGAATAATGGGTATAAAAATAAAATGTATTTGTTTGGTTCTAGAGTTTTTAAGCCTAGGGGGCAATCTATAAGAAAGATTACCAAAGAAATTTTTTCTTTGGGATTTTATGACCCTGAAAAAGATAAACCCAAACGATATTCAGATGAATACACGAAACAAATTGGGGAAAAATTCGCATATAAAATTCTAAAAAATTTAAAAGTAACCAATCGTAGAGATACAGACATGCTAGATTTATCCTATTCTAGTGTAAATGCTGAAGAAGCAAAAATTATAGTTAACACAATAGCTAATGTTTATTTAGAACTTGATTTAAAATGGAGCAGTGATCAAGCAATTAATATAGTAGATTTTTTAGAGTCGCAAGTTAATATTCAATCGGGAAAGCTCAAAAATGCCGAGGAAAAACTTAAGGTCTTCAAAGAGGAAGAAAGGGTTTTCGATCTTGATGGTAACTCAACAATGCTATTGGAAAAATTAGTAGAAGTAGAAACCATATATAATAATACGCTAGCTGAAATAAATATAAACAATGAAAAGCTTGATTATTTAAGATCAAAATTATCAGAGGAAGAAAAAACACTTGCGAAAAAATTATTAAATGGAATGAGTCTTCAAGTTATGTCATTAAGGTCTTCGATTGCAGAACTTGAATCTAAGTTGATACAAAAAACAGCACAATATGGTGAGGGGCACGAGGCTGTGAAACAAGCAAAAGAGCAGATAAATAATTTAAAAGATAATCTTAGTAGTAAAACAAAAAAAATGATCGAGCAGGGTTTATCTGTTGTTGACCCTCTAGAGTACAGACAAAATTTAATAACTGACATTATCACAATAGAATCAATCAAATCTAGTTTTGATACAAAAGCGGTAGAATATAAAAAACTTGTTGAAAATTATAATAAAGACTTAGAAAACCTGCCCGGTAAGCAACTATCTTTTGCAAGACTAAAAAGGGAATATGATGTTTTAGCAAAAAGCTATACATTTCTTTTTGAGAAATTAGAAGAATCAAAAATAAACGTTGCTTCAAAATCGGGAAAAATTCAAATAGTTGATGCAGCCATGACTCCCTTCAAACCAATAAAGCCAGATCATTCAAGAAACATTTTTCTTGGAATAATTTTTGGCTTATCTCTTGGTGTTGGTTTAGTAGTATTGTTTGAATATCTCGATAACTCTGTTAAATCTGCAACTGACATTGAATCAAAAAACTTAAATGTGCTAGGAATCATTCCTTCGATTGGGGAGGAAAAAATTGTTAGCAACAAAATCTTATTCTGGAAAAAAAATAATACTGCTAATTCAGCCTCAGCTAGTAGAAAATTACAAAGAAGATTAATTACCCGAGAAGATCCAAAGTCTCCAGTTTCTGAGGCATACAGAAGTCTAAGAACAAGTATGATTTATGCCTCAGCTGATAAGGAGGTTAAATCTATTTTGGTTTCAAGCTCTGGCCCTGGGGAGGGAAAAACCACGACTGTTGCTAATCTTGCTATTACTTTTGCAAATTTAGGAAAAAGAACACTTCTTATTGATACAGACCTTAGAAGGCCGGTTCTACATAAAGTGTTTAATGTTCAAAGAGATAATGGAATTACTCTATACCTATCTGGGATTACGGATGATTTTGATTCATTGGTCTCACCTACCACAATAGATAATCTATTTGTTGTCTCGTCTGGTATTATACCTCCGAACCCTTCTGAATTATTAGGTTCTAAAAAAATGTCTAAATTAGTATCAAAATTAGAAAAGGAGTGGGATATGGTTCTTTTTGATAGTCCTCCTTTAGTCGCTGTGACAGATGCAACAATGGTATCTAAAGAAATCGATCAAATTGTAATGGTTGTTAAGGCTGGGCACACTGATAAAACTGCTTTTTCTCATACAGTTAACTCTTTGCGAAATGTAAATGCTCCGTTGGGTGGTGTGATTTTAAATGCAGTTACAAGCAAAAATAGTTATGGATCATATTACTATTATTATCAATATTATCATTATTACGGTAATTATAATAGTAGTGATAAAAATGAAGAAAGTTAATAATTCTTTAAATAATCATTCGTCGTAAAAAATGAGCTAGGATATGAATCTAGAGCAATTACAATTACTAAATAAGCTCATATGTCATTTGAATATATTATAGCAATATCTATAGATATGTTGTATCCTTAAAATTACATCTGTAATAATATTGCCATATTTAGTAAAATAAAAAATTCGTATTGTGAAAAAGACAGAAACTTTAATTAATTCAATTTCATCTAATAAGTTTATTACTTTTTCTGAGCTATATAAATATAGAGATCTTTTATATTTTATGGTACTTCGTGAGGTAAAGGTTTTATATAAGCAAACCGTTCTTGGTTTTTCTTGGGCGATTATTAGACCAACCATTTCGATGATAATTTTTTCAATTATTTTTGGTAATCTAGCTCAAATTCCTAGTGATGGAATACCTTATCCGATTTTTTCCTACACAGCATTAGTTCCATGGACATATTTTTCTACAGCTTTAACCAGTGCTTCAACAAGCTTGGTCAAAAATACTAGCATATTTACTAAAGTTTATTTTCCAAGATTAATAATTCCTATTACTCCAGTTATTTCTGGATTAGTAGATTTTTTAATATCAATGAGTATAGTTTTTGTTTTAATGATTTATTATGGTATTTCAGTAACAACCAACATTATTTGGCTGCCTGTATTAATCTTTATCATGATATTAACATCTGCTGGACTTGGGTTTTGGTTTTCTGCGCTCGCTGTTCAGTTCAGAGACATAAGGTACGCAGTTCAATTTCTATCACAATTATTAATGTATGCTGCTCCAGTAGTATGGCCAGCTTCATTGTTATCGGAGAAATTCGGAGAAGATATAGCATTTTGGTATGGTTTGTACCCATTAGTTGGGGTGATTGAAGGATTTAGGTCTGCTTTAATCGGGAAAGTACCTATGCCATTAGAACATATTTTATTAGGTAGTTTAACTAGTTTTATAATTTTTATTTCTGGTTCATTTTATTTTAATAAAAGAGAAAAATTTTTTACGGACGTTGCATAAATGAAATATATGGATATAAAACTTATAGTTTATGATTTTGATGGGGTCATGACAAATAACAAAGCTTTCATTGATCAAAATGGGAAAGAAATAGTTGAAGTTTCTCGAGCAGACGGCTTGGGTGTTTCATTAATAAAAGATCTCAAAATTAAACAAATAATTTTGTCCTCTGAAACTAATAATGTAGTTTCTGCTAGGGCCAAAAAGCTCGGGTTAGATTGTTTACAGGGCGTTACAAAAAAAGATGAAATATTGAAAAAATACTTACATAAAATTGCGGTTAGTCTTGATGAGGTAGCTTATGTCGGAAATGATATAAATGATTATGATGTTATGAAAATAGTTAAGTACACATTCTGTCCATTAGATGCTAACCAATCAATAAAAGACATTTCAAATATTGTACTTAATGTTAATGGTGGGAATGGGGTAGTTAGAGAATTGTATGAATTTTTAATTAAAGAAAAAGGAAGATAATATGTCGATATTTATAATTGCGGAAATAGGAATTAATCATAACGGTAATTTAGACTTAGCCAAAAAATTGATTGATGCTTCTGTAGATGCTGGTGCAGATGCTGTAAAATTCCAAAAGAGGACTATTGATTTAGTTTATACTAAAGAATTTTTAGATGGTCCTAGAGAAAGTCCGTGGGGTACAACTCAACGTGAACAAAAAGAAGGCCTTGAATTTGGCTTTGATGACTATAAGGAAATTGATTCATATTGCCAAAAAGCTGGCATCGAATGGTTTGCTTCTGCTTGGGATTTAAAAAGTCAAGAATTCTTAAAACAATTTGATTTAAACTACAATAAAATTGCCTCAGCTATGATTGTTTATGAGGAATTACTTCATTCTGTTGCAAGTGAAGGAAAACACACCTTTATTTCAACAGGTATGAGTACAATAAATGATATTGATAAAGCAGTAGATATTTTTAAAGCAAATAATTGTCCATTTACGCTACTTCATTGTAAATCAACATATCCAATGAAAGATGAGGATGCAAACCTTCATGCAATATCAACTCTCAGAGAAAAATATAATTGTGAAGTCGGATACAGTGGGCATGAGGTAGGGTTAGCAGTTTCATATGGTGCTGCCGCCATGGGCATTTCAGTACTAGAAAGACATGTCACTCTGGATAGGTCTATGTATGGCTCTGATCAAGCTAGCTCCGTTGAACCGTCCGGTTTTCGGATGTTGGTGGGGGCAGTTCGAAAAATACAAGGATCATTAGGAAATGGAGAAATCGGGTATATTGATGAGGAGCTTCCAATTGCTGAGAATTTGAGACAGCATTTATCTTGGAATTCTAATAATATTAGATAAAAGAATGCATGAATGAAAATTGTTGCTATAATTCTTGCTAGAGGTGGATCTAAAGGATTACCAAATAAAAATATTATGCAATTCTGTGGAAAGCCTTTACTAGGTTGGACAATTGAACAATGTTTGCATGGAGGCATTAAAGATATCTACATAAGTTCCGACTCTGATGAGATACTTTCTGTTGGTATGAAGTTTGGAGCAATTCCTATAAAACGCCCAGATGCAATTTCTAATGACAATGCTACATCAGAGGTAGGTCTGTTACATGCTTTAGATTATATCGAACTAAGTGGGGGTAAAGTAGATTGGGTAATTGCTCCGCAAGTTACTTCACCAATAAGGGAAGCAAGTGATATTTCTGGCATTATTAACCTAGCATATAAATCAAACTTTGATTCCTTATTATCAGTAATAAAAATTGAAGATTTTTTTATTTGGGGACAGACTAAAAATTTAGATTATGAACCAATAAATTATGATTATAAAAATCGTTTGAGAAGGCAGGATATTGAAAAAAAATTCCATGAGAATGGCTCATTATATATGTTTAAACCATCTATACTAAAAAAAAATAACAACAGATTAGGTGGAATAATTAAGATTTATGAAATGGAAAAACATAAAATGTTTCAAATAGATAATATTGAGGATCTTAAAATTTGTGAAGTAATTATGAAAGCGTATGGTTATTCAAAAAATTAATTATTATGAAGATTTATTTTCTGTAAAAGATAAAGTTGTTATCGTATCAGGTGCATCAAGAGGTATTGGGTTAGAGTTAGCTTCAAATTTTCATGCTGCTGGAGCAAAAGTGGTTGGCATAGCAAGAACAAAAAAAATTAATAATGTTAAATTTAATTATCAATCGATTGATGTTAGAAATAAATCTAGTTTTGAAAAGCTATGTACTAAAATAAATAATGAATTTAAGAAAATTGATGTACTAATAAATTGTGCAGGAATAACTATCTCTCCGACTGATGTTAAATCTGATGAAAAATATTTTGAAAACATAATTAATACAAATCTGAGTTCAGTTTACAACACTTGTATGATTGTTGCCAAACATTGCAATGAAAATGGATCAATAATTAATTTTAGTAGTATAGCCTCCTATTTAGGTTTTCCTAATAATCCAGCTTATGTATCATCAAAAGGAGGCCTTTCTGCGCTTACCCGATCTCTAGCATTGGATTTTGCAAAGTATAATATTAGGGTTAACAATATTGTACCTGGTTATATTCATACTTCTATGACAGATGAAAGTTATAGAAATCAATCCCTAAATGAAGAAAGACGAAAAAAGATGATTATAGATAGATGGGGTAATGTTAAAGATATCGTTGGAGGTGCGATATTCTTAGCTTCTGACGCCTCAAGCTACATTACTGGCTCTGATTTAGTAATTGATGGCGGTTGGACTATAAAAGGACTTTAAGTAATAACTTTAATATAATTATTTACGACTTACAACGATGAATATAGGATTTATTCAAGGGCGCTTATCTCCGATGATTGATGGTAAAATTCAAGCTTTCCCTTGGGATCACTGGGAGAATGAGTTTAATATAGCTTCTAAAATAAAATTAAAGTTAATGGAGTGGACACTTGACCAAGAAAAACTACAATTAAACCCATTAATGACAAGCAGTGGTCAAAAGAGAATTAAAAGTCTTTGTAGGAAAAGTAATGTAAAAATCCCCTCATTGACGGGGGATTGTTTTATGCAGTATCCGTTTTTCAAATACAAAGATAACAAAAAGTCTGCTTTAATTAGTGATTTAAAAAAAATTGTAGAGGCCTGCAGTGCTTTGAATATCGAACTTATAGTTTTTCCACTTGTTGATAATAGCTCTATTGAGGATAATGAACAACAAACAAAAATAATTAAAGAATTTAAAAAACTAGAACGCCATTTAGAAAGGAACATGGTAAAAATTGTTTTTGAATCAGATTTTGAGCCTGTTAAACTAAAAAATTTCATTGATAATTTTTCTCAGAATTGTTTTGGTATAAATTATGATATTGGGAATAGTGCTTCCTTAGGTTTTGACTATCAAAAAGAATTACATTATTATGGAAACAGAATTCTTAATGTACATGTTAAAGATAGGATTTTAGGTGGTGGTACTGTGCCTCTTGGTAGTGGTAATGCTGATATTCCAGCAGTAATAAAAGCATTAAATGAAATAAATTATCGTGGGAATTATATATTGCAAACCGCTAGAGCATTAAACAGCGATCATGTTAGTGTTCTTTGCAAGTATAGAGATGAAATTTTAAGTATATTACGTTAATGAACTTCCAAGATTTAAAAAATAAAACCATTTTTATTACTGGTTCCTCTTCTGGTATAGGGCTAGGTATAGCTAAAGGCTTCTTGGAGCAAGGGGCAATCGTAATAATTAACGGAAGAGATGATAAAAGGCTAATGAATTGTTATAGTAGCCTTTCAAATAAATTCAAGAATGACAAAGTGTATAAATTTCTTGGTGATGTTTGTGAAGAAGTTGTCATTGATAGATTTATCGAATATCTTAAAGAACATAGTTTAACACTCGATCATTTAGTTTGTAATGTTGGGGATGGCAAATCTTTACCCATTCTAAGTGAAAACAAAAAAGAATTCCAGCGTATGATGAATATTAATCTTTATGGGGCAGTAAATGTTATAAGTAAGTTGCGACCTCAATTAGAAAAAGATGAGGAAGATAATAATTATTTTTCGACGATTACATTAATTAGTTCTATATGTAGTTTAGAGAGACTTGGGTGTCCAGTTGCCTATTCTGCATCCAAATCTGCGTTGAATACATATATGAAAAACATATCTTTTCAATTGGGTAGAAGGGGTATAAGAGTAAACAGTGTATCTCTTGGGAATATATTTTTCCCAGGTTCTACTTGGGATGAAAAAATTCGATCAAAGCCAAACGAAGTTAAAAGAATGTTAGATAATGAGGTCTCTTTAAAAAAGTTTGGGGATGTGGAGGATGTTGCAAATATTGTAGTATTTTTAGCATCAAGGTCTTCAAAGTTTATTACTGGATCAAATATAGTCGTTGATGGTGGGCAAGTTAGATCATGAGCCTTTTAAAATTTTCTAAAAAATATTTTGGTCTCGAGAACAAAATTATAATTGTGACTGGAGGATCAGGATTAATGGGTAAGAAACATGCTGAGGCAATAATGGAATTTGGTGGAATTCCCATTTTATTAGATGTTAATGATGAGGAAGGTTTGAAAGTAAAAGAATCATTGAATGAAACTTTCTTACAGAATTGTGAATATATTTCATGCAACATAACTAAGCAAAGTGAAATTGAAGATACAAAAATCTATTTATTATCAAAATACAGTAGTATTGATGGGCTTATTAATAATGCAGCTATAAATCCTAAATATGATTTAATTAAAAATAATAATGAAAGTAGATTAGAAAATATTAATGT
>MDTG01328442.1_pt1 | contig 10691 bp, 7 predicted proteins | sample 811421 | NCBI WGS metagenome assembly MDTG01 (sample SAMN05326645, study PRJNA326480) | marine metagenome | isolation source: seawater | place: Pacific Ocean: South East | collected 2011
CCACCCTGAAGGTTGAAGCCCCGGCTGCCCGCAGCGCTGGCATCAAGGTCAAGAGCGTTGACGAGCTGGTCGACAAACTGAAGAACGAAGCCAAGGTGATCTGAACATGAGCATTCTGGTTATTGCTGAACACAACAACGCCGAGCTGAACGCAGCTACTCTGAACACCGTTGCGGCCGCTCAGGCTATCGGTGGCGACATCGATGTACTGGTTGCTGGCGCTGGCTGCGCAGCCGTTGCTGACGCTGCTGCCAAAGTTGCTGGCGTAAGCAAGGTCCTGCTGGCTGATAACGCTGCCTACGCAAACCTGCTGCCGGAAAACGTTTCCCTGCTGATCGCTGAACTGGGCAAGGGCTACAGCCACATCCTGGCTCCGGCCAGCACCAACGGCAAAAACTACCTGCCGCGCGTTGCTGCGCTGCTGGACGTTGATCAGATCTCCGAGATCACTGCTGTTGAGAGCGCTGACACCTTCAAGCGCCCGATCTATGCCGGTAACGCGATTGCCACCGTGCAGTCCAGCGCCGCGATCAAGGTCATCACCGTACGTGCCACCGGCTTTGACGCCGTTGCAGCCGAAGGCGGCAGCGCTGCCGTTGAAGCCGTTGCTTCTGCCCACGACGCTGGCACCTCCAGCTTTGTTGGCGAGGAGCTGGCCAAGTCCGACCGTCCGGAACTGGCAGGTGCCAAGATCGTCATCTCTGGTGGTCGCGGCATGCAGAACGGCGACAACTTCGAAATGCTGTACAAGGTCGCCGACAAGCTGGGCGCTGCTGTAGGTGCCTCGCGCGCCGCGGTTGACGCAGGCTTTGTACCGAACGACATGCAGGTTGGTCAGACCGGTAAGATCGTTGCGCCGCAGCTGTACGTCGCGGTCGGCATCTCCGGCGCCATCCAGCATCTGGCTGGTATGAAAGACTCCAAAGTGATCGTTGCGATCAACAAGGACGAAGAAGCGCCGATCTTCCAGGTTGCCGATTACGGCCTGGTTGCCGACCTGTTCGAGGCGGTACCGGAGCTGGAAGGTAAGCTCTAAACCGGCCCTTGGGCCGGCGGCTGGAAGCTGAAAGCTGGAAGACCACCGCCGCGTGAGTGGCTGGGTTTTTCGGTTTAAACAAACCCCTGATGCGCAAGCGTTGGGGGTTTTGTTTTTGGGGAAAGGGTTGAGGGCTGGCTGGAGGCTAGAGGCTTAAGGCTTAAGGCTTAAGGCTGGAAGCCATAATCCTGTGTAAGTGGTTAGGCTATGGGAAGGGCCTTTGCTGCGTCAGTTCAACGACTTCGCGGAGTCGAAACTTCCAGCCTTCAGCCTCTGGCCTCCAGCCAAAACCATCTATTAAGAGCGCCCGAAAGCTACGCCGGGGCGCGAGTCCCCGCCGCCCCACCGATCTACACCCTCCAGCTGCCGACCGCTAGGCCAGCAACGCTGGCCTAGCGGTCGGCACTGACCTGAAACGTATCCGACAACTGGTGCAGCCGCGATGCGGTTTCCTTCACCTGCCCGGAGCTGGCGCGCAGTGCGGTGATTACCTGGCTCATCGAGCGGGTTGCGTCGGCGACGTGACCTGCCTGGCGGCCGTGTTCCTTGCTGTTGGTGTCCATTACCGAGATCACCTCGAACAACTCCTCCACAGTCTTGTGCAGCAGGTCGTTGTCATCGGAGGCGCTGGCGGCCTGTTGCAGCTGCACGTCGACGTCGGCCACCCCGCGCTCCATGACGACCACGGTTTGGCGAGTGGCGTCGCGGATGCTGGTGATACCCTGGCTGATCTCCTCTGCCGCCTTGGCGGTGCGCGAGGCCAGTGCTCGAACCTCATCGGCGACCACGGCAAAGCCCCGTCCGTGTTCACCGGCGCGCGCGGCCTCAATGGCGGCGTTGAGCGCGAGCAGGTTGGTCTGGCTGGTGATGTCGGTAATCAGCGACACCATGCCGACGATCTCGCCGGTCCGGTTATCCAGCACCTGCACGCTGGCCGCCGAGCTTTCAACGATGTCGCGGATCTTTCGGGTGCCGCTGGTGACAGTGTCCAGCCGTGCCCGGGCCGCTTCGACCACGGTGGCCATATTGGCTTTCATCTGCGCTGCGGTTTCCGAGGCAGAGTTCACCGTCTGCAGCTGGGCTTCGATCATGCTCAGCATCTGCTGGATATTGGTGGTCACTTCCTCGGCGGTATCACTGGCCTGCTGGTTGCGGCCAAGCATCTGCTCGCTGTTTTGCAGCGCGTGGCGGCTGGCCTGCTTGACCCGGCCCACGATGGTGTCGAGGTTGTCGATAAAGCTGTTGATCCAGCGCCCCAGCTCGCCCGTCTCGTCGGCCACCAGGCGGGTAGTGTCCATGCGCTGGCTGAGATTGCCCTCGCCCTCGGCGATATTGCGGATGATCTCGGTCATGCGACCCAGCCGGCGGGCCAGCTTACGCGTTGCGGCAAAGCGGAACCACAAACCCGCACCCAACAGAATGCCAACGTGCGCCAGGTGCATGGCCCAGCCCTGCAGACCGGCCCAGGCAAACCCCAGCTGCGCCGCAAACACCAGCACCGCCAGCAACCAGAACTGCTTCATCAGCGAGAAGCTGAGCGAGCGGTAGCGATAAACCTCTTCCAGGTCAGCCTCGCACATCATGCCCCAGCGATCAGGAGAGCCGGGCAGACTGAAGGTAACGCCCTTGCCGATGACCGGAATATGCCGGTAATCGGAATAACCGGGATATTTGACGTAGAGGTTTTCGCCGTGACGGATGGTCTCACGCACACCCGGGTGCAACTCGCCGGTCGCCGGGTCGGTGAAGCGCACCTCGAATTCGGTGTGCTCACGCACTGAGACGGTGCCCCATCCGGTTTTGATGCCGCTTTTCAGGTTGTCGCCGTGACTGAAGGTACTGTCTTCAAAGCGCGAGCGCGACAGTGCCCGCCCGGGCTCGATGCTCGGGTTGAAGCGCGACTCGACCATAAAGATGTAGTTATCGCCGGACTCCTGATAGATGTGCCCCGCCTCGCGCTGAATAAGGTCACCCAGCACGTCGTTGGGTATCCGCGCGCACAGGCAGCCCAGCGGCGCCCCGGCCGCGGTGCTCAACGGCAGGGAGAACATCAGTGTAACGGCGTCATGGAAGCTGGAGGTGGACGGCCCCAGCTGGCGGGTACGCGGGTCGACATAGGGGCCGTGCAGAAAGCGGTGCTGCAAGCCGGCACGCACTGCCTGCGCCTCTGGCTGCAGACTGCCCAGCTGACCGGCACTGCTGCATTGAGGCTGACCAGTGCTGTCGAGCAGGAACAGCTCGGAGGCATCCGGCAGCTTGTTGCGCAGCTTGAGCAGGGTCGCCTCATCAATCGCGGCGATGTCATCGCCCAGGTGCTGGGCGACACTCTGCAGACCACTCCACTGGTTCTCGCACCATTGCTGCAGCAGGCGTACGCGGGTGGCCGCGAAGCTGTCGAAGATCGACTCCAGCTGCGCGTAGCGGTTCTGGTTGACCCGGCAGGCCCAGCCCATGGCCAGCTTGCCGCTGGGACCAAACCACGGCAGCCAACGACGTTCGGCTGCAGACAGATTCATTTGATCGCTTCGAAGGGTCACGGTGGCGGCCTCGCAGAATGAGTCGGAACAAGACATTTGCAAAAAGCGCACCACTATAGTGGCCCCCCGCCATATAGGCGTAAGACGGCCAGCCGGGCATCAACAAGCACCTGAAAGCGCACCACAATTGAACACAAAAGAGCACCAGCACGGGGCTGGCGCACCAAAACGAAACCCTGCCTGTCCAGATGGTCGGGTTTTACAGGCCTGCTAGCGCAGAGGCTAGCTGATGGCACGGCCAGATACGCCCTAGATCAGTGCAACCGGCGACACGGGCGAACCGACCGCGCCGGGCAGGCGCAACGGTGGCGCCGTCAACATAAAACGCTGCCGGCCGAGTTGGCGTAGCGCCTGAGCCAGTTCGGTCAGATACCACAGCTCGCCCAGGTGAATGCCCAGCTTGAACAGGCAATGCTCATGCAGCGGCAAGGCAGCGCAGCAGCCCTCGCCTTCACGCGCTGGGTAGGCCTCCACCGCGTAGTTGTCGGCAATCAGCACACTCAGGCCGCTGTCGGTGATCCACTGCAGCAGTGCCGGGTCACGCCCGTCGAGTACCGCGCAGCTTGATGCCAGACGCTGCGCATCGGGCTCACGCGCCATCTCCAGAATCACATCGGCAAACCCCGTGTACAGACAGACCATATCGCCCGGCTCTACCACCACGCCGTCAGCCTGCATGATCTGCTGCAGCCGAGCATAGTCGACCAGCACCCGCTCGCGGCCGCAGTGGCGCTCCAGATCAATCAGCACCGCGCGGCCACTCACCGCCGTTTCAGCCATCTTCTCGATGCCCAGCCGCGCCGCGTTCACCCCCTCCAGCGCGTCCTCATGCCCGGCTGGCCCGCAGATATGCTCCCCGGCCTTCCAGCCGTTGTAATACAGCGGCTCGGGCACGCCGTCGCCGTCGGCATCAAATAGCCCGCCCACATGGGACAGCGCATCCCACTGGGTCGAGTACTGGGTATACAGCAATACGGCATCGTCGCTGACCACGTCGGTAAAGTCCGGGTTCATCCGATGCAGCTCAAAGTTGTAGTTGAGCTTGTCGCCGCGTCCAGAAGTAAAGCGCCGCGGCGGGTGACGCAGGCGATTGAGCGCATTGCCGCCCGGGTAGTCGAGCGGCAGGCTCAGGCAAAAGCTGCGGCCTTCACGCACCTCGGCCACGCCTTGCAGCACTTTGCCTGCGGTCAGCAGATTGAGCCGACCCAGCTCGTCGTCGGCACCAAAGTCACCCCAGTTGGAACCCTCGGGTCGATGTGTCCAGCGCATATGTGTCTCCTGCCTGCTGTCTGTTGTTTTAATTGTTCGACAATGCCACGCAATGTGAACACGGAACCATCGCCCCGTCGGTCGATCAATGAGCGTGTTGATTACGCATAATCAGCAAGAGAAGCGCTGCGCGCCCACGCAAGGGGTCGCGCCCGACACGCCGGCGTGCTTTACTTGCGCGTCTTTTGCATCAGCGCCGCCATAGGCGTCCGACCACCTTTAACTCACGGAGCACAGCGTCAACATGGATTGGCTGCAGGTCGTCATCCTGGCAATTGTTCAGGGCATTACCGAATTTCTTCCCGTTTCCAGTTCTGCCCACCTGATTCTGGTGCCGGTGCTGACCGACTGGCCCGATCAGGGCCTGGCCTTTGACGTAGCGCTGCACCTGGGCAGCCTGTCGGCAGTACTTATCTATTTTCGTCAGGACATCATCAACATGCTGCAGAGCTGGACGCGCTCGCTGCATACCCGCCAGCTGGACGCCGATGCCAAACTGGCCTGGGCGGTGATTCTCGGCACCATCCCGGTGGGGCTGGCCGGCCTGCTGCTGAAAGATACCGTGGAGACAGTGCTGCGTTCCCCGGTTTACCTGTCGGTCGGGCTGATTGGCTTTGGCTTGCTGCTGGGGTGGGCGGACTGGCGCTTTCGCGGCAGCCGCAGCGAGTATCAGATGAACTGGAAGGACGTGCTGTTCATTGGCTGCGCGCAGGCACTAGCGCTGTTCCCGGGCACCTCGCGTTCGGGCATCACCATGACCGCCGCGCTGATGCTGGGGCTGAGCCGCGAGGCCTCGGCGCGCTTCTCGTTCCTGCTGTCGATTCCGGTGATCGTGCTGGCCTGCGGCCTGGAAACCATTGAGCTGATCAAAAGCCAGGTGGCCGTAGACTGGCTGCAGATGGCGGCGGGCGTGGTGCTCTCCGGCATCAGCGCCTACCTGTGCATCCACTACTTCCTGGCCTTCATCAAGCGCATCGGCATGCAGCCGTTCGTGGTGTACCGCATTGTGCTGGGCGCGCTGCTGCTGTGGATCTTTCTGTAAAGGCCATGGCGCGGGCTGATCAATTGCACAGCAAGAACGTGGAATTGATCAGCTAGCTCTGCACCCGGTCCAGTATGCTCTCCAGCTCGGTGGCAGGCATGGGCCGGTTATACAGATAGCCCTGCCCCAGATCGCACCCCAGCTCGCGCAGCAACGTCTCCTGCGCCGCAGTCTCCACCCCCTCGGCAATGACCCGCAGATGCAGGCTCTTGCCCAGCGCAATGATGGCCCGGGCCATGGCGCTGTCGCTATCACTGCAGGGCAGATCAACCACAAAACCGCGATCGATCTTCAGCTTGTTTACCGGCATGCGCTTGAGCCGCAGCAGTGACGAATGGCCGGTGCCAAAGTCATCAATGGCCAGGCCGACGCCCAGTGCAGCCAGCCGGTCCAGCAGCGCCACGCCCTTCTCACCGAAGTGCATCATTTCATCCTCGGTGACCTCCAGCTCCAGGCACTCGGGCGGCAGTGCGTAGCGTTCCAGCGCATGCTGAACCCGCGCGACAATGTCGCCTCGCTCCATCCAGAACCCGGACATGTTGACCGCGACCGAGCTGACGCCATAACCGGCATCCCGCCAGCTGCGCAGCTGGCGACAGGCCTCCTCCAGCACATACTCGTCAATATCGGCGATCAGGCCGGTCTGGCGCGCCACCGCGAGGAACTCACCGGGGGCAATCAGGCCGCGCACTGGATGCTGCCAGCGCACCAGCGCCTCGACACTGACCCAGCGGCCACTGTCGAAGGCTTTCTGCAGCTGATAGTGCACGCGCAATTGGCCTCGCTGGATGGCCTCATGCAGGTCGGTTTCCAGCGTCAGCCGCAGCCGCGCCTGCTCTGTCAGATCCTGGGTATAGAAGGCATAGCTGTTGGCGCCTCGCTGCTTGGCCACCGACATCGCCGAGTCGGCGTTCTTGAGCAGCTCCGCTCCATCTGCAGCGTCTGTCGGGAACATCGCCAGACCAACACTGGCGCTCATGTGCACCAGATGGCCCGCCAGATCAAAGGGGGTCTGCAGCAGCTGCAGAATGCTCTCTGCCAGCTTGCCCAACTGCTCAACCCCAAGCGGTCGCTCCAGCAACAGGGCAAATTCGTCGCTGCTCAGGCGCGCCAGGGTATCGCTGTCTTCACACAGCTGCAGGAGGCGCTGGGCAACCAGTTGCAGCAACTGGTCACCGGCATTGTGGCCCAGGCTGTCGTTGACGCCCTTGAACCGGTCCAGGTCGATAAACAACAGCGCCAGCTCGCTGTCCTGACGACGGGTACGCGCCATCGCCGTGTTCAGGCGCTCGGTCAGCAGCAGGCGGTTGGGCAGCTTGGTCAAGGGGTCATGGTGGGCCAGATAGTCAATTTCTTCCTGGGTGCGCTTGAGCGTACTCATGTCGGCAAATACGGCAACAAAGTGGCTCAGCTCGCCACGTTGGTCGCGTACCGCGATGATGTTCTGCCATTGCGGATAAATCTCGCCATTTTTGCGCCGGTTCCAGATTTCCCCGGACCACCGTCCACTGCACATCAGCTGCTGCCACATCTGGCGGTAAAAGTCGCTGTCGTGACGGCCGGACGCCAGCAGGTTCGGCTGGCGTCCCATCACTTCCTCGGCTCGGTAACCGGTGATCTTGCAGAAGGCGTTGTTGACGTCGATGATGTTTTGCCCGGCGTCACAGATCAGCATGCCCTCGCTGGTGCAGTCGAACATCACGCCGGCCTGGCGCAGCCGCGTCTCCCGCGCGACCTGCTCGCTGACATCGCGCAGCACACCAACCAGTCGCGTGGCGCGGCCTTCGGCGTCGCGCAGAGCACGCCCACCGGCATGCACCCAGCTGATCCCATTCACGGGCCGCGCCAGGCGATAGGTAATGTCCAAGCGCTCGGTGGCGCCCCTCAGGTGCTGCACCAGGGCCGCGTGCACGGCTGCGCGATCCTCTGCGGCCAGCAGGTGCTGCCAGTCTCCCAACGGCGAACTGCCGACCGGCAGGCCGAATATCTCGCAGCTGCGCGGCGACAGGTACAAACTCTTGTTGACGATATCCCAATCCCAGATGCCGTCATTGCCGCCGATCAGCGCCAGATCAAAGCGCTCACGCCCAAGTCGCAGGGCCTCCTCCTGCTGCCTGCGGCGACGCAAGTGGTAGCGCACAGAGAAAAACAGCAGGGTACCGGTTACCAGCACAAAACCAACGCCTTTAAGGCTCTGCAGGCGCTGCTGATCCTCCAGCGCCAGCATCAGCAGCAAGCCGTCACTGAACAGCACCCACAAGGTCGCAACCAGCACGTAGGAAAGGGTGATGATCCAGGCCCGAGCGTTCGCGGTCATACCGGCCATCCGCAGGCAATCAACATTCGGTAACTATAGCGAGGGGGCCTGGGCGACCCGCGGTCATGTTCATCGTACATCTGTTGGTCCATAATCGGCCCGACGCAGGCCTGACGCCTGCGTATTCTAACGAGGTATTCTGGCTTTATGTGGTACAACGGCTTACTTGATCTGTCTGTGTGGCAACTGATTGCAGTCACGCTTGTCCTGACGCACATTACCATCGTCAGCGTCACAGTGTACCTGCACCGCTACTCGGCGCACCGCTCTCTTGAGCTGCACCCGGCGCTCAAGCACTTTTTCCGCTTCTGGCTCTGGCTCACCACCAGCATGAACACCCGCGAGTGGACCGCCATCCACCGCAAACACCACGCCAAGTGCGAAACCCCCGACGACCCCCACAGCCCCGTTCACAAGGGCCTAAGCACTGTGCTGCGCAAAGGCGCAGAGCTCTACATGGAAGAGGCCAAGAACGAGGAGACCCTGCGCATCTACGGCAAGAACTGCCCCGATGACTGGATCGAGCGCAACCTTTACAGCCGCTTCCCGATTGCCGGCGTCACACTGATGGCCATCATCGACCTGGCGCTGTTCGGTGTGCTCGGCATCACCGTCTGGGCGGTACAGATGATGTGGATCCCGGTACTCGCTGCAGGCGTCATCAACGGGCTGGGCCATGCCCTGGGCTACCGCAACTTCGAGTGCCGTGATGCGGCCACCAACATCCTGCCCTGGGGCATCCTGATTGGCGGCGAAGAGCTGCACAACAACCACCACACCTACCCCAACTCGGCCAAGCTGTCGGTCAAAAAGTGGGAGTTCGACATGGGCTGGCTATGGATTCGCCTGTTCAGCCTGCTCGGTCTGGCCGAGGTGCGCCGCACCGCGCCCATCGCCCACCGCGTCGAGGGCAAGCAGACCCTGGACATGGACACCGCTATGGCGATCCTCAACAACCGCTTCCAGATCATGGCCCAGTACCGCAAGCTGGTCATCAAGCCGGCGGTACGCAGCGAACTGGCGCGCATGGATGAATCGGTTCGCCACCTGTTCCGCCGCGCCAAGCGCCTGCTCAGCCGCGAAACCAGCCTGCTGGACGACCGCCACCAGGCGCGCATTCAGACCATGCTGGAGCATAGCCAGGCCCTCAAGGTGATCTACGAGAAGCGCCTGGCGCTGCAACAGATCTGGGGACGCACCAGCGCCAACAGCCATGAGATGCTGCAGGCCCTGAAGGACTGGTGTAACCAGGCCGAAGAAAGCGGCATCAAGGCGCTGCAGGAGTTTGCCGACTCGCTGCGCACCTATTCGCTGCGCCCGGCCAGCTGACAGATGCGGGTCGCCATGGCCCGCGTTCAGCGCTAGACTCGCCAGAAAGCACTAATCACAACAAAGGTAGCAGCGGATGCGTGCCTTACTGCCAACCCTTTTGCTGGTCAGCCCCCTGGCGCTGGCCGGCAATATCTACAAGTACACCGATGCCAACGGTGTCACCACCTATACCGACCAACGGGTGGCCGGTGCACAGGTTATTGTCTTTCGCGATGCCATGGTGGAAAACGTCGACCGCGAGGTCTATGTGACCAAAAAGCGCCATGCCGGCGGCGAGACGCTGATTGTCCACAACGACCTTTATGCACCGGTCGAAATCCGCCTGACCATCAGCAATGCCCAGAATGTGCTTGGCGCACCCAGCGAACCCATCAACTGGGTATTGCCGCCACGCCAGCAAATTCGTCTGGTCACCCTGCAGCCCACCGCAGATGGCGCACCCAGTTATGACTACCGGCTGGAGCACGCCCTTGGCGACCCGCGCGCCCAGCAAACCCTGACCCACTACCCACTGCCTTGGCGCGGCGGCCCCTTCCGCATGACCCAGGGCCCGGGCGGGCGCTACAGCCACACCGGCGTCAAGGGCCGCTACGCCTTTGACATCGCCATGCCCGAGGGCACCCCCATCGTGGCAGCACGCGCCGGCCAGGTGGTCAAGATCGAGAACAACCAGAGCGGCCGCGGCACCAACCCCTCGGGCAACTTTGTCCGCCTGCTGCACGACGACGGCACCATGGGCGTCTACCTGCACCTCAAGCGCGGCTCGGTTGAAGTGCGTGAGGGCCAGCGCGTCAATCCCGGCCAGCAGCTCGCGCTGTCCGGTAACACCGGCAACAGCACCGGTCCGCACCTGCACTTTGTCATACAGAAGAACGTTGGCCTGCAGACGGTTTCCATCCCCTTCGAGTTCGCCCAGCCCGTCGACAGCCTGCCGAACTTCGCCATCGGCGGCGAGCCGTAGAGGGCTGCCGCGCGCTGAATCACAGGCAACAAAAAACCCGCTCGAGAGCGGGTTTTTGTCAGCAAGCGAAGATCTTATTTGATCTTGGCTTCCTTGTAAGTCACGTGCTTACGTACGACCGGATCGAATTTCTTGATTTCGATCTTGTCGGGAGTGGTGCGCTTGTTCTTGTCGGTAGTGTAGAAGTGACCAGTACC
>MDTG01088599.1_pt1 | contig 10690 bp, 4 predicted proteins | sample 811421 | NCBI WGS metagenome assembly MDTG01 (sample SAMN05326645, study PRJNA326480) | marine metagenome | isolation source: seawater | place: Pacific Ocean: South East | collected 2011
GTCATTTTTTGATTTGAACTATTTATTGGGTCTAGTTTTTTAAACTTTAAGTAATCAATAAATCTGTAATCATTTTTTACGCTTGATAAATTATCTACATTTTCTTTAAAGTAAAGAATTGTTGGGTATTTTCGAGTAAAAGTTTGATCAACAAAGTCAAAACTATCAGGTGTATAAAAACTATCAAGTACAATTTTTTCGCTATTTACATTTTTATTTGTGAGTCTTTTAGTTGAAATATAGTTGCTTTTAGAAAAGTTTTGTGCAAGAGTTTTTTGTGATAAATTATTATTTATGCTATATATCTTGTAATCTTCTGGGTTAAAAGTAGTTATTTCATTACTTAGATAGAATTCTGGATTATAATACATTCCAGGATCTGTAGACACTTCGTAAGGTAAATAATAAAATTCAGAATCAGATATTTTGCCATCAATATTAGACTTTTCATGACTATATACTATTGACTTGTCAGAAAAAGTATAATATTTGAATCTAATATCTCCAGTAGACATCTGTCTTCTACCATGTTCAGTTAATTTATAATCAATTAACCTTTTTTTCTTGTCTAAAAATCCTGCCATTAAAAATTCCTAGTTTTATCTTAGTATAACTAAATATTAAAGGCAAATAAATTCTTAAAACTAATTTATTCTTTAAAATACGAATAACTTAAAGTATTTAGTCTAGAGTTAGCACTGCTATTATAAGACTTTGAAGAAGTAATTTCTTGAAAAACGCTATTTCTAAATCTTTTTAAAACAGTATTATAAGTTCTGTTGAAATTTAAATCTTTAAAAGTTGAAAATCTGTTATAATTTAGTCTATCTTTTACGTTTCCAAAGCTAAAATAGTTAACATATTGATGTGAATATTCTTTTTTGTCTATATCTATATTGTCTAGCAATTCTTCATCAACGTTGATAGCTTTTTTAAAGTCTGAAAGTGTTATAGATTTAACAGCATCAGAATACTTTTCAGTTTCTGCGGAAGAATTTATGTTGTTTATAATATAATGGAATGTCTCTTTGTTTTTTAAAGTAACAGTTTTCACAGCTTGACTATCATAATAAGCACCTTTGTTCAAATAAGTATTGTTCATACCGACAGCGTCAGAAATGTTCAGCTGTTTGAAATAGTTTATTCTCTTATAAGCATTGTTTTTATAGCTTATATTTCTAGAGTTTGTTGGAGCATCTTTTTGATAATATCTGCCTATCAAAGATATATCTAGTTTATCTTTTATGATAAAAATGTCTCTTCCAGACTTGTTTCCAGAGTTAATATTCATATTTGGATTAAAACTAAAGCCAATTATAAGTTCATCTGAAGGGAGTAAGAGATAATAGTTTTCTTTGCTAGAATTTTTACTTATAGTTAAACTTTTACCTGCATCATCTACAGATGTCTTTACATCACTTTTCAGACTATAATCTGATTTTCTTGATCTTTCTGATTTATATTCTGTACCAGTTCTGTTTCTAAAGTTTGTTTCGGGGTATACATTAAATTTTCCAAAGCTTTCTAGAGTCTTATGTGAAACTGGAGTCTTTACGTTACATAGAACTTCTATTTCTTTATCATCATAGTTGCAGTTAGAAAATATAGAAGAATCAGAAGACTGAGACAAATCTTCATATATAAAATCAGAATTTCTTCTAATACTATCAATATCTATATTTAAATTAGACTCATCTGTACCGCCAGAAGAAAAATTAACAATGTTTATATATGAAATTATTTCTCTTTGTGAAGAAGATAAGTCACTATAGTCAGGATTTGAATTTGAACTATCAAGTAAAGTAGAAGTCTCGCCTATTGTATTTGTTTTTGTAACGTCTGTATAGATTGGAAAATTATCAATGCTATACGTAGTATTTTGACTATTTTGATTGTAAACACCGTTACCCGCAACTTGTGTAATTGTAAAATAGTCAAAACTACCAGAATCTAAACCTAGATTATAAAAAGAGCTTTTGTTTAAGTTTTTTCTCTGATTTATTATGAAAAAATTTAAAGAATTAAGAATCTGAAGGTTGAAGTTTGATCCAATTTCAGCTCTGCTTGTTCCTTTAAACTTTATTTTAATTCCTTCTAGCACAAAAGGCTTTGTTATATATCTTTCTGCTTTAAGCATATGTCTGTTTAAGCCTTGATATCTATCGTCAAAAGGAAATCCAAAAGTAGTAATAGGATAACCAAGGCTTTGATTGTCTATTTTATTTGTTTTAACAGATGAAATTGAGTTGAAACCTATAGGACTATCAATAAAGTCTGTTATATTATTAAAATAGTTTTTGTTGATGTCACCTAAGTAATCCCATTTTTTATTAGAAAAATTAAAATAAACCATTGATGAATTAGAACAATTATAACTAGTATTGTTTAAAGTTATTGTTTGCGAAGAACTACTATCTTTGTTAAAAGAAAGCCTGCAAGGCTCATCAAACTCTAATTTTATTCTAATCTCTTCTTTACCACTCTCAATATCAGCTTTATTTATAAAATATGAATCGTTATATGGAAGTAATTGCTCATCTACATGGTTTTCTTTGATAAAAGTACTATATACGTTAGATCTTACAATTTTATTTATTTTGTCTGTAGTATCAAATTCATTTGGCGTATGTAATACTTTATTATTTGTTATATACTTGTCTTCAATTGACAAAGTACTATTGACATTTTTTTCTACGAAAAGTATTGTTTTTCTATCATCATAAGGAATTGTATTTAACTCAACCCCACTAGAATTATGTAAAAAATTTTCTTCAAAAAAAGATTTGTAATTATTTTCTTTTTTAATAATGTTCCTTAAAGATCTAGTCAGTGTACCAGACTTTTTAATATATTGACCATTATTTAATTTATAAATTTGCTTTGTTCTTATCTTTGGCATTAATCTAAACTCTCGTGATAAAAAATAGACTCTACTCCAATGTTTTTTGAATAGTCAATAGTTTTGCCTAAACTAGCATATATTTTTTCTTCTTCTAGGTCTATAGAATAATTTTTATTTCTATTCTCAATGAGTATACTATTAAGTGATGAGTCTCTAAGTCTATTATAGAAAAAATTAGGATCATTAGAAACAATTTCAGATCTTTTTTCTATACTATTGTCTTTAAAAGGCTCAATTTTTTGTGTATTAAAAGTTACAAATTTAGGCTCATTAGATATTTTGTTTACATTAACATTGATTAGATTTTCTGGATTTTGACTGTCATATTCTATGATTGTTTTTTGGTTTTTGTTATATATAACATCATTTAAAACATTTGAATCTTCGTACAAACCATTTTGTTTTTGATCCTTTATAGAGAAGTTTTTAATTATAACAGTTTCTTTTAAAGCATTTAAACCATTATTTAAAGAATTTCCCTTAATGCCTTTTGCATTATCAACACCAAAATTATATTCTTGAATTCTTTTTATACTATCAAATACTTCTATTCTTGACCCTCTTCTATAAAAGTCTGAAGTGTTAAACCTTATTGGGTACGGGTATTCTAAGACTTGCGTTTCATTTAAACTTACAAACTCTTTTGTTACAAATTTATGTCTATCAACAAAGTGATTATAGTCAACTTTCATCTGTGTTTCATTGTTGTCAAAATAGCCAATATTTTTAGAATAATTAATTTTATTAGCAGGAAAGTCTAAAAGTTTATTTTCTTTATCTATAAAAGGTTTAACATTAATTGATGTGCTTTCATTAAATATGCTAGAGTGTTTTTGATCATTAACATTTCTCTTTGTTTTATTTATACCATCAAAATACATGCTTATAGAGTAACTATTTGTAACTCTTTTGATATAACTTCTATTACCTCTTTTAAAATTATTGTTTGTTCTTTGATAGTCAATATAATATCCGGATCCTTCTTTATATAAATGACTCGGATGTCCTTGTATTGTTACAATAATCATGTCCAGTTCTTTCTTATGATATTAGTATCAGATTGATCTTCAGTTATTATATCTCTCCTGTTAAATCCAGACAAGTTAAAAGGAACAGAATATCTATCATTATAAGTATCAAAATTAATGTATCTGTCAAGAGAAACATAACCGACTCTGCTATCAGACATTTTATATTGATATTTATTCCTTTCAGCTATGCTAGACTCATATACAAAGTTAAACCCATGATAATGAACTTTACTGGGTATTGCCTGATGCAATATATCTTCTAAAATGCTGTCGTAATATTTATATACTTGATACAATACTTTTATATTTAATTCTTTTTCAAGCTTTTCATAAAAAACATTTCTTAGTTCATGTAAGCTTTGATAGCTTTCTTCAAAAAGAGAAGATGCATTACTAAGATTTTGTGTAAAATAATCGTTAACAAGCAATATTTTAGATATTTCTTTGTCAATAAAATTTGACGCAGAAAAGTCTATTGAGAGTCTTACGTCTTCAAAATCAGCAAAATTAGATTCTGTAGAATAACTAGGATTAACATTGAAATTTTCATAGTCTGTCATAAGCTTTTCGCTGCTTAAAGAGTTAACGTTTACTCTACTAAAATGTTCTGGATAATCTATTTTGCTAGATTGTTCTAAAACTAAATAATCACTTAACTTGAATACGTTTTTTGTTAAACTTAAATAGTTTGAGTCTACATAAATCTTAGACTTAGCTAAGTTTAAATTACTATTTATTCTTGTAGTTTCATTAAATAATTCAAAGTAACCAGCTACAATTCCTACTATTCCATTTGAATTTATTTCTATTTTTTCTCTTAAATTCGTATTCAATACAAGACTGTTATGTACGTCTTTTATGTTTTCTGACTGAATGCCACAATTAAACATGTCAGTTTTATGTACTAAAATTTCTTTTTTATTTAGAGCTTTATTCCATATTCTAGTATTTGCAAATAATCCTTCAAATATTTTCTCAAAAGACATGTTGCTGTAACTTGAAATAACTCCAGCATTATAGTTGTTAATACAACCTGTTCTAATTACTGCTTTTTCAATATTAAAATTTTTATTATTTATATTGACAACTGATTCTACTTCTTTTAATTCCTTGTTTTTTGAACCAAAGTCAGCCTTTGTCGTTATTAGGTTGTACTTAGAATACCTTGCAGTTACATTTTTTCTATTTATACATATATAATGTAACTTACCGTCAAACAAATTAACGTCGTTCAACGTAGAAACAACTACCTCATTGTTGTTTGCTGTTTCTCTAACATATAATTTTAAAGTTCCTCGCTCATCTGTTGTTTTATTTCTAGAAAATACTAAGTTAATATATGGTATAGCATTTGATTGATCTTCGTTGTCAATTCTTAATATAGACTGTGTATTGTTATAAGATTCAAGCTTAAGCTGGTCAAATTTAATATATGTTTCAATTGACCAATCTTCATAAAGCTTTATATTTCTCTTTGTCGCATTGTTTTCTATGTAGAAAAGATAAGTTTCTAACAAAAGTCTATTTGTAGGATAACCTGTACCAGTATAAGTAATAGTTGACCCTGATATTGCGTTGTCAAAAAAGTCTATTAATTTCAATGCCTTGTTTTTCTCTACAAAAGAAGTATGCATATTAATCTTGTTTTGAGAGTTGAATTCTCTAATATTTATAAACGTATCTGGTTCTAAACCAAAGCTGTTAAATACAGACTTTATAGAATTAACTGTTCCTTTACTTCTTACAAAGTCTTGAGAGTTAATTAAAAATCTTTTCCAAAGAATGTTTTGAATTTGTCTTATTGATTTTTGACTAAATACTTCTTCATGTGTTAGATTTTTTCCTTCTAACTTATCCAATACAATATCTGGGAATATTTCTTTAAAATCAAATCCCATTTGAGAAAGCGCTATAGGTAATATTATACTAGATTGTTCGTTATTATTTAAATCATCATAGTCTAAGTCTAATACTTTAGATATGTTATCTATAAACGATTTTAATTGATCAAAAAATCTTGACCATATTGTAATTAAATTAATTAAAGTTGAATTGCCAGGCTCAGTAACTCCAAACAGAATCTTATCTTTTGTTTTGTCAATTTCTACTTCTTCTTTTGTAACAAAAATATTTTCAAATCCATCTTGGTCTGAAGCTTCTATAAATAAATATTTGGGAAAAAGCTTCCAAAAAACATTAGGATTTTGAGAATCATAAATGTCAGCACTTTCCAATAAAGATGCTTGTTTTGACAATGTACTACTGAAATTTGGGAATATTACTGGCGAATCATTTAAAACTTCATATTTCAAAGGTGTTTTAATATTTGAGTCTTTTTCTCTATAAACACTTATTTCTGCTTCTGTATAAGCACTTCCATCTGAATTTTTTCTTATTAATCCATGAACTTTTTTACCAGAAGAGTCTAAAACAATATTATTATTTGTATAATTCCCGCTAGGCTCATTAAACTTATAATATATATTGAGTGAAGGTATAGCTGTTATGCTTTCATTTTTCTCATATGCTATGTCTTTTTTTGATCTAGAATTAGTAAAAAATCTGAATTCATCAATATAACCTTTAAGTCCTGAAGTTTTTGTAACGTTTAAAGAATTATCTCTAGTAATTGTATGACTTGATCCATTACCAATAAAAGCGTCTGCTTTGAGATAATCATCTGAAAGTTTGCTGTTTCTGCTTAATGAGCCTGATTGCGTTATATTTTCTTGTTTTCCGTTATAATAAAAATTAGTATATCTTTTACCTTTAACAACAATTGTTGTTAAATTTATATGATTAAACTTGTTTAGTTCTATTTTTGCTGTTGATTTATGAAATTCATTGTTATTTGATATTATTAATGTAATATCACAGTATTTAACTGCATCAATAGTAGTTAAATTATCTAGATAGATTGTAATTCCATTGTTACCGTGCTTCTTTTGGAATAATATCTGAGTACCAAAAGCAGTATTATCTACTTGATTGTTAACAAATAACCAAAAATCAAAGCTAAACTTGTTTCTATTGATATCAACAAGGCCTGTTTTTACTACACCTGAAAAGTCGTTTAATAGATTACCGTTTTTATCTTTAATATATACTTCATTTGACCCGTCAAACTTTAAATAGCCTAAGTTTTTAGGTATATGATTATCGTATATGTATTTTGTAAAACCATCTAAGCTTAAAAAGTATTGCTTTATTTCGTATTCAGTTTTGTCATAAGGAAATTCATTGAGTATTTTTCTGTATGCATAATGAACTTTGCTAGCTGCAGAATCAAAAAACACGTGATTTTCAAATTTAGAAAAATCAATATTTACAAGCTGTTGAGTTGTAAAAAGTCCTTCGTAATCGTCTATTCTACCAAAGTACTCAGATTTATCCTCGTTAAATAGAGTTTCACGATCCTTAGTAACATGTTTGTTTTTTGCTGTTCTTTCAACAGACGTTACTTTCGTGTTGCTATTATACCCATTTTTTTTAAAAAGAGAATTGTTAACATGTAATCTTCTTAAAGAAGCTGATCCTGCTTGTCTAGACATTATTCAAACCTTATGATTAAACTTTTATCGCTTATTTGCTTTTCAAGACCAGAAAAATAGTCTGTATAATAGAAAATAAAGCTTACTCTTTTGTTTTTGTAACTTTTAGATGCATATAGATTCAAATGATAATATTCACCATTATAGATAAGTCTTGTATAATCGCCATCTTTTGTAATTATCTCTTCACCTGTATCAACATCAAACATTGAATAATTTACGTTTCCAATATTTTCTGATATTAAGTCTACTGGTACCTTTACAGCATCATATTGTTTTTTTGTATCGATAAAGCTTAGTTTAAGCTGCTTAAAATCATTATTAGCTTTCATAGACTTATGATCTGAGTCAACAACAACTCTTACATTTCTAAATACCTCAAGATTACTGTCAGGCAAGTAAAACTTAACTGTTTCTGTTTTCAGTATTATTTCGTCACTATCAATAACATTAGCTACACTGCCAGCAGCTACACTGCTATCATAAAAATATTTTAAAGTTACATCTACATAACCATTTTTAATCAACTCAGCTTTAAATTTTGTATTTGCTTGTGTGCTTTGAATAACAGAATTTGGTAAAGTAAATTTTTTAATTCCTGGTATATCTGAACCTTTGTAATTTGTAACTGTAGTAGCTGGTTTTACATTACTACTCAGTATATTTGTTGAACCATCTGTGTCTAAATATGAAAACTCTAGCTTTAAGTTTGAACTAAAAGCTTTTGGAGACTTATCAATTATGTTTGTTAAGTAAAAATTTTCTGAATTATCTAAATATCTTTTTTTATTTTTATATGTGATAATGTCAAAGACTGTGTCTTTTATTTTCATTTCAATTTTTGGATGAAAGTTTTTATTAAAATTATTCCTGCTAGCAAGTCTCTTTAAAAAATAAGTATTTGCATCAAACATGTTTTCATGATCAAAATCAATTACAAAACACTGACTATAGTTAGCATGATTATTATATAGATAGTGTTGAATATAGCTTGTTATGTCAAAAGATAAATCTTCTTTACCATTATCTATGTCAATATGAGAAAAGTCTGTCCAAGAAGGGTTAGTAGTAGATCCTTGCTCTGTATCGTTTAAAGTAACAATACCCTCTTTTGCCCACGTTTTATTTGTATTAGAATTAATTGTTTTAAAATTAGCGTCTCCTATGTCTGAAAAATGTATTACATCTCTCCCTAGGCCTTCATTAAACTCTTCGTTTAAGACTCTTAGTCTAATTTTAAAATTTTTAGGTCTTGTAGATGAAACTCCTACATCTTTTAGCCTGAGTATAGCTTTGAAATTATTGCCAGAGCTATAACCAGAATCATTCCAGCCTGCAGGTGCAGCATCAGGTGCATCTGGATTATAATTTGTGTAGTTTTCTTTAAAAGCAGCAAGATCAAACTTAAGTAATATTGATGAATGTTCAAATCTTCTAAAAGGTGTAATAGTAACTGAATTGCCTGTAATTGTTGGCGTCGTATCACCTAATACTCCTTCATCATTTTGTTCTAGAAGTATCTTGTCAGCTTCTAAAGCAGTTGCTGTAATATTTAAAGTTAAGTTGTTTGGCCCATAACTTGTAACGTTATTAATAGCACCTATTATTCTATCTCTAACAACGCCACCATTAGTTCCTACAACAACGTTTCCTCCTGATGTTGAACCATTAAAAAGACTACTACCAGTATTTATAGCAAAAGTAACTGTGTTATTAGATGTGTCTGTAAGTGTAAAAGTATTACCATTAGTTACACTACTTGCTATAGTAAGTAATGCTCTAGACTTAACATTTTTATTTTCGCCTACGATTTTAAATAAGTCAAGTGTTGATGCTTGACCAAAGTTAGCATCTACTCCTTTGTTATATTGTGTCGAAAGGTCTGTAACAAATGTATCTTTTGTTGCTGTTTGTACAATTATCATCTTTTACCCGTTTCTAACAACAATGTCATAGTTGCTATGTTTAAATTCAAATATTCCACCTCTTAAAGGATAAATAAACCCATCTTGAAATTGTTGCCTTGGAGAAAAAGAATTGTTTGAATACTCAATATCTTCTTCTTCCTCTTCATCAAAGAAATCATCCTGAAAACTCTTAGATCCTATAATGTTCTCAGGTAAAGTCACTATACTTGAAACTCCGTCTGTATTTAAAACTATATTAATTATATCGTTAACATTTATAGCTTCATTAATCTGCAATGTATCAAATCTCATATTTTGTATAATTCTAGATATAACATTATCTAAGACATTTTCTACAACAAAAGATGATTTAACTTTAATTGTCAAATCAATATCAAAATTGTAAATAGGCGCATCTAAAATGTTAAAACTGTCACCCAATACTCTAAAGTTATTAATGAAATTCTTCAAATTCATCTTTAAAGCATCATTTGCATGAATATAAAAACCTTGATTGTTTTTACAAATAACAAACAAATCTTTAGATAAATTTGTATACTGATTTTCTAACAAAGCAATTTTATGTACCTTACCATAGTCTGAAGGCATTGTATAAATTCTTGAAATTAAATCTTTTTCATTAACAATTCTGTTTTGAGCAACCAATGTATTTGGAATTTGAAGTCTTAACTCTTCTAAAGTCAATGCATTTGTTCCTCCAACTGCTTCTTCTTCATTGAAAGCATCAAGTGACTCAATAACAGAAGCGGTTATTGTATCTATGTCTTGAGCACTATCTGCAATATTAGGAAAAACCATGATTGGATTAACAATTGTTTCTATTGAACCTGCAGCAACATTATGTGATTCACCTCCGCCATGTATATAATTAATTGTCACAGTTTTGCCAGCTGGAGAAACGCCTAGAGAATTTGAAGTTATTAAACTATGAGGATCTAATGATATATTTTCGCTATAATTTCTATTTTTAAGCGGTACAAGCAAATCTTCTGGATTAGTTAAAATATTGTCTTCTATTGTTTTGCCACTTCCATTGCCAAATCTTAATGTAGACGTATTATTTTGAAAATTTCTTTCAACTGTATATCTAAAAGGTGCAGCTGTAGGATATAAATAGTTTTCTTTTGTATCTTCTACTTTTAGATATACAGTATTTTGACTTAGAAATTCAACTTCGTAATATTCATTTAGGTCACTATCTAAAACTTTTACAACATTTTGAACGTTTATGTTTGATAAATTATACGATAAGAACAAATTATTGTCGTCAGAATCAAA
>MDTG01124863.1_pt1 | contig 10690 bp, 8 predicted proteins | sample 811421 | NCBI WGS metagenome assembly MDTG01 (sample SAMN05326645, study PRJNA326480) | marine metagenome | isolation source: seawater | place: Pacific Ocean: South East | collected 2011
ACCATGAGACTCTCCCCATGTTGTGAAACGAAAAACCTTTCCAAAAGTATTAAATGACATTATTTATATTGTATAGATTATTTTGTTAAAATTATGAATCAAAAAAACTCTTTAGGACTTAATAATTGCTTCTTAGATCTCAAAGATCCAATTGAATTATTTAAAAAATGGTTTGAAGAGGCAAAAAAAAGTGAAATAAATGATCCTAACGCTTTGGCATTAGGAACGGCCAGTAAAGACGGTGTGCCCTCAGTAAGAATGGTTCTTCTCAAAAGTTTTGATGAAAATGGATTTGTATTTTACACTAATTTAAATAGCCAAAAAGGGAACGAGATAAAAGAAAATCCAAATGCTACAATGTGTTTTCATTGGAAGAGTCTATTACGACAAATTAGAATTGTTGGAACTTTAAAGCAGGTTGACGACAAGACAGCAGATGAATATTATAATTCTAGATCTTATGGAAGTAGAATAGGAGCTTGGGCTTCTAAACAAAGCAGTGTTTTAAAAAATAGAGATGAACTTATAACAAACTTGGAACAATTTAAAAAAAAATTTAAAGACAAAGATTATGTTCCAAGGCCCAATCATTGGTCGGGATGGAATTTAAAACCTCTTAGTATAGAATTTTGGCTTGATGGTGATAATAGAATTCACGAAAGACTTAAATATACTTTTAGCAAAAATAACATTTGGATTAAATCTCTTTTAAGTCCTTAAAAATTTCTTGCCAAGGTAAAGGAAGTTAAATTTTTTAAAATATTTTTTTCTTCGCATTCCTTAAATATTGATAAGGAATTTGAAGCTAAATTTATATAATGATTTGCCTTTTGGTAACATTCCTTTATCACCTCATATTTTTTTATTAAAGATAAAGTATAATTTAAATCATTTAAAACACGATTATCTTTTGAAAATATTTCTTTAAGCTTTATTCTTTCTCTATCTTCAGCTTTTTGAAACAATAAAATTATTGGTAAAGTTATTTTTCCTTCATAAAAATCTTGACCGAGTTCTTTACCAAACAATTTTAACTCTGAATTATAATCTAATGTATCGTCCGCAATTTGAAATGTTAATCCTAAATTTCTTCCATAAAATTCTAAAGCCTCTTTTTCTTTTGTTTTCATGTTTGACAAAATTGCCCCAACTTTTGTAGCAGCAGCAAATAATTCTGCAGTTTTGGCAGAAATAATTTTTAAATATGTTTCTTCAAGCATATCGACTTCACCTTGATGCTGAAGTTGCAATATTTCTCCTTGAGCAATTTTTGAAGATGTTGAGGATAATAATCTTAAAACTTCTATATTACCATCTTCCACCATCATTTCAAAACATCTACTGAGCAAATAATCTCCAACAAGAACAGAGGAGTGATTATCCCAAATTTTATTTAGTGTTTTTTTTCCTCTCCTTACATAACCATTATCAATAACATCATCGTGCATGAGAGTTGCAGAATGTATTAATTCAACACAAGCTGCTAAATTTATATCTCTAGTTCCTTTTGAATAACCACACATTTTTGCCGAACCTAATGTCAATAAAGCTCTCAACCTTTTACCACCTGTTTGAAGATGGTAATCTGTCATTTTTTGAACTAACTCAACTTTACTTGTCAATTTTAATTTTATTTTTTCTTCGACTAACAATAACTTATCTTCAACAGAATTTTTAAGTTGAAAATATGAATTATTAATTTGGTTTTTTAATTGAACTACAGTGCCCATTTAGGTGAACAAATTAGTATAATAAGTTTATTTTTATTACTTATCAATTGACGCACCCGTATCTTCAATTATAAGGTGTCTTTATATTCAATAAAAAATTCTGTAAAGATCTATAATGTTCTCTTTTTTTAAAAAGAAAAAAATTATCCCCCACATCAAATTGAGTGGTGTAATAGGGAATGTGGGAAAGTTTAAGCAAGGTATAGATTTTTCTAGCCAGGAGGAGATTATTTCTAAAGCCTTTGCAGTGAAAAAAGCACCCTGTATTGCAATTACTATAAATTCACCTGGTGGATCTCCAGTTCAATCTCATCTTATTTACAACTTTATAAGACAAAAGGCTGCTAAACATAAAAGAAAAGTAATAGTCTTTGCTGAAGATGTTGCCGCCTCTGGTGGATATTTAATTGCATGCGCTGGCGATGAAATTTATGCAAATTCTAGTTCTATTATCGGTTCTATAGGAGTAATTTATTCCTCTTTTGGTTTCACAGAGCTGATTAAAAAAATTGGAGTTCAAAGACGAGTTCATACTGCTGGTAAGAATAAAAGTACTCTTGATCCTTTTCTTGAGGAAAAACAAGAAGACATAGAGAGACTCAAAAATATTCAATTAGATTTACATAGAGATTTTATAAATGTAGTTGAAACAAGCAGAGGCTCTAAACTTAAAAAACATGAAACTGAATTATTTTCAGGAGAATTTTGGTCTGGGACAAAGGCAAAAGGTTTAGGACTGATAGATGAAATAGGAGATGTAAATCAAGTATTAAAACAAAAATTTGGAGAGGATGTTGTAATTAAAAAATTTGAAAAATCTAAAGGATGGTTAAGTAAAAAGTTATCATCCTCAAATGATCAAGTTGACCAATTTGCAAATATACTAGAGGAGAAATCTATTTGGCAAAGATATGGCCTCTAAAAAAAATAAAAAAAAACAAAAGTTTTTAACTTTTCAGGATACAATTTTTAACTTACAAAAATTCTGGAGTAAGCAAGGCTGTATTATTTTACAACCTTATGACATGGAAGTTGGTGCTGGGACATTTCATCCAGCTACTACATTGCGATCTTTAGGAACAAAACCTTGGAAGGCAGCATATGTACAGCCTTCTAGAAGACCAACAGATGGAAGATATGGTGACAATCCAAACAGACTACAACATTATTATCAGTTTCAAGTAATAGTAAAACCTTCTCCCTCAGATATTAAAAAACTTTATTTAAAAAGTTTGTCTACTATTGGGATAGAACATAAAAATCATGATATAAGATTTGTAGAAGACGATTGGGAAAGCCCTACCTTAGGTGCAGCAGGACTCGGATGGGAAGTTTGGTGTGATGGAATGGAGATAACACAATTTACTTATTTTCAACAAATGGCAGGATATGAATGTAAACCTGTTTCAGTTGAGATTACTTATGGTTTAGAGAGAATATGCATGTTTACTCAGCAAAAAGAAAACGTATATGATCTACAGTGGAATGATGAAGGTGTTAGTTATCACGAGGTGTACCATCAGTCAGAGAAAGAATTTTCATCATACAATTTTGAACATGCAAATGTTAATAGTTTGTTGAAAATGTTTGATATGTATGAAAATGAAGCAAAGTCTTTAGTTGAAAAAAAAATATCATTACCGGCTTATGATCAGTGTTTAAAAGCAAGTCATATATTTAACATTTTAGATGCTAGGGGCGCCATTAGTGTAGCTCAAAGAGCTGGGTACATTAGTAGAATTCGAGAAATAACAAAAGCTGTCGCGGGAATTTGGTTAAATAGTCAAAACTAAATGTCAGAATTTTTTTTAGAATTATTTAGTGAAGAAATACCGCCATCTCTTCAGCAAAACTTACGTAAAGATTTATTAGAAAAATTTAAAAAACTATTTGCTGAAAATTTTATTTCTTTTAAAAATGGTTCATCTTTTTCTACACCTAATCGTGCCGTAATCGTATTTACTGGTGTTCAAAAAAAAATTTTAGTGAAATCTGAGGAAATTAAAGGACCTAATTTAAATGTCCCAAATGTAGCTTTAGAAGGTTTTATTAGATCAAATAAAATCTCTAAAAATGATCTTTATAAAAAAAAAATAGAAAAAGGTGAGTTCTATTTTTTTAGAACCAAGCCAAAAGTATTGAAAACCCATGACCTGTTAGAAGAATTCATACCAATAATATTAAAAAAAATTCAATGGAAAAAATCAATGAAATGGGCTGATTTTGATTTAAGTTGGGGTAGACCACTTAAATCAATATTAGCAGTATTTGATAAAAAGAAGATCACTTTTAAATTTCATCATATAATCTCATCGAATTTAACTTTTATCGACAAAGAGTTTGAGGAAAAAAGAAAGGTTTTTACTAGTTTTAGGACATATGAAGGATTTTTTTATAAACAAGGAGTTATTATTGATCAGAATAAAAGAGAAAATAAAATTAGAAAAGAATTCGAAAAAATATTTATAAAAAAAAATTTAAAGATCAGAGATAATGATAAACTTTTAAAAGAAGTTATAAATTTAATAGACAATCCAAATGTACTAGAGTGTGTTTTTGATAAAAAATATTTAAATATACCAGAGGAAATTTTAGTTTTAACAATGCAATCTCACCAAAAATATTTTCCTCTTTTTTCAAAAAAAGATGAAATTACTAATGAATTTTTAGTTGTAGCAAATAATCATGATCAACAAGGATTAATAAAGATTGGTAATGAGAGAGTAGTAACAGCAAGACTAAATGATGCTGAATTTTTTTGGAATAAAGACAAGTCTCAAAATTTAGTCAAAAAAGTTTCTGATTTGAAATCTATGAATCTTTTCAAAAATCTAGGAAATTATTTTGACAAAGTTCAAAGAATGAGAAAGCTTGGTGCACTAATTTCAGATGAACTTTTAATTAGTAAAGAAAAAGTTGAGTTATCTGCTTCAATTTGTAAAACAGATCTTTTGTCTGAGAGCGTTAGAGAATTCCCAGAGCTTCAAGGTATCATGGGTGGGCATTTGTCTAATGCTCAAGGATTTGATAAAGAAATTACTTATGCAATTAAAGAACAATATTTACCCATAGGATTAGACTCCACCTTACCAAAGAAACCTTTCAACATTGCTTTATCAATAACAGATAAAATAGATACATTGGTAGGTTTTTTTGGAGTAAATGAGAAACCCTCTAGTTCCAAAGATCCATATGCATTAAGAAGGTTAGCGCTTGGTATCATTAGAATGATTGTTGAGAATAAAAAAAAATTAAAATTAAATGATTTAATTTTATATTCCGCCAAACTTTTTAATGATCAAGGAATAAATTTATCTAATAAAACAGCACATAAAGATGTAACATTATTCTTAAAAGATAGATTTAAATATTACCTAAAAGAAAAAAATATAAGACACGATATTATAGAAGCATCTATCAATATTTTTGATTTAAATAAGATTTACTTGTTATATCAAAAATCTAAAAGTTTGAATAAAGTTATCAATAAAAAAATTGGTGAGGACATTGTTTCTTCTTATAAGCGAGCATCAAATATTCTACAATCAACAACAAACGATTTAAGTAACAATTTTTCTAATATGGCTGATCCAAGCATTTTTAAAGATGAATTTGAAAAAAATTTACATAAAAAAATCAATGAACTTAAAAAGCATTTTTCAGAAATTTCTAAAGAAGAGAACTTTGATGAGTCTCTTTTACTTCTATCCAGTGCAAAAAAAGAGATATTTGATTTTTTTGACAATGTTAAGGTAAATGATGATAATGAATATGTAAGAAAAAATAGATTGGAACTTATTAATATCTTATGTAAAACCTTCGAAAATTTTATAGATTTTCACTTGATAAAAGACATTAATGAATAAACTAATTCTTAATTTTAAATCGAAAGAAGTAAAAAAAATTAAAAACACCAAAAATTTTTTAGGTGGAAAAGGTGCGAATTTATCTGAAATGGGTAGGATGGGTTTACCGGTTCCTCCAGGATTTACAATTTCTACTACAGTGTGTGAATTATTTTATAAAAATAAAAAAAAACTTAATTTAAAGCTTATAAAGCAGATACGATCAGAACTTAAAGTTATTGAAAAAGATGTTGAAAAAAGATTCGGTGATTTAAAAGATCCATTACTTTTGTCTGTAAGATCTGGTGCAAGAGTATCGATGCCAGGCATGATGGATACTATACTTAATTTAGGTCTTAATGATAAAACTGTTACTGCTTTGTCAATAAAAACTTCTAATGGAAGATTTGCGAAAGATAGTTACAGAAGATTTATACAGATGTATGGAAATGTAGTTATGGGTGTTGAGAGCTACTATTTTGAAGAACTTATTGAGAATTATAAATTAACAAAAGGTGTATTGTTAGACACTGAATTAGATGAAAATGATTGGGACGCTTTAATAAACGATTTCAAACGGACCATAAAAGATAAGACTAAAAAAGATTTTCCACAGGATGTATTTGAACAATTATTTGGAGCAATAAGCGCTGTGTTTCTTTCCTGGGAAAGTAATAGAGCAAAGGTCTACAGAAAATTGAACCAGATACCTCAAGAATGGGGAACTGCTGTTAATGTACAATCGATGGTTTTTGGTAACATGGGTAATGATTGTGCTACAGGTGTTGTTTTTACAAGAAACCCATCTGAAGGTTCAAATGACATTTATGGTGAATACTTAATAAATGCGCAGGGTGAAGACGTGGTTGCTGGCACAAGAACTCCTCAATACATAACCAAAAAGGCTAAAATAGAAGCTAAAGCTCAAGAACTTTCTATGCAAGAGTCAATGCCTAAAGTTTATAAACATTTAGAAAAAATTTTAAGAAAATTAGAAAAACACTACAAAGACATGCAAGATGTAGAGTTTACAGTTGAAAATAATAAATTATGGATTTTACAAACAAGATCAGGAAAAAGAACTGCAAAGTCTGCTGTTAAAATTGCTGTTGATATGGTTCGAGAAAAGTTAATTTCAAAAAAAGAAGCTATCCTAAGAATAAATCCAAATTCATTAGACACGTTACTTCATCCAACACTAGATGAAAAAAGCGAAGTAAAAGTTATTGCCAACGGGTTACCAGCTTCTCCTGGTGCTGCTAGTGGAAAAGTAGTTTTTACATCAGAGGAAGCAGAAAGATTGAATGGTATGATGCAGGATACTATATTAGTAAGGGTCGAAACTTCTCCAGAGGATATCCAAGGTATGCATGCAGCAAAAGGTATACTTACTGCAAGAGGCGGAATGACAAGTCATGCGGCAGTTGTAGCTAGAGGAATGGGAAGACCATGTGTCTCGGGCACTAGTGAAATCGATATTAATTATGAAAAAAAATTTTTTAAGACATCAAATCATGAGGTTAAAGAGGGTGATATAATTACTATTGATGGATCTTCTGGAAGAATTATTCAAGGTAAAGTACCAACAGTTAAGCCAGAAATTTCAGGTGATTTTTCAAAATTAATGAGTTGGGTAGACAAAATAAGGAAACTTAAAGTTAGAACAAATTCTGAAACCCCATTCGATACAAAAACAGCAAGAGATTTCGGAGCAGAGGGAATTGGACTATGTAGAACAGAGCACATGTTTTTTGATGAGGAAAGAATTTTATCAGTTAGAGAAATGATTTTATCGAAAACAACAGAGGATAGAGCAAAAGCTTTGAGAAAACTTTTACCTCATCAAAAAAAAGATTTTGTAGAAATTTTTAAAATTATGAAAGGATTACCTGTAACAGTCAGATTGCTTGATCCACCTTTACATGAGTTTCTACCTCACTCAGATAAAGAAGTTTTAGAAGTTGCAAATGCTTTTGAGCTGGACATAAAAGAGGTTAAATCAAGAATTTCCGAGTTGCATGAACAAAACCCCATGCTAGGCCATAGGGGCTGTAGACTTGGTATTTCATTTCCTGAAATTTACGAAATGCAATGTAGGGCAATTTTTGAAGCGCTTGTAGAATTAAAAGATAAAAAGATCAAAACTGCTTTTCCAGAAATAATGATTCCCTTAGTTTCAACTGAAGCAGAGATTAGAATTATGAAAAAATTGGTACAAAATATTGCCAATAAAGTAGAGAAAGAAAATAATATAAAAATAGATTATCTGGTTGGAACTATGATTGAGCTTCCTAGAGCAGCAATTAAAGCTAAAGATATTGCAAAACATGCTCAATTTTTTAGTTTTGGAACTAATGATTTGACTCAAACGACATTTGGAATAAGCAGAGATGATAGTGGTAAGTTTTTGAATGATTATTTAGATAATAAAATCTTCTCAATAGATCCTTTTATTTCTATTGATGAAGGAGTAGAAGATTTAATTAGTATAGCTGTTTCACGGGGAAAAAAACAAAATAGAAATATTAAATTAGGAATTTGTGGCGAACATGGTGGTGATCCAAAGAGTATATTTTTTTGCGCAAAAGTTGGATTAAATTATATTTCATGTTCACCATATAGAGTGCCTATAGCGCGATTGGCAGCAGCTCAAGCAGAAATTAATAAAAGTAAAATATAATTTATGAAAATATTAATTACAGGCTCATCAGGTTTTATAGGATTTCATCTAAGTAAATTTCTTTTAGAAAAAGGGAACAAAATCCACGGCTATGACTCAATGAACAACTATTATGATGTCAAACTCAAAAGAGCTCGACTAAATATTTTAAAAAGATATAAAAATTTTTCTTTTACTAAAAATAAATTAGAAAATAAAAAAATTTTAGAAAAGACTTTTTATAAATTTAAGCCAAAAATAGTAATCCATTTAGCTGCCCAAGCCGGAGTAAGATATAGCATTGATAAACCAAGGGTTTATTTAAAATCAAATATAACTGGGACATTCAATATAATTGAAATATCCCACAAATTAAAAGTAAATCATCTTATAATGGCTTCAAGTTCTTCAGTATACGGAGCTAATAGAAGAATTCCGTTTCTTGAAATTGATAAAACAGAAACTCAATTAAGTATTTATGCTGCAACTAAAAAAGCTAATGAAAGCATGGCTCATTCATATTCAAATATTTGGAAAATACCAATTACTATGTTGAGGTTTTTTACAGTTTATGGTCCTTGGGGCAGACCAGACATGGCACTATTTAAGTTTACTAAAGGAATTTTAAAAAATAAAAAAATAGATATTTATAATCACGGTAAAATGTATAGAGATTTCACATATATTGATGATATTATTAAAGGAATAAGTCTTCTGATAAATAAAGCTCCAAAATTAAGTCAAGCAGGCAAATACAAAAATGACAGTTTATCTAATGTTGCTCCGTTTAGAATTTTAAACATAGGAAATTCTAAAAAAGTTTATTTATTAAATTTTATTAAGCAAATTGAGTATGAATTAAGGAAAAAAGCAATTAGAAATTATATGCCTTTACAGAAGGGAGATGTTAAGCAAACGCTGTCGAATATTAAACTTTTGAGAGACTTGACAGGATACTCTCCTAAAATTACTTACAAATTAGGAATTAAAAAATTTATAGATTGGTATAAAAAATATTATAAAAATTAAATTAAATATCTTAAATATATTTTATTGATGAAAAATCTTACACCCTGCATAATAGGTCTTGGATATGTTGGACTACCTGTCTTTATTTCATTAAATAAAAAATTTAGGGTAATTGGATATGATAAAAATAAGACAAGGGTAAAAGATCTTAAAAAATCTATTGATACAAATTATGAATTTAGTAAACAAGATTTTAAACTAAAGAAAGGGAGTGTAATTACATCAAATAAAAATGATTTAAAAAAAGCTAATTTTTATATTATAACAGTTCCTACTCCAATAAAGAAAAATAAATTACCAGACTTGAAATACATAAAGTCTGCATTTAATTTAATTTCAAAATTTATTAAAAATAACGATATTATATTTCTAGAGTCAACAGTTTTTCCTGGTACCACTGAAAATATCTGTAAAAATATTATAAAAAGAAATAATAAAAAAATTAAATTTCATATTGGGTATAGTTCTGAGAGAATTAATCCTGGTGATAAAATTCATAATATTAAAAATATATGCAAGGTTGTATCAATTGAAAAAAATAAGGAAATAATTAATACTGTAAAAAGAATATATAAATGTATCTCAAAGAAAATAGTATTTACTGAAAAAATAAAAGAAACAGAACTTTCAAAGTTAATTGAAAATACCCAAAGGGATTTAAATATTGCCTTAATGAATGAGATTATGATCCTTTGTAATAAAACGAATTTAGACTTTAGTGAAGTAGTCAGATTAGCAAGAACAAAATGGAATTTTTTAAAATTCAATCCTGGGCTAGTTGGAGGACATTGTTTGCCTGTTGATCCCTATTATTTAAGTTATTTTGCTAAGAAATCAAATTTTAAAACTAGTGTTACACTTGCTGGCAGAAATACAAATAATTTTATGGAAAAATTTATTTTGAAAAAAATTGTTTCAAAAATTAATAAATTAGAAAGCTATAAAAAGAAAAATATTGTCGTTGTTGGTCTAACTTATAAACCTAATGTATCAGATTTAAGAAATTCTCTTGCTATGAATATTTATAAAAATTTAAAAAAAAAATATTCTAATACTAAAAATTATGACCCAATAATTGAACCTAAAATTGCAAAAAAACTCAAAATATGTGTAAATTTTTCAAATATTAAATCTTCGGAAGTTTTTATTTTTTTAGTAAAGCATAAAAAAGTAAAATCTATTGTGAATTTTGCAAAAAAAAATAATAGAATTATAATAGATCCATTAACTGATTTTTAACAAAGTAGAGATTTCTTATTTAAGAAAACTTTTTCTGTCTTTTGTGCAATCATTTGGGGGCAAACAAGGTGAAAAAAAATAATAAGGGGCGTTCTGTTGCCAGGTGCCCCAAACTTTGTTTCAATAATCCTTATATTTCAGTAATTAGCAATAATCAAATTAAATAACTTATAGAATAATTCCGAATA
>MDTG01230738.1_pt1 | contig 10690 bp, 11 predicted proteins | sample 811421 | NCBI WGS metagenome assembly MDTG01 (sample SAMN05326645, study PRJNA326480) | marine metagenome | isolation source: seawater | place: Pacific Ocean: South East | collected 2011
CAGTCCGATTTTCTCGTGGCCGCCAAAGCCTATTGCCACGTTAAAATGGTTTACACTTTATTGGTTGCCTATAACAGAGTCTTTGATTTATGCATTGCTAGCAGTGGGTGTTTGGTTTTTTCTAGTTCCTCCGTTAGAGCAGATGAGAGTGCTTGAATGGGGTTGGGTGCTTCAGCTCTGGGCACGTAATATTATTCTTATGACTATTTTTGCTCAAGGTCTTCATCTTTGGTTGTATGGCTGGAAAAAACAAAAAGATGAATTTAAATATGATCGCCGTAGTTTGGCAAAAAAAAATAGGGTATTTTTATGGCATGACCAATATTGGGATAATGTAACTTATACTCTACTTTCTGGTGTAACAATATGGACATTTTATGATGTTATTGTTTGGTTCGGCTTCGCTAATGGGTGGGCGCCGCTAATAACTTTCTGGAACCACCCAATTTGGTTTTTCATGCTTTTCTTGATTATGCCGGCAATTCAATCTTTTCATTTTTACTGGGTTCATAGAACGCTACATATTCCCTGGATTTATAAACGTGTCCATTCCGTTCATCATCGTAGTATTTCGATTGGACCTTGGTCAGGATTCTCTATGCATCCAATTGAAGTTTTGGCTTATATGAGTTTACTGTTAATATTTTTAATTATTCCTTCGCATCCAATTCATTTTTTATTTATGGGTTATTGGCTCGCTTTAGCAACCGCGACGTCACACTCTGGATACGAGAATTTAGTCTTGGGTGATAAAACACACCTTAAAATTGGGACCTTTCATCATCAGCTTCACCATCGGTACTTCGAGTGTAACTATGGAAACACCGAAATGCCGTGGGATAATTGGTTCGGATCTTATCATGATGGCAGTCCTGAAGCTACAGAGCGCGTTAAAAAAATACGAAAAAGTATGTATAGCCAATAAATTTGACTTTTTTGCTTTAATAGTTGACCGACCGGACGGTTTATTATATTTTTTGTGATAATTTATTTTTAAAACTTTTTTCCTTAAGTTAGGATATACATACATGTACGCACAAAATATCAGTTCAACTGGCAAAAAACCTAAGCTTTTGGATGAAATGGGTGCAAAAGAGCGTGAATTTCAAGAGCGAATTGACAGAGGTGAAAAGATTGAACCCAAGGATTGGATGCCGGATGAATACCGCAAAACACTAATCAGGCAAATGGGTCAACATGCTCATTCCGAAATTGTAGGTCAGCTACCTGAAGGGAATTGGATCAGTAGAGCGCCTACGTTGGAACGAAAGGCGATTTTATTAGCTAAGGTGCAGGATGAAGCAGGCCACGGGTTATACTTATATTCAGCCGCTGAAACTCTTGGAAAATCTCGTGACGAAATGACTATGGAGCTATTGACGGGTAGAGCTAAGTACTCGTCAATTTTTAATTATCCAACTTTAAATTGGGCAGATATGGGAGCAATCGGTTGGCTGGTAGATGGCGCGGCAATTATGAACCAAGTCCCATTACAAAAAACATCTTTTGGACCTTACGCGCGTGCGATGGTTCGTATTTGTAAAGAGGAGAGTTTTCATCAAAGACAGGGTTACCATTTGATGATGAAGATGGCTTTTGGGTCTAAGGACCAAAAACAAATGGCTCAAGATTCACTGAACCGATTTTGGTATCCATCACTCATGATGTTTGGTCCCTCAGATAATAAAAGTGTTCACTCTGCCCAATCTATGGCTTGGAAGATCAAAATTAATTATAATGATGAGTTAAGGCAAAAATTTGTCGATCAGACTGTGCCTCAAGCTGATTATCTCGGATTGAAAATTCCAGATAAGGGCCTCAAATTTAATTCAAAGACGAAGCAATATGAATTTTCTCAACCAAATTGGGATGAATTTTTCGAGGTAATAAGTGGTAATGGGCCCTGTAACGCAGAAAGATTAAATGCCCGAAATAAAGCTTGGGATGATGGAGAGTGGTTTCGTAATGGATTAACTGCGAACTCCAAAAGAATTATATCTGAAAAAATAGCAGCGGAATGAGGTATTTCAATGAATGAAGAGTGGCCTCTTTGGGAGGTTTTTATAAGAGGCCAACACGGGACCGCACACAGGCATGTCGGTTCATTGCATGCAACCGATTCTGAGACTGCTATGAATAATGCTAGGGACGTTTATACTAGGCGTAATGAAGGTCTAAGCATTTGGGTGGTCCAGTCGAGTCAAATAACAGCATCCATTCCTTCGAAAAAGGGGCCTCTCTTTGAGGCATCTAAGGATAAAGTTTATCGCCACCCAAGCTTTTTTAAAATTCCAGATGAGGTTGAAAAAATATGATAGACCCCCGTCGATCTTTAGCACTGAAAATGGGTGATAATGCTTTGATATTAGCACAACAAAACTCAAAGTGGTGTGGGCATACCCCAACACTAGAAGAAGATATAGCATTTGCGAACGTCTCCTTAGATTTGATGGGGCATGCTCAAATGTGGTTAAATTTTGTGGCAAGTCTAGACGGAAACGGTCAAACGGTTGATAAACTCGCTTTTTTGCGTGATGCCATTGATTTTCGTAATTCATTACTTTGTGAGCGACCAAATACAGATTTTGCTGTAACTTTAGTTAGGCAATATTTTTTCGATGTTTGGCATCTCGAGCAGCTTAACCATTTAAAAGTAGGAACTGATTCAACGATAGTTGGAATTTCAACAAAGGCTTTGGTAGAAGTTGAATACCATCGGGAAAGATCTCGTAATTTAGTTATTAAATTAGGATACGGCACTGAAGAAAGTCATACTAAAATCCAGTCAGCGATAGATTCTCTTTGGCCTTACTTTGGAAATTTATTTGAAGATTCTGATTTGGACAAAAAACTTTTTGATCTTGGGATTTCTCCGCTACCATCCTCATTAAGAGAAACTATTCTGGGAACTATATCGGGTGACTGTAAATTGGCCTCATTGAACGTTCCTGATAATAGGTTTTTCCATAAAGGGGCAAACATAGGGCACCACACAGAGGAATTAGGGTTCATCTTGGCTGAAATGCAATACCTCCAGCGCTCTTTTCCAAATTGTGAGTGGTGATATATGGATATTGTTTCGATTAGATCAATTGTTGAAGCTGTACCAGATCCAGAGATTCCCGTACTAACTCTTGGAGATTTAGGTGTTATTCGTGATATACGGCTCGGGGCTTTTGGTTTTGAAATTGATGTAACCCCAACCTACTCAGGTTGCCCCGCTACTAGCGTCATTAAAGAAATGATATCGGACGCTTTAAAAAATGCAAAGGTAGAAAAGTTTAATATTCAAAACGTTCTCACGCCCAATTGGACGACCGATTGGATGAGTGCTGAAGGAAGAAAAAAGCTACTCGAATACGGTATTGCACCTCCCAGCACTAGCTCATCTGGCCCAAAAGAATGCCCACAATGTAAAAGTAAAAATATATCTCAAATTAGTCAGTTTGGTTCTACGCCTTGTCAATCCTTATGGCGTTGCGAAGATTGCCTCGAGCCTTTTAATTACTTTAAATGTCTTTAGGGTTATCATTATGAAGAAATTGCATTCATTGCCGGTGAAACATATCGAACGAGGAACTTCCAAGTCAGTTATTGTAACGTTAGGGCTAAAGGGTGAATTGAAGAGTCTATTTCAATTCCGGGCCGGGCAGTACGTTACAATTCAACATGAGTTTGATGGAGAAAGCCTTCGTAGATGTTATTCAATATGTACGCCTGAAGGCTCTGAAGATCTAAAAATAGGGGTGAAAGAAGTCGATGGCGGTGCATTTTCGGCATTTGCTAATCAAAATTTAAAAGTTGGAGATATGTTAGATGTACTTCCGCCTTCTGGAAATTTTACTCTTCCATTAAAAGATAACTCTTCACATATGCTAGGAGTTGCAGCTGGAAGTGGAATTACACCTGTGATTAGTCATGTAGAAACATTCTTATCAAAAAATTTAAATTCTAAAGTAACCCTTATTTATGGTAATAAAACGCCTGCCAGCATTATGTTTAGGGAACGAATTGAAGATCTTAAAAATACCTTTCTGGAGAGATTAACTATTGTTCATGTGCTATCATCAACTCAACAAGAAATTGATCTATTTTCCGGTAGAATTACCAGTGAAAAACTTGAAGGTATACTGAATATATGGGGCGCAGGCCATAAAATAGATTGTGCATTTCTATGTGGTCCTGAAATGATGGTCAGAGATATAAAAAGTAAGCTGGAAATAATGGGGGTAAGTAAACAGAAAATATTTTACGAACTCTTTACCGCCACTAAACGTAAAAAACAAAATACAGTTAAAACAATAAACCCTAATCTGAAACAAACTACTGCAATAGTGATTTTAGATGGGGTTGCACACAAGGTTTCCTTGAATTCTAACCAATCACTTTTAGATGCGGCGAGAGAGTCCAATCTAGATGCTCCGTATTCCTGTTTGGGTGGAATATGTTCTTCATGTCGTTGTAAAATTGTTGAGGGCAGTGGCGAGATGGAAGTAAATCATTCTTTAGAAGATTATGAAGTCCAAGCAGGATTTGCTTTAAGTTGTCAACTACGACCCACTTCAGAGACGATCACAATAACGTATGATGAAATTCACTAGTCAAAATGGAAAATAATATGAGGAATTCTAGTACAATTATAAAAAGGTTAGATAGTAAGTTACTCGAAATTTACTTAAATCGGCCTGAGAAATTAAATGCGTTTAATATTGAAATGCACGAAAACCTATATGACTGTTTAGAGATTGCTCGAGATGACGATAAAGTCCGTGCAATAATGATTTCGGGCTCTGGCAGGGCTTTTTGTGCAGGCCAAGATCTAGGAGATCGCCATCCCGATAAGCTTACTGAGGAACCTGATTTAGAGAAAACATTAACCAACTTCTATAATCCTCTCGTCACTCTTATACGTGCTATCAATAAGCCCGTTATTTGTGCAGTAAATGGAGTAGCAGCAGGAGCTGGAGCAAACCTAGCCTTGGCTTGCGATATAGTTATAGCTAATGAAACCGCTAGATTTATCCAAAGTTTTTCAAAAGTAGGACTTGTTCCTGATGCAGGTGGAAGTTGGCTTTTACCTCGTCTAGTCGGTGAAGCTCGTGCAAAGGCCTTGACTATGACGGCCTGTCCGGTGAGTGCCAAACAGGCAGAGGAATGGGGATTAATTTGGAAAACATATCCAGAAAACGAGTTTCTTAAAGAGGCAAAAAAATTAGGCGTTGAATTGGCCAGTGGTGCTAGTGTCGGATTGGGACTTACTAAAGAGAACATCCAATCTGCGGCAAATCAAGATTTTAAAGATCACCTTATTCAGGAAGCGAAATCACAAGGAATTTGTGGTCGAACTAATGATTATAAAGAGGGGGTTCGGGCATTTTCGGAGAAACGAGCTCCAAATTTTGGAGGTAATTAGATGGATCCACAGGAAATTGCTGAAAAATCATCAAAGGTTATGTGGGAAAATGATGCCGCTTCTAAATGGTTTGGTATGCGTATAGAAAATATTGGACCAGGTTATGCTGAACTAATTTTAAATATAGAAAGACATCATTGTAATGGGCATGGAAATTGCCATGGAGCCGTGAGTTTCGGGCTAGCAGATAGCGCCTTTGCGTTTGCTTGTAATAGTTATAATGAATTGTGTGTCGCTCAACATAACATGATTAGTTATATAAGGCCTGTTTCTTTTGGGGATACATTAAGAGCGCAAGCGCGAGAAGTTAGTCGTGGACGAAGTTCTGGAATTTATGATGTCTCTGTTAACAACCAAGAGGGCAAAACATGTGTTGAAATGCGAGGTTTCTCCCGCATAATTGAGGGCACTTTATTTTAAGAAAAATTTTTTAGAGGAAAAAATGAAAGACTTAACAGCTAATCCCAAAACACTTGATCCTATCGAAGTTGCCTCTTTAGATGAAATTATTTCACTTCAACTAGATAGAATGAAGTGGTCGCTTAGGCATGCTTATAACAATGTCCCATTTTATAAAAAAAAGTTCGATTCAGTTGACGCTCACCCAGATCATTTGAAATATTTGGAGGATATAAAGAAATTTCCCTTCACCACGAAGCAAGATTTAAGAGATAATTACCCCTTCGGTATGTTTGCAGTGCCCCAGAATAAAATTTCGCGTATTCATGCTAGTTCAGGAACAACTGGAAAGCCAACAGTTGTTGGATACACAAAAAACGATATTCAGGTTTGGTCTCAAGTAATGGCTAGGTCAATGCGCGCTTCCGGTACAAAACAGGGTGATATGGTTCATATCGCGTATGGGTACGGTCTTTTTACTGGCGGGTTGGGAGCTCACTACGGAGCCGAAGAGCTTGGCTGCACTGTTGTTCCAGTGTCTGGGGGGATGACTGCACGGCAAGTAACTCTAATTAATGATTTTAAGCCGAGTACAATTATGGTTACACCATCTTATATTTTAAATATATTAGATGAGTTTAAGAAAAGTGGTTTTGATCCAAGAGAGTGTTCATTAGAGGTTGGTATTTTTGGAGCCGAACCTTGGACAAATGCGATGCGAAAAGAAATTGAAAGTGCGTTTGATATGCATGCGGTCGATATCTACGGGTTGTCTGAAGTAATGGGCCCTGGCGTGGCTAATGAGTGCGTTGAGTCAAAAGATGGACTTCATATTTGGGAGGATCATTTTTATCCGGAAATTATTGAGCCTAAAACTGGGGATAGTTTACCTGACGGCTCATACGGAGAATTACTGTTTACATCATTAACAAAAGAAGCTTTTCCATTAATACGGTATAGAACGCGTGATTTGACTACGTTAAGGCCCGGAACAGCCCGCTCTATGCGTCGAATGGATAAAGTAACGGGCCGTTCCGATGATATGATTATTCTCCGAGGTGTTAACGTCTTTCCAACTCAAATTGAAGAGCAAATATTATCAACAAACGGTTTAGCTCCGCACTTTCAGATAGAATTGGCAAGGGCTGAACGATTAGACCAAATGATAATTCATGTGGAAGCTCTCGATGAAAGTAAGGCTAACGAGCTATCCACGGTATTATCGTCAAAAATTAAAGATGTTATTGGGGTCTCCACAGCAATAAGTATCAGAAAGTCTGGGGAAATTCCAAGATCTGAGGGTAAGGCAGTACGCATTATTGATCATCGGGTAAAAACTTAGTAATGGCTAGAACGATTTCGAAAAACCATCAACAGAAACGTGACTCAATATTAGCAATATCCAGTAAGGTTTTTGCTGAAGTTGGCTTTGATAGGGCCTCAATGGCGCAGGTTGCAGAGGAGTGTGGCTACTCAAAAGCTACGCTCTATCATTATTTCCCAAGTAAAAACGGTATTTTGTTCGCCATTCTTGATCAGCATTTGTCTCAACTATCTTGTCATGTTCTTAACCTTACACGGGGAAACCTATCAGCGGAAAACTACTTGGCGTACATCGTCGAAGAAATTTTAGTACAGTATCAAGGTAATGACGCCGTTCATGAATTACAAATCAATGCTATCGGGCAATTGGAGATTGCAGATCAGGAAATATTAATAGCCCACATGCGTAAGCTCGTTTCTTACGTGTCAAAGATTATTAGTGAAGTGCGTCCAACAAAATTTTCTAATGACGATAAAGGTTTGAGAATGGCAACAATGTCATTATTTGGCATGTTGAACTGGTATTATACATGGAACGGTGGGAGAGGAATTAAAGGTAGAAAAGAGTATGCAAACTTTGCAGTAACTCTTTTCTTAAAAGGAGTTTAAATACATTAAGTAGAGTATTTAATCAATTGATTTAATTCATCATTTTAATATTAAATCTACTTTTATTGTAAAGTAAATTTTTTTTAAAAGAATATAAACGACCTTTTTTTGTCGCATTTAATATAGCACCTTACCTTGGAGTTAATACTGTTCCCTGATGACATACAGTAATGAGTATATACAACCAACTCCAAGACGCCTGTATGCGATGATATTGATGATAATCAGTTCAACAGTAATAAGCTTTGGTGGATTAATTATCCGTAATATTGAAACAGCTGATACCTGGCAAATAAATTTTTACAGATCTATCGCTTTCGCTATAGCGATAGGGCTTGTTTTAGTTTTTAGGTATAGAAAGTCTACGCTCCGTCAGTTTTCTGGTATTGGTTGGTTTGGTATAATTGCTGGATTTTTACTTGCTTTCGCTGGGATTGCTTTCTTGCAAGCTATTACTAATACGACTGTTGCTGCTACACTTTTCACACTAAGTTCAATACCTTTCATCACAGCAGCTTTTGCTTGGTTCTTTTTAAGAGAAAAAATAAAGCAATCCACATTCATTGCTATGGTTTTTGCGGCGATTGGCATATTTATAATGATTTTAGAGGGGTTTTCGTTCGGAACCGTCTTTGGAAATCTCATGGCTTTCCTTTGTGCTCTAGGTTTTTCTGGCTACGCAACGATTATTCGGCGTAATAGATCGGTTGATATGTTGCCGACTTTTGTAGTTTCCAGTTTAATAGTTATTTTGATTGTCTTGTTTGTTAAGTCAGGTAACGTAAGTGTCCCAATTTATGATTTAATTCTATGTTTTACTTTAGGAGGTATTGTCGCGGGTTTTAGTAACGCTTTATTCATTATTTCATCAAGACATCTTTTAGCAGCAGAGTTAACCTTTTTTATGCTATTAGAATTTACATTGGGTCCTATTTGGGTTTGGCTTTTTATAAACGAAGTTCCAACCCAGTGGACTATTATTGGCGGACTGATTGTTATTTTATCAGTTATTTTTAATACTTGGTCAGAATTGCATCAGTCAAAAAGGTGATCGGTTATTTGTTATATATTTTTTTTAATTTGAGTAAAAAAAATTAATCGTTAACCTTTAGTGCAAAATAAATTTCTTCATTAGGCTTTAAGTTAATAAGTTCGTTAGGTATATAATATATATATTTCAACTTGACCTTACTCAACCATACGGTAATTTAATTTTGTATCATGATAATGGTTTTACGTATTAGCGGACTTCGTAGGAGAAACACATGGCAAGAGTTCGAGACGTCGGTATCGAGGAAGTTCCATCTGATGTTCAGCCTGTCTATCAGCGTTACGTCGAGGAGTATGGGCCATTTGCAAACCAAGCCAAGGTATTTGCGCACCGTCCGATAGCGTTAAAGCATATTATGGGTATGCTGTTAGAGATGGCAGACAATCCAATTCTTGAAAGACGTCATCTCGAAATTGCGATAGTTGCTGTGTCAGCAGTTAACAGTTGTGATTACTGTGTCGCACATCACGGGCCGAAATTAGAGGCCTCAGGTCTGCCCCGAGATACAGTGGACAATATTTTAAATTCGAATTGTCCAGGTTTAACTCCGTTGGAGCTCTTAATACGGGACTACGCTGTTCAGGTTACCCAAGATCATAACAGGGTCTCCGACACTCAATTTGATGGGTTAAGAGAGCACTTCACCGAAGAGCAGATGGTTGAGTTAACCTTCCGGATAACTTTGTGTACGTTTTTTAATAAATTTAATGATGTCATGCAGCTCGAGATGGAGGAAGAGGCGTCGTTCTATCATACAGGTGTTTAACCTTTTAATTTTTACCAATAATTAGAAAAACTACTAACATTAAGGAATTTATTATGCGAATTTTTATGGCTTCATTTGGAACAGAAACAAACGTATTTGCGCCTATGCCGACGGGTTGGGAGGACTTTGAGGAGTGCTACTTTTATAGATATGACACACTTTCCCAACCGGCAAAGCTATTTAATTCGCCAATGCATCTTTGGAATAAGCGTGCCCAAGAAGATGGACACGAAGTTATTTGTTCCTTGTCAACCTTTGCAATGCCTGCCGGTATCACTGTGAGACATGTTTACGAGAAATTAAGAGGTATGGTCCTCGATGATTTAAAAGCCGCAGGCCCTGTCGATATCGTGTTGTTATCTCAACATGGTGCCATGATTGCACAAGGCTACGATGATTGTGAGGGTGACCTTATGGCTGAAATAAGAAAAATAGTTGATAAGAACACAATTATTGGAACAGAGCTAGACCTCCACGGTCACTTAACAGATAAAATGATGGACAGTGCTAATTTATTAGTATTCTTCAAGCATTACCCACATGATGATATCGATGAGAGAGCAGATGAGCTCTACGATTTAGCGATTGGATCGGCAGAAAAGAAAATTACACCCGTAATGCGTTTCTGGGATTGTAAGATGATTGCATTTTACAGAACGCCAATTGAGCCCATGGCAAGTTTTGTGACTGAAATGAAAGAAAAAGAAAAGGAAAAGGGCGTCCTCTCGCTTTCTTTATGTCATGGCTTTCCCACAGGGGATATGCCAGATGTTGGCACAAGGATGTTGGCCGTTACGGATAATGATCCCGACTTAGCGACTAAATTAGCTGAAGAGTTCGGTCGTAAGATATGGGATCTTCGTGACGATTTTAAAGTGGACTTTCCATCAATAGATACTGCTTTAACTTATGCTCATGAAAGTAATAAACACCCTATAGTTTTGGCTGATATAACAGATAATGCGGGTGGCGGTGCGCCTTCGGATTCGACTTTCATGTTAAGAGCAGCATTAGAAAAAAATATGAATGATGTAGCTATAGGAATTTTCTGGGACCCTGGAGTTGTTAGAATTTGCAAAGCGGCCGGGAAGGGGGCAATTCTTGATTTATGTTTAGGCGGAAAGCACGG
>MDTG01088925.1_pt1 | contig 10689 bp, 9 predicted proteins | sample 811421 | NCBI WGS metagenome assembly MDTG01 (sample SAMN05326645, study PRJNA326480) | marine metagenome | isolation source: seawater | place: Pacific Ocean: South East | collected 2011
ATATATCTCCTGATCACATTGAAAGGCATAAAACTATAGGAAAATACATTAAAGCTAAATTTAAATTATTAAAAAATCAAATTAAAGGAAATTTAGCATTTGTAAAAAAAAACGATAACCTAATAAACAAAACATTAAAATCAACTACTTTTAAAAGTAAAATAATTAGGGTTGACACTAAAAATACAAAAAAATTTTTAGAGAATATTACAAATAGTTACTTCGTTACCGAAACAAATAAAGAAAATTTGGCATTTATCCTTAAAATTGCAAATAAACTAAAACTTAAAAAAAATTTATTAATAAAATCAATTAAAAAATTTAAGGGGTTAAAATATCGTCAGCAAATTCTTGTCAATAAGAAATATCTAAAAATAATAAATGACTCAAAATCTACAAGCTTCTCCTCTTCATTGGGTCTATTAAAAGATAACAAAAATATATATTGGTTATTGGGGGGTGTTTATAAAAAAGGAGATAAATTCAATTTATCTAAAAAATATTTTAGCAATATTAAAGCTTATGTATATGGAAAAAATAAAAGTTTTTTTAATAAAAAACTTAAAGGAAAAATTAAATACAAAAATTTTAAAAATCTTGATCTCGCTTTTAAAGAAATTGTCCTTAATATAAGAAAAAAAAAATATTTTAACAAAACAATTTTGTTTAGTCCTAGCGCAGCTTCATTTGATAGTTTTAAAAATTTCGAAGAACGTGGTTTGTATTTTAACAAATTGGTAAAAAAATTTTCAAATGAATTTAAATAGATCAATACATAAAATTTATTATGATTGGTGGAAAAATTTAGATAAATTTATTTTTTCTTTGATAATTTTATTATTTATTACAGGTTTGTTTTTTTCTCTTGTTTCAACATCCTTACTGGTTTCAGATAAATTAAACACAAATGATTATGCTTTTTTTTTGAAACACTTATCATTTGTTTTATTGGCAATGATAATAATTTTTATTTTATCCTCAATTAATGAAAATAAATTATTTAAGATTTCTCCACTTATTTTTTTAGTTTCTTTATTTTTTTTAATTTTAGTTCCGATTATAGGAATTGAAGTTAATAACGCTAAAAGATGGATAGATTTATTTTTTTTACCAAGATTTCAACCTATAGAATTGGTAAAGCCGTTCTTTATAATTATAATCAGTCTGATTTTGAGCAGTGAAAAATTTAAGAATATTTATTTTAAATATTTATTCTCTTTCTTGGCGACTTTAGCAATAGCTTTATTACTAGCTGCTCAACCCGATATTGGACAAACCTTGCTAGTTTTTTTTAGTTGGTCTGTTTTAATTTTTATATCAGGAATTAATATTATTTTCTTAATAAGCTCAGGTTTAATTTTATTTTTGGCTTTATATTTTTCAATAAATTTTCTTCCAAAATTTAGTTATATAAAAAATAGAATTATTTCATTCTTTGACTCAGAAACAGGTACACATAATGCTCAATCTGAAAAAGCGATCGACTCGATTACAAGTGGAGGTTATTTTGGAAAAGGAATAGGCGAAGGGACATTAAAAAATAGGGTACCAGAAGCACACACAGATTATATAATATCTGTAATTTCAGAGGAGTTTGGTGTTATTGCCATAATTTTAATCTTATTAATGTTTTTAATATTTATTTACTCTGTTTTTAAAAAAATTTATTTTGAAAACGATGAAAGGATAAAATTAACTTTAGTAGGATGCATAAGTCTTATTTTAGTCCAAGCAATGATACATATTGGTGTTAACATAAGACTTTTTCCAACAACTGGCATGACGCTGCCATTTATAAGTTACGGAGGCTCATCAATAATAAGTATTTCAATTTTATCTGGCATAATTTTGAATTTAACAAAAAGAAAAGTAATTTAAAATGATAGACAATTTTTTAATAACAACTGGTGGAACGGGGGGTCATGTAATTCCAGCTATGGTTATTTGTGATCATTTGGAAAAAAATAATGTAACAATTTGTACAGATAGGAGAGGTTTAAAGTATTTAAATAAAGAGCTGTATCGAACTGAAATTATAAACACACCTAAATTAAATAATAGATTTTTATTACCAATTAATTTTTTTAGAATTTTATATTTAACTTTTAAATCTTTTTTTCTATTAAAAAATAAAAAGATAAAAAAAATTTTTTGCACAGGTGGATATATGTCATTACCTTTAATTTTGGCAGCTAGAATATTAAGAATAACAATTTATCTAATTGAACCAAATCAAGTTTTGGGAAGAGCTAATAGATTTTTTTTAAAATTTTGTAAAAAAATTTTTTGTTATTCAAGTGAAATTAAAAAATTTCCTGAACAATATAAAGATAAGATTATAAAAATAAACCCTCTTGTAAAAAAACAAATATATGAATTAAGTTCAAAAGAACGGATCAAACAAAAATTTACAATTTTGGTAGTTGGTGGAAGTCAAGGAGCTGAAATTTTTGACAATAATATTAAAGATGAGATTTTAAAGATAGCAAAAAAAAATTCTGTAAGAGTTATACACCAAACTAATGAAAAAAATTACTTATCCCTTAGTGATTTTTATAAAAAAAAAAATATTGAAAATAAAATTTTTACTTTTGATAAAAATTTCTCAAATTTAATGCATGAGTCTGATCTTTGTATTACGAGAGCTGGAGCATCTACTTTAGCTGAATTATCTGTTTTAAACATCCCATTTATTGCTATTCCATTACCAACTTCTAAAGATAACCATCAATTCGAAAATGCAAATTTTTACAAAAGAAGAGATTGTTGTTGGCTAGTTGAGCAAAATAATTTTGAAAAAAAAATTGAGGAGGCTTTAGTTGAAATTTTTGAGAAAAAAAGCGTTTTTTTTAAAAAAAAAGAAAATTTAAAGAAATTAAATTACCAAAACACATGGATAAATGTTAATCAAAAAATATTAGGAATAGTCAATGAAAATTGAATTAGCTAAAACAGAAATTATTCATTTTATCGGTATAGGCGGAATAGGTATGAGTGGACTTTCTATGATTATGAAAGGAAAAGGATTTAAAGTTCAGGGAAGTGATTTATCCTCTAATAAGAATATTGAGAGACTTAAAAGAGAAAAAATAAAAATTTTTATAGGACAAAAGAGACAAAATTTAAAAAATGTTACAATTGTAGTAGTTTCCTCTGCTATTAAAAAAAATAATCCTGAGATTATTGAGGCGAAAAGAAAAGGATTGCCAATAATCTCAAGAGGAAGAATGTTGGCTCATATAGTGTCTTTGATGAAAAATATAGTAGTTGTCGGTTCTCACGGCAAAACCACAACAACCTCTTTAGTTGCTTCAATTTTTCAAAAAACAAAGTTAGATCCCACAATAATTAATGGCGGTGTAATTAACTCAATAAAAAATACAGCAAAACTTGGAAATAGTGATTGGTCAATACTAGAGGCTGATGAGTCTGATGGTAGCTTTATTCATATTCCACCTACCTATTCCATAATTACTAATATTGATAGGGAACATATGGATTTTTATAAGACAATGGATGATTTAAAAAAATATTTTTCTCAATTTATAGAAAAAGTTCCTTCATTTGGAAAATCATTTATCTGTTTAGATGATAAAGTAAATAGTGAATTGATAAAAAAACTTAAAGATCAAAATTTCCATACGTATGGATTAAATCCCAAGTCAAATTTTTTAATAAGAAATATAAAACAAAATATTAAATTTTCTGAGTTCGATTTAGAAGTAAATATTCCAAATAAAAAAAAACTTATAATTAAAAAAATTAGAATTCCGTTACTTGGTATCCATAATATAAGAAATTCGGTTGCAGCTACAGCTGTAGCCCTAACGATAGGGATATCGATTTCAGATATTAAAAAAGGTCTTATTAATTTTAAAGGTGTACAAAGAAGATTTAATAAAATTTTTTCTTTTAATGGTGTTGATTATTACGATGATTATGCCCATCATCCAACTGAAATAAAAGGTGTTCTGGAAGGTGTTAAAAAAGTTTATAAAGGTTATAGTAAAATTTGTATATTTCAACCTCATAGAATTTCAAGACTTAAAGATTTAAGGAAAGAATTTTCTTTTTCATTTAAAGATGCTGATATGGTTGTTTTATGTCCAATTTTTTCAGCGGGAGAAAAAATTCATCTTGGTTTTAGTTATTTAAAGTTTGCGAAGGAAATTATAAAAAATTCAGAAGTAAAGTTATTTTTAGTTGATAACAATAATCAATTAGCAAAATTTTTAAAAAATAATGTTTATGGAAAGAAAATTGTCATAGGAATGGGTGCTGGTTCAATATCTAATTGGATGAAAAATCTTCCGTATTTAATGTCATGAATATTAACAAATTAAAAAGTTTATTAAAAAAATTTGGTGACAATGTTCGATTTGAGCAAGATTTAAAAAAAAAGAATTGGTTTAATATAGGTGGAAAATCAAAAGTTTTTTATAAAGCAGATAATTTAAAAGAATTAACAAATTTTCTTAAAATACTAAATGGTAAAGAAAAAGTATTTATATTAGGCGCTGGTTCAAACACGTTAATAACAGATGATTTATTTGATGGTGTTGTAATCAAATTAAGTAAAAATTTTAATAATATTTCTCTTCTTGGTGAAGATATAGTAATTGCTGGTAGCGCAGTTTTAGACAATTCTTTATCAGAATTTGCAAGAGACAATAACTTGAGTGGATTTGAATTTTTATCATGTATACCAGGTACTATTGGTGGCGGTATTAGAATGAATGCCGGGTGTTTCGGAAGAGAATTCAAAGATATCTTATTATCGATCCAAGCGGTTGATAAAAAGGGGAATATAATAACAATACCCTCAAAAAATATTAAATTTGACTATAGATGCAATGATTTACCGGATGATTTAATTTTTTTGAGTGCCTCATTTAAAGGAGTAAGAGGTGATAAATTCAAAATTGGTAAAGAAATAGAAAAACTTAAGCTTCAAAAACAGAATAATCAACCTACTCGAATTAAAACAAGTGGAAGCACTTTTAAAAATCCAATAACCCAATCCAATAAGAAGGTTTGGGAACTTATAAAAGAGTCAGTTCCATTAGATAAATCTTTTGGTGATGCATGCATTTCAGAAAAACATTGTAATTTTTTTGTTAACAAAGGACATGCAACATTTAAAGATATGACAAATCTTATTAATTTTGTTAGTAAAAATGTTTTAGAAAAAACTGGTATACATTTAGAAAAAGAAATAAAAATTTTAGAATAATTTGAAAAAAAAAATATTAATAATTTCAGGAGGCATATCCAAAGAGAGAATAATTAGCCTTGATACCGGAAAACAAGTTGCAAAAGAACTTCTTAAAAATAAGTATAGTGTTCAAATTTGTGAACCAAATTACGAACTACTCGAAAATATAAAAAATTTTAAACCAAATATTATTTTTAACGCTTTACATGGTCAGTATGGTGAGGATGGCTATATTCAAACTATTTTAGAGACAACTGGAATACCATACACGCATTCAGGGGTTATTTCGTCAGCTATAGCTATGGATAAAGAGCTGTCCAAAAAAATTTTCATAAAAAATAATATTTTAACACCCAAATATATCTCCTATAAATTTGATAAATCAAAGATCGCTTTAATAAAAAAAATAAATAAAAAACTTAAATTTCCTGTTGTAATAAAACCATTAAACGAGGGATCAAGTGTTAACGTGTTTATTTGTAATAAATCAAATATTTTCAAAAAATTAAAACTTTTAGAGGGATACAAAAAAGTGATTATTGAAGAGTTTATACCTGGAAGGGAAATTCAAGCAGCAATTATAGGATCAAAAAAATTAGGAGCAATTGAATTAAAACCTAAGAGAAAGTTTTATGACTATCAAGCAAAATATAATTCTAAAGCAATGACAGAACATATTATACCAGTCAATTTATCAAACAAAGATTTTAATAAGATTATGAGTATAAGTTATAAAGCTCACAAATTAATTGGTTGCAGAGGTGTTACACGTTCAGATTTTAAGTACTATAAAGGAAAGTTCTATCTTCTTGAAATTAATACACAACCAGGAATGACCAGTCTTTCGCTGGTGCCTGAAATTGCAGCATATAGAGGAATTAACTTTATTGATTTAATAAAACTAATTTTGAAAGATGCTTCATCAAAAAAGTAGAAAAATATTTGTATACGTTTTTTTGTTATTTCTAATTGGAACATTTCATAATAAAAATTTAAATAAAATAAATTTTTTAAAAATTGAATATATAGATATATCAGGGCTTAATGCAGAAAAAAATCTTGAGATATTTGAAAGTCTGAAAGTTTTAAAGATAGATAATTTATTTTTACTTAAGAAGTTTCAAATAGAAAAATTAATAAATTCTTTCAATTATGTTGAAAATTATTCAGTATTCAAAAATTATCCTTCATCTATCAAAATAGAATTAAGTGAAACAAATTATTTAGCTAACGTTACTAAAAATAATATAAATTTTTACTTAGGTTCCAATAAAAAACTCATTAAAGCTCAAGATAAAAAAAAAAATTTACCTTATATATTTGGAAATTTTAATTTAGAGAAATTTTTTGAATTAAAAAAGATTATCGATAGATTAAAATTTGACAAAGAAAAAATAAAAAATTATTATTTTTTTCCATCAGGTCGATGGGATATAGAAATGAAATCTGGTATTTTATTAAAACTTTCAAGAGATGAATTGGAGAAATCATTAAAACTTTCAATGAAAATTTTAAAAGCTAAAAATATAAAAGATTTTAAAATTATTGATCTGCGTCAATCAAATCAGGTAATTATTAATGAAAAATGATTTCAATTATGAAACATTTATTTTTCTTAGTGATAAAAAATTAGTAATAAGCGTAATTCAATCAAATGATGCAAGTATTATTTATGAAGAAAAAAAATTAATGGATAACAATTCAAGTTTCTTAGAAATTGAAAAATTAAATGAATTTTTAGAGGATAATATTTTTAAGATAGAAAAAAAAATTAAAAATTTTATTAAAGAAATCTATATTATTCTCGATACAAAAAAATTTTTACCGATTCAAGTTTCAATCAAAAACAAAAATAATGGCAATATTCTTACAACATCAAATGTTTCATATTCACTTAATGAAGTCAAAGAACAATGTTTTAAAATGTATAATCAAGAAAAGATTATACACATGATAATTGATAATTATTGCATTGATAATAAAAATTTTTCCTACTTACCAAATGATATAAAATGTCAAAGCTTTTCGTTAGATTTAACATTTATCTGTTTATCAAATAAATTACTTAAAGATTTAGAGAAAGTAATGAAAAAATACCAAATTTCTATAAATCAAATTTTGAGTTATGATTATATTACAAAGGTATTTAACGGTGATGACCAAAATTTGTGCAAAAAAGCCAAGGAAATTATTGAGGGTTTTAATGAGAACGAAGTTTTAATAAGGAAAAAAATTCCAAAAAATAAAGGTTTTTTTGAGAAATTTTTTAATTTTTTCAGTTAACTTGTAGTTTCTAGTAACATTTGTTGTTTTTGATTCTTCACCCATAGATATTACAAGTTTGCCGTGTCTAGATTAAATCAAAAAACAGTTAAAAAAGAAGTCTACTTCAATGGTATTGGTCTTCATAGTGGGAAAAATGTTACTATATGCATTAAACCAGCGGCACCTAATTCTGGAATAATTTTCAAAAGAACTGATCTTAATAGAGATAATATAATTTTTCCAAGTTTTGAGAATGTAAGTAATACATCACTTAATACAACAATATCAAACGAGTCAGGAGTTAAAGTTTCAACAATAGAGCATTTGATGGGTGCATTATTTGGTTTAGGGATCGATAATGCTCTTATTGAAATTGATAACGAAGAAGTTCCAATTTTAGATGGCTCAGCAAAAGAATTTATTACAAAATTAATTTCAACCGGTTTAAGTATAAGCTCTTCTCCAATAAAAATAATTAAAATAAATAAAAAAGTCAAATTTCAAGATGGTGGGAGATTTATTTCCATTGAACCATCTAAATTAAGTTTGGATATAAAATTCGAGTTGAAATATGATAATTTGGTAATCGGAAATCAAAAAAATAAAATAAATGTTTATGAAGACGATCTAGAGAGCGTTTTTAACTCAAGAACTTTTTGCTTATACGAAGACATAGAAGCGATTAAAAGAAATGGATTAGCAAAAGGAGGAAGTCTTGACAATGCAATAGTTGTTAAAGGCAATAAGATTCTTAATAATGAGAAGTTGAGAAATAAAAAAGAATTTGTAAATCATAAAATATTAGATTGTATTGGTGATCTATATACATCTGGTTATAGGATGATTGCATCAGTAGTTTGCTCCCAGGGAGGGCATTATCTTACCAATCAGCTTTTAAGAAAATTATTTGAAAATCAAGAAAATTTTTCAATTATTGAAATTCAAGAGAGAAATCTTCCTCACACATTGATTAATAGAAGCCTTTTAAAATCTATTGCTTAAATAAAAGTTTTTTATTTCAATATAATTGAATTATAAATTTACTAAGATGAAATTTAATTTTCTTTTTTTAGTATTTATCTTTTTGTTAAGTTCTTGCGCTGAACCAAAAAAAGAAATATCAAAAATAACCTCATCAGATCAAGAAATGGAACTTGTAGCTACTTATAAAGAAGCTTATGAGGCTTTAGATGAAAATGACACCTACTATGCTGCGCAAAAATTTTTAGAAGCAGAACTTTTATATCCACAATCAATTTGGGCATCCCGATCAGCTTTAATGGCATCCTACTCTTACTATCTACAAAATTATTTTACAGAGTCTTTGTCAAATCTTGAGAGATATTTAAAAACATACCCTACGGATAAAAATATTCCATATGCACATTATTTAATAGCTATGATTTATTATGAGAGCATAGAAGATGAAAAAAGAGATAGCGCACCTTTAATAAAAGCTAAAGAAAAATTTGAATTCATTTTAAAAAACTATCCAAATAGTGATTTTGCTTTAGATTCGAGATACAAAATTGGATTGATTGAAGATATTTTAGCCTCTAAAGAAATGTACTTGGGAAGACACTATATAAAAAAAGAAAAATGGATACCAGCAATTAATCGTTTTCAAAAAGTAATAACAGATTATGATCAAACAATTTTTGTTGAGGAGGCAATTCATAGATTAGTCGAAATAAATTATAAGATTGGTCTCTTAGAAGAGTCTAAAAAATACGCAAAGTTATTAGGATACAATTATCAGTCAAGTGAATGGTATAAAAAAACTTATAAAATATTTAATAATGATTATGCATCTGAAAAAAGAAAAAAGATCAAAAAAGAAAAGAAAGGTGTTATAAAGAGATTTAAAAAACTTTTTGATTAATATGAACAAAAATTTGATCAAAAATAAATATGATAAAAAAGTTGATTTATTTAATTATTATAATCAGAGATATTATAATGAAAACAAATCTGAAATCTCAGATGCTGATTATGATAATTTAAAAAAAGAAATTATTGATCTTGAGAAAAAATACAATTTTTTAAAAAGTAAAAAATCTCCTCAGATCCAAGTTGGTTTTAAGCCATCAAAAAGTTTTAAAAAGGTTTCTCACAGAGTCCCTATGCTATCATTGTCTAACGCTTTTTCAGAGGAAGATTTAATAAATTTTGAAAAAAGAATATTAAATTTTTTGGATAAAAAAAATAATTTTGAAATTGAATATAGTGTCGAACCAAAAATTGATGGTATTTCCGCATCATTAACATACAAAAAAGGAAAATTTGAAACTGGTTTGTCTCGAGGAGATGGTAAGGAGGGTGAAGATATAACTTTTAATTTAGCAACCATTAAAGATATACCAAAATTTATTTCAGCTAAAGATTTCCCTGAAGACATAGATATTCGAGGAGAAGTTTTTATAAATAATAGTGACTTTGAAAAATTGAGAGATAATTTTGCAAATCCAAGGAATGCTGCTTCAGGCTCGTTAAGACAAAAAAATCCGAATGATACTAAAAAAATTCCATTGAAGTTTATTGCATATACTTTTGGATTTGAAAAAAATTTAAAAATACAAAATCAATTTGATTATTTAAAAAAATTGAGTGAGTGGGGATTTATTACAAATCCATTAAATAAATGTATATCAGGTATAAAAAATCTTATGAAGAATTATAATTACGTTGAGAAAGAGAGGGCAAATTTAGATTTTGATATAGACGGAATAGTTTATAAGATTAATAACTTTGCACTCCAAAAAAGATTAGGTAACGTTGCAAATGCTCCAAGATGGGCAATTGCACATAAGTTTTCATCTAATAAGGCTGTCTCGAAAATCTTAGATATTGACATTCAAATTGGAAGGACTGGTGCATTAACACCTGTGGCTAAGATTAAACCAATTAATATTGGAGGAGTTGTAGTTTCAAACGCAACTTTACACAATGAAGATGAAATTAATCGTAAGGATATAAGATTAGGAGACACAGTGACTGTAGAAAGAGCTGGGGATGTTATACCTCATATTCTCTCAGTAGATTTAAAAAAAAGACCTAAAGAAAGCTCAAAATTTATTTTTCCCTCTAAATGCCCATCGTGTGGTTCAAAAACAATTAAAGAGTTTAATTCTATTACAAAAAGAAAAGATGCTGTTAGAAGATGTTCTAGTGAAGGTTATTTTTGTGAAAAAATTTCAATAGAAAAATTA
>MDTG01112931.1_pt1 | contig 10689 bp, 9 predicted proteins | sample 811421 | NCBI WGS metagenome assembly MDTG01 (sample SAMN05326645, study PRJNA326480) | marine metagenome | isolation source: seawater | place: Pacific Ocean: South East | collected 2011
AAACCAAATGAAGAATCTTATAATTTTTTGAGACTTCGGAACCGTTAATACCAAAGAAATAAGAAAAGCTAGCGGCACAGGATATACAGAATAAAAGAAAGAAAATTCAGTAAAATTATAAATGGAAAGAGCAGCAATAATAGTAAATAAATTTATAGAAAAAAATTTAATAATATTTTTATTCATATTTTCTTAACAACTAAAATATATTTTTAAAATTAGCCTTCATTATCTGACTTTGAATTTAAATATAATTTTAAAATAAATTAATATTTTTGAAATATTCAATATCTAGAATATAGTTATAAACTTTTTATTTAAAGGAAAAAATGTCCCTAACCCATCTTGCCTCATTTTCTGGCCGAAAGCCTAAAACTGTAATACTTTTATGGATTGCAGTCATGATAACAGCAGGATTACTGTCATTTAATTTTTTAGACAGCGCTCTTGGGGGTAATGGACAAGGCTCTACAATTGATTTAGAGAACATGCTGGCAAGCGACCTTAAGGATAGAAAGATATCTGAACTAAATTCTCTTAATGGAAATGAGCCTGCGGACTCTCAATCTTCACAGTCAGGTTCGGACATTATACTTGTTGTTAACTCAAGTAAAAGCGTATTTCCTTCGGAAGAATACTTTCAAAAATTAAATGATTTTTTTTCAGAAATCCAATCAGAAATAGATAAATCTGAGTTAGACGAGAAAGTTGGAGATGTTCAAGACTATCAGATTGTTCCTTCAGAAGATGGAACAACAATAATGATTCAAGTTCCTTTTGTTAGAAGTTCTCTTGTGGGCCCTTTAGTTCACATAACAGAGGAATTCAATGATGAAGAATTTAAATTCTACTTTATTGGCACTGCAACTATTGAGCACACTTTTCAAGAGCTTGCTGAAAAGGATTTGGTAACTGGAGAAACCATTGGTATTTCAGTAGCATTAATAATACTGGCGCTAGTTTTTGGTTCAGTAACTTCTGCTTTCATTCCTGTAATTTTAGCCATAGTATCTATATTTGTATCTATTGGACTTGTGTCAATAATAGGGCAAATTATTGATCTAAATGATTTTGTTACAAATATTATGACGATGATGGGATTGGCGGTAGGGATAGATTATTGTCTATTTATTTTATCAAGATATAGAGAGGAAAGAATATCTGGTCTAGATAAGATTGATGCTATCACGAATACTGGAAGCACTGCTGGAAGAGCAGTTATGTTTAGTGGATTGACAGTAGTTTTTGCTCTTCTTGGAATGTTTATAATTCCAGAAAAAACATTCCATGCATTTGGAGTTGGTTCTATAGTTGTTGTGTTCGTAGCTGTTATGGCTGGCATTACCTTGCTTCCAGCTATTATTGGGCTAATAGGTGATAGGGTAAATAGTTTTAAGGTGCCTAAAAAGCTCACATTAATTTTATATCTAATTGGTTTTTTTATAGTTGCATTCACATATGGTTTAGGCCCTATATTGTTAATAGTATCAATAGCAGTTCTGTTGGTTTTAATTTTAATATCAATTATTCAAAAAAATGGATTAAAAATTAAATTCCTAAATATTGATGATAATGAAAATAAATCAGATGGAAAATTTTGGAATGCTATTACACTTCAAGTTATGAAGCGACCATATATGAGCATGTTACTTGCAACTGGCTTATTGATTTTTTTATCATATTTTTACTTTGATTTAGAAAAGGGTACGAGTGGTATATCTGTATTGCCTGAAGACGAACCAGTTAAAATTGGGTTTGAGTTGCTAAATGAAAAATTTGGTTTTGGGCAAGATGCTCCTGCAACAATAGTAATTGATGCAGATATTAATTCACCAGATGTTGAAAGTTCAATTTTAAATTTAGAGAAGCAATTAATAGAAGACGAGGGTTTTAATTCTCCAGAAATAACTTTATATCCTGAAGTAAACTTTGCGGAATTAAATTCAAATATTCCAGGCGATCCTAATGGTCAAAAAGCAGTTAATTCTATTAAAAGACTTAGGAATGAAATAATACCTAGTGCTTTTAAAAATGTTCCAGCATCTAAATATAATATTCTTGTGGGCGGATCGACTGCCCAAATAGTTGATTCAGTTGAAAGCACTGATGAGTACTTTCCTTATGTTGTTGGATTAGTATTACTATTAAGTCTAATCCTTCTACTTTTTGCTTTCAGATCAATAACAATTTCGATAGCATCAATAATAATGAATTTGCTTTCTGTTGGCGCTTCATATGGGCTATTAGTTCTAGTATTTCAAAAGGGATTCATGATAGATATTTTTGGATTTGAACAAGTTGATCAATTAGAATTTTGGCTTCCATTATTTATGTTTAGTATTTTATTTGGATTATCAATGGATTATCACGTATTTATGTTAAGTAGAATTAAAGAAAATTATGATAAAACTAAATCACCTGATCAATCTGTTGCGTTTGGACTAAGGACAACAGCTAGTATTATAACTGGCGCGGCATTAATAATGGTTGCAGTTTTTGGAGGTTTTGCATTAGGAGATATTGCATTCTTTCAGTCAATGGGCTTTGGGTTAGGAGCCGCAGTACTATTAGATGCAACAATTGTAAGATCAGTGCTTGTGCCTAGTGTAATGAAATTACTTGGAGATAAGGCATGGTATTTACCGTCATGGCTAAATTGGATTCCAAATATATCAATTGAAGGTAATACATCTAGCAATGAATCAAGTTAGTAAAATGAATGAAAATTTCACCCATTCTGTATATTTTATAAATGAAAATGAGTACTATATTTCTAAGTTTGAGGTAATAGGAAATTACGAAGATTCAGATCAAAATTGGGAAGCTTATTTTAAACGCACTTATCCCAAAATACATAATAAATCTGGTAAAGTACTTAAGTTTAATGAAGATGAGTTGCTAGATTTTATCTTAGAAATTAAGGCAAAAATATAAATATATATTCAAACGTGAATCAGCTTTAACAAATTTAAATTATCTTTAATGTTTATATTTTATTATTCGTTATTTGGGATCTTGTTAGCTTCGTATTAATATTTTCAACAAGGAGCAGACCTTGAATAATTTAGAAAGTAAACAAAAAATTAATATGCCAGTTGTAATAATTGGTGCAGGTATTGCTGGTTTATGTACTAGTTATTATTTAACCAGAAACAATATTGACCATATCATCCTAGAAAAAGGAGAAATAGCCAATACTTGGATTAATGAAAGATGGGACAGCTTTTCACTTGTAAACCCTAATTGGGCAATAAAAATTCCTGATTTTGGATTTGGTAGTAAATTTTTTCCTTCAAAGAATCCTGATGGATTTTTAAATAAATTGGAAACAGTAAATTATCTTAAATCTTTTAGTGAGTTTATTGGGTCAAAAATTTATATCAACGAAAAAGTTAATTCTATATACAAGCAAGAAAATATATACAGGATAGATACAACTAAAAGGACTATTAAATCAAATATTGTTGTGATTGCTTCAGGTGCATTTGGAAATTCCTACATCCCTGAGATGAACTTAAATCTTAATGATCAAGTTTTTCAAATTCACTCATCAGAATATAAAAACTATAAACAACTGCCTGATGGAGGAGTTATGGTTGTGGGCTCTGGACAGTCAGGTGCTCAAATAGCAGAAGATTTGCTTGAATCAGGAAAAGAAGTTTGGCTAGCTGTAAGTAAATGTGGAAGAAGATTAAGGAAATACAAAGGAAAAGATTCATCTTGGTGGAATTATAAGATGGGATTATTTGATAAAACTGTCAACGAAGTCCCTTTTAATGATAGGTGGAAATGTAGCCCGCATACTTCGGGTGGAAGAGGTGGTCATGACATTAATTTAATGGATCTTGCAGAAAAAGGACTTAATCTTTGTGGTTCTGTGCATAAGTGTTCTAGTAATAAAGTAATTTTTAATGATGATTTATACAACAATATTAAATTTTCTGATGATTTTGCTTTAAATTGGTGTAAAAAAGTTGATGATTTTATTAAACAAAAAAATATGTTAACTGCACCTGAAAAGGTAAGTAATGATAAAAGAATTATTAAGAAGAATTTAAATTCCCCTCTAGAAATTTCTTTTGCTGATAATTTAAAAAGTATAATTTGGGCTACTGGATTTAGATATAATTTTGATTGGGTTAAGATGAAATTAACTGACCAGAAAGGTCATCCAATTCAAAAAAGAGGAATTACTAAACACTTGGGGTTATATTTTATGGGACTGCAATGGATGCATACTTCAAAATCAGCTCAGTTTATAGGTGTAGGCGAGGACGCAGAATATATAGTGAATGATATTAAAAATAAATATACTTTCTATTAATATGAACCTAGAAATTTTAATAATTTATTCTATATATAATTATTCTCCATTCAGTTGCAACGACTCACATTTAACAGAGTTTTCTGAATCATTTATAAAAGAAGAAATAAAAAATATTGATGATAAAAGTATAAGTAAAATAAATTTTGAGAAATCTATTAATTATTTAGAAGAAAATGACTTTCTGTTTAGGTCCTCAAAGCATCACTTAACAACAGTAAACTCGTGGCGTATTACCGAGAAAACAAAAAAGGCATTTACTGATATATCAAAAAATAAAGAAATTAATTTGAACCTATTTAAAAAATTTGTTGGATAAATCTTAAGGTAGCTTTTCAATAAAATCTAGACAGGCTTGAAGCTCTCTTTCACAGAGAATAACCATATTACCATTAATAGCATAGCCACCAAATTTAGTACTACCCTTCATGCCAACTCCACCATCAGCTAATGTGCTTACTGATGAATTTCCTACCAAATTTGAAGGTTTGTCTGTTACTAACTCTGCAGGAGCTTGACCTAAATCTACAGCTTCTTGATGAGAGTTGTAAAATCTAACTTCAATGTCTTTAGGTCCTGAAGGACCTTTGAAAAAACCTAAGGCTATATCTGTTGCACCTGGGGTTATTGGTTCACCTGTTTTTTTATCAACAGCATCGGTCTTAAAATTCTTTATACCTTTTAAACCCGCAGTTTTTACATCATCCATTGAATAAGTTTTGCCTGCATTCATTATTTCGAAATATTTAGGGCCATCATCAGATTGAGCCGAACTATCATCATCGCTAGATCCGCAACCAAATACCAGTAAAGTAGATAATATTAACCCAATAATTAGTTCTTTTTTCATTTTAATTAGCTCCTCTTATTTAAAATAATAATATATAAATTTATCAGATAAAATGAGAAAATAGTAAATATGTGCAATCCAATTAAAAATTAGAGTAAAATATATAAGTAATGTTTATAAAAAAATTTTCAAAATTATTTGTACTAGCACTAATCGTAACTAGCACGTTTAGTTTGAGTGATTCTAATGTAGATGCAAGTGGTAGCTGGTCTTCATATGGAAGATTAGCTTATGTTTCATTTGACGAATCTAGTACGCCTGATAGAGATATAGTTGTTTGGGATGCTGATACCGACTGGGAAAATGGCAGAAAATTCTTAGTAAGGCTTGATGGGATCTTAGATCAGGGTGAATGTAATCAAAGAGATCCTTCTTTATCCCCAAATGGAAAATGGCTAGCATTTGCGACTGATTGTGATTTCTACGGATATAACCCAAATTTTAAATACTGGATCGCAGCAATTAATCTGGAAGATACGTCTGAATGGTACCCAATGACTATAGGAAGAGAAAAAAATTCTAATTTTAATTCAAGAAATCCAGCCTGGGATCCTACAGGATCAAAGCTAGCATTTGATTCGGATATTCAGGGCAGAAGCCAAGTTTATTATATTAATTTTTATGATCAAATTGGATCTTCAGCTTCGGGAAAAATTGATGCATTCAAAAAAATAGGAGATCGTGATCAGATTTGGGATCCTAATTATGCACCTGATGGAGATTTACTTACGGCTATGACACCTGAAGGCGCAGTTCGTTTATGGGCAGATGGAACAGTTGGGGGTTCAATATCTAAGCACAAAGGAGATGATATTCAGTTTATTGGAAGCCCTATAATAATTAGAGGTGATTTCGATTCTAATGACCAATTGGGTACTGATGTTCAAAATTATTGGCGTATCCCTGGGCTTATGAATGATGACGGGACAGTTAATTGTGATCCTAGAGCAGAAGTATTTGCTTATCATACTACTGGCTGGATTCCTGGTGATGGTGAGCATGGCATTGAGGATGATTCGGAAAAGATAATAGTCACATGTGAGCATGGCATTGATGAGGAAAGCCCAGAGTATTTAACCTCTAGGCAAGCTTTTGCAACAAACACAAGCCACAGAGGTGGGACAGGTTGTTGTACGGCTGCTTTTCCTGAAGTTAGTCCTGCAGGAGAAGGAATTGCATATATCACTCGTAATGGCCAAATAATGGTTAAGAGATACATTGGCGACGACTATGAAAGCGGTCATTTCGCAGATAATTCCAATGTAAGCATTGCTGGAATGGCAGATTTTATTATTGGGCAGGATTTGGATTATCGTTTAGATCTCACGGATGGCTCACCAATAAGCTGGTCTTTTTATGAAAAAGGGCTAGCTGCCGCAGAAGGAGCTTTAGAAATAGGAGTAGGCGCAATAGGACTAAAGGTTGATGTAGGTGGCGGAGTTAACGATATCTTCAAGAATGAAGAATCATTAGAAGATCAATATGACAAGCAGATACAGTTAGAAATAGACAGAATAAATAGTTATATAGCTGAACTGGAATATATAAGAGAATCTGAACTAAAAATGCTAGAACTTGATATTGAAAATTATATGCAACAGCACAATCAGAATGTGGATATGAATAATAGAGCTATTGAAGATGTTAAGTATCAATGGGAATTTCAACTAAAAGACTTGGAGACTCGTCATCAATACGAATTAACCGATTTTGATGAAATTACTCAATATGACCTTAATGTAAAGAAAGAGGATTTAGAAAACTGGCAAACCTTTGAATACCAAAGGCAATTGGATGAAATTGAACAAAATCGACTTAGAGAAATTGAACAAACCAGAACATGGTATACCAATGAATTGCAATCTATTGATCGGGAGTATCAAAATAGGACCAGAGAGATTAATAATAGGTGGGATGATTACCTGATATATCTTGATGGTTACTGGAATGAGATAATTCAGGAGAATATAAGAGACGGAGACCAAGAGGCAATTGATTACCACAACAAAAGAAAAGCAAGGGACCAGCAAGATACTGAAACTACAAGACAAAGAGAATTAGAAGATGCATTTAACGAAAACCAAAGATCTATTTGGGATCTTGAGGATGAGAAAACATTTCAAGATGCTGATACGGAAAATAGATTCGCAAGAGACAAAGAAAATACTACTAAGGCTTTGGAGAATGAAAAAGCCATAAGAGAACAAGAAATTGCAACGCGTATTAGTAACAATGAAAGAGAAAGATCCTCACTACTAGAGCGCCATAAATTTGAAGTAGAAGATTATAATCTCCGAGCGGAATCTAGCCTTCAAGACGTAGAAATGAATATTGAATTTGGAAATCAGCAAATGGCCATGGAACTTGAGAGAAGAGAAATGCAATGGGATTTGAGGCGTCAACAGATTCAGGTTGATTATGAAAATCAATTAATGGATTACCAAAATCAGAAAGAACAAGTTAAATTTCAAGCGGAATTGGAGAAGCAAAGATTATCTATGGATCAGGCTAAATTGGAAGCTGAAATGATGCAAATGCAAACTGATTTGACCGCAAGACAAAGCGAAACCGATAGATTTTATGATGAATCATTAATGAACCTAGAAAACGAATCTAGCACTAGGTTAGAAGAATTAGAAAGAAGAAAATCTGAACAAAATTTATCCGAAGAAGAATATCAAGAGATGCTAAGTGATTATGATAGATGGTATTTAGAGAGACAATATGAAATTGATTCTGAATATGACCAGAGATTAAGAGAGTTAGAGTTTGATCAAAGGCAATACCAAAACATGCAAACTGTAATTGATAATAATGAACTTTATCAGGAAGGCGAGAGAGGTTTCTTTGGTAACCCAATTGCAGGTACTGTAAGGCAGGGCGGAGTAACTGATAATCTTTCAGATCCTGGTACACTCGCAATGATTGGTATTGTGGTTACTGTAGGTACAACATTCCTTCAGTTGTTTAGAGGAAAGTAAAAATATCCTTAATTACTGATAGAATATCTCCCATTGCGTAATTATCTAAAAATCTATTCCAGTGAAGTATCCATTCTTGGAGCATTTTTAAAACAAAAGCAATTATAAGTACGTAGTACAAGCTATTTTTAGAAATCACCTTATTTTTATTTCTAAGTTTTAGGTAAGAAATTCCAATTATCCAGAACTCAAAAACATTAGGAAACGAAAATAAAATAATCCTGCTGCCAGTGATCTCAAATAAAATCATTCCAATAATCCTGAATGAGAAAAGAATTACAGAAACCTTCTTTTCTATTCCACTCCATCTTAATGAAATTATTAGAAAAGTTATCATATATGCAAGATCAAGTATTTTATCTAGGTCTTGATAGTTTCTTACTCCTCCTAATTTTAGATTTCCTATTATAAATAAATCAGACAGATCAATTATTACAGCAAATATTGATCCAAAAAAAGCGAATTTTAGCACTGGAAGAGCGCCTAAAATTCTTACTATAGATACAATTATTTCTTCGAGTGTCATATTAAAAATTTTTAAAATTAATTTGTCTTAATGATTCATATAATACTATCGATACTGAATTTGATAGATTTATACTTCTGCTATCTTCCATCATTGGTATCTTGATTCTCTTAGTAATAGATTTATCAAAAAAGACATCTTTGGGTAGCCCGGAGCTTTCACTCCCAAAAATAAAGTATTCATTGCCGCTATATTCGATATCAGAATAATTTTGTTCCCCGAATGTATCAACGGCATATAATTTTTTAGGTTTTTCAGATTCTACGAAATGTTCAAAAGAATCATGAATAATAGGTTTATTACCTTCGTTGTAATCCATATGGGCTCGTCTTAATTTATTGTCTTGAAAATTAAAACCCAATGGCTTGATTAGGTGAAGAGTAGAGCCTGTATTGTGGCACAATCTAATTATATTGCCTGTATTTTGAGGTATTTCTGGATTGTATAGTACTAAATTCAAACTATTATTCATTTTAAAATGTTGCTATTCTTAAGTAAATAATATTTCTAGAAAGAGGTCAAAATGGCGAAAAGAATAAATAGAGCTATAGAATTGCTTGAGCAAGATCAACCAATATATTATATGGGGCCTCATTCTGGTCATGTTTTAACTTACGAGCAAGGTATAGAAGATTCTCAAACATGGGCAGATTACATTAATGTGGGAATGGAGCATGGATGTTTTGATATGACAGGTTTGGATAATTACTTAAGAGGATTAGTAGATGGAGGCCCTACAAAATCTGGACACAGGACTCCACCAGTAATAGTTGAACTACCTGTCGAGGGGACAGAAGAAAATATTATTAAATATAATGCGTGGCAAATAAGGCAAATACTTGCTAGGGGAGTGCACGGAATATTATTATGTACTGCAGAAAGCGCTGATGCAGTCAGAGCATTTGTTGAGGCATGTAGATATCCAACTAATATGGAAGGTGTAGGGAAAGGGTTAAGCAGGGGAACGCGAGGAGTAGGATCTGAAAACACAGCATCTCCTATTTGGGGAGTTGATGGAGCTGAGTACCTTTCTAAAGCAGACCCTTGGCCTATAAACCCAAATGGAGAGCTTTTGTTAGGGTTAAAAATTGAAACGGTTAGAGGGCTTAATCATTGTGAGCAAATATTCACTGTGCCAGGCATTGCTTGGGCTGAGATGGGTCCAGGAGATATGCACATGTCTATGGGCTTGATTAGAGGTGATCACGATGATGAAAGGGTAGAAGATGCAAGAACAAGAGTAAATGCTGCATGCAAAAAAAATGGAGTAAAATTTCTTGGTGGAGTTCATGGAGAGGGCGGAAAAGTAGAAGCTTTGAAAAGAGTCATTGATACTGGAGCAAGAATTATATCTGGAGGTGATCCTGGATTAGCAGAGGAAGGCAGAAAATACACCAAAAGAACTATGCCATACTAAAAGGAGAAATAAATGAAAGTAAAAAATGTAGAGCACTTCTTAGTAAATCCTGGTTGGGGAAAGAACCTCCTTTTTGTAAAAGTTACAACCGATAATGGGCTAGTTGGTTGGGGAGAGTGCTACACACAATCTGATAGAGATAAAACAGTGGTTGTTCATATTGAGCATTTAGCAACTTATCTTATTGGAAGAGATCCGTTTGAAATTAAATATTTTAATCAAATAGTGTTTGATGACTATTCATCAAGAAGAGGTTCTATGGAAATTTATTCTGCTTTAAGTGGAATAGAGCAAGCGCTTTGGGATATATGTGGAAAAGCAACTAATCAGCCAGTATATAAACTTTTAGGAGGACCTTGTAGAGGAAAACTTAGAGTATATGCAAATGGGTGGTATGCTGGCTCAACTAAGCCTGAAGACTATGCTGAGAAAGCTAAATTAACTGTAGATCAAGGATACACTGCTCTTAAGTTTGATCCTATTCCAGGACCATTTAGATCTATAATTTCTAGCAATAATATGAAGCAATCAATTGAAACTGTTAGGCAGGTAAGGAGTGCTGTTGGTGATGATATAGATTTATTAATTGAA
>MDTG01359813.1_pt1 | contig 10689 bp, 8 predicted proteins | sample 811421 | NCBI WGS metagenome assembly MDTG01 (sample SAMN05326645, study PRJNA326480) | marine metagenome | isolation source: seawater | place: Pacific Ocean: South East | collected 2011
ATATTCGATAAATACCAATGGACAACTAACATATACGTATAGAGAGAATCCACAATGACAGTAATTAACTTAGGAAATTTGAAGTTTACATGGAAGGGCAATTGGGCTCCCACAACAGCGTATAAAAAGGACGATATAGTAAAATATGGTCCAAGTGTATATGTTTGTATAGACGCACATACTTCGGCTTCTGTTTTTGCAGATAATGTTGCAAAATTTGAGGTAATGTCAGAAGGATTAGAGAATTCAGGAGTTTGGTCACAATCTACATTATACAAAAAAGGACAAACTGTAACATACGGTGGTGCTGTTTACATAGCATTACAAGAATCAACAAATCAAAATCCTTACTCTGAAACAGTATATTGGCAAAGATTTGTAGACGGACAACAATTTGAAGGCGACTGGAATTCAGGTACAAATTATCAAAAAGGTGATATTGTATATTACGGTGGATATCTTTATGTTGCAAAACAAAATACAGTATTAAACAATCCAACAAATACTACATTCTGGGATGTCTATGTAAAAGGTTATTCTTTTATAGGAAATTACAGCGATGGTGTACAATACAAACCAGGAGATGTTGTATTATACGGAGGTAATAGATATGTTGCTCAAGAAAATAAAAGACCTTTAGGCGTAAGACCTACAGACGTAACAACTTGGCAACAAATACTTTCAGGATTTACTTGGAAAGGTGCTTGGCTTTCTGCCGTTCAATATCTTCCAGGAGAAATTGTAAAGTATGGTTCTTATGTATATCTATGTACTAGTGAAATAAAAGGACAAAGACCAGATCAAACAAATAACTTTACTTTGTTTACAACTGGTTTAACTTACAAAGGTGTTTGGAGTTCAAGCACAGATTACTCTTTAGGTGATATTGCTAAACTAGGTGGTAGAACTTATATCTGTATTGAAAGTTATGAAAATGATGGATCAACATCAACCGAACCACCTAACTCAAGTTATTGGGAAGTATTTACTGAAGGATTCAATTGGAGAAGTGCTTGGGATATTGCTACTGAGTATGAATACGGAGACGTTGTAGAATATGCTCAATCAAGTTATGTTTCGATAGCACACGATAACGTAGGAACAACTCCAGGAACAGATGTTAATGTATGGCAGTTAATGGCACAAGGTGATTCAAATGCTGTGTTAACTACCAAAGGTGATATAATCTATAGAGATGCAACACAAGTTACAAGATTACCAGTTGGTCCTAGCGGTTCTTTCTTAACAGTCAAAGACGGTGAACCAACTTGGGGACACTTAACTCCACAAAATGATTATTATGTATCTCCACAAGGAGATGACACAAACGATGGTAGAACACCTACTACATCTTGGAAAACAATTAGGCACGCGGCAGATCAAACATTTAGTTTAGGACAATGTCGTATAAATGTTCAAGCAGGCACATACACAGAACAATGTCCAATCAAAGTAGGACGAAGTGTTGTTCTTGAAGGAAACGGACTTGGTGCTGTTACAGTATCTCCAGATACAACAAATGACAACGGCTTTGGTGTTGGTATATCCGATGACGGATCTACGCCAAATGCAAACTCAGAAGCATTCCATATGAACAACGGATGTAGAATGCGTAACTTTGTGTTTAGAAACTTTTCAACTGGTTCAGTAATTGTTTCTTTAGACCCAGGTACCGGTCCAGATGATACAAGTGTTTGGATTACCTCACAGTCACCATATGTACAGAACTGTACTTCATTTACACCAGGTGGAACAGGATTTAAAATTGACGGCGGTTTACATAATGGCGGCTATAAAAGTATGGTTGCAAATGACTGGACACAGATCAACAGTGACGGTATAGGTGTACATGTACTCAACGATGGTAGAACAGAAATAGTAAGTTGTTTTACATATTATTGTAACAACGGTTATCTTGCAGAAAGCGGTGGTAAAATACGTGCTATTGTTGGAAACAACTCATATGGCGAATATGGTGCAGTTGCACGAGGATTTTCACAAAGCGAAGCACCACTTACTGGTAAGTTAAGACTTAACAATACAACAATTGATTCTGTAACACAGATAGCATCAAACGTTCATACATTTACAAGTTATAGAGATAGTATAGGTGCTAGAGTTTTTGTTGGTCACACAAATCCAACAGCGACTAACGTAACTTCAAGTTGGTCAAATACAGCGAGTTATCCTTTTATTACAAAATACAATGCGGCAGGAAGTTTAGACTGGATTTACACTTATGAATCTAGTTATGGAGCAATACATTCTGTTGTAGAATTAAGCGACAAATATTATGCCGGCGGTGTAATATATGATGGTGGAACAAATAAAGGACTTTTACTTTGTATTTCTAAAGCAGGTGAAATTCAATGGCAAAAAATTGTAGGTAATACAAGTGAAATTACAGCAGTAACTACTGACACAAATAATTTATATGCAGTTGGTACACATACTACAAGCGGTATGACAGTTATAAAAGTCAATCCAGCAGGTGTTGAAGATTGGGCAAGAGCATTAGAATATAATGATTCAAGTGCGGCTAATACAATAGTTCCAACAAGTTGTACTTTTGCTGTTAAACCAACAACATCAACTGATACGTATGCAGGAAGCGGCGATGCAACAGCAGAAAACAATTTATATATTGCCGCATATGATAGTACTGCTAATCAAAGTGTAGTTACACGTATTGATTTATCTGGTAATTATGTTGCTTCGTATATCTATGGAGACGTTAGAATAAATTCTATTAACTTAGATCCTGGATCAGGAGATGGTATATATTTGATTGCGGCAGGATATTATGATGCAGGTGCAGTCAACAAAAATCCACTTATTTTTAGATTATCAGTCGACGGAGATGTAGTTTGGCAAAAACAATATTCGTTAAGTTCAGAAGAAGGTGAATTTAAAGATGTTATTGCACAAGGTAATGATGTGTATGCCGTAGGTTACATTAATGAAGGTACAAATAATAACAATACAGGATTAATAACAAGAATATCAAGCAACGGTAATACTATTCCTTGGGCAATAAAATTTGACAACGGAACAAATAATATTGCATTAAATGGTATTATGCTTGATGGTGTAAATGTTATCGCGGCAGGTATTGAACAAGGAAATAGTGTAATTGTTAACATACAAAGAGATAACGTAGGAGGTCTTGGAACAGTAACCTCCGGAAGTTATGCTGTTGCTAATTCTACATCAGGACAAACTTCTAACACAGTAGTAACAAAAGGAATTGAACCTATTACACAAATTGGAGTTGTTTTAGGATTAACTGATACTAACTTAACACTAAATCAATCACCTAGTCAAACAAGAACTGCCGTTGCGACAAGATCAGGTTTTGCTGGTATTGGTAGAGGAACTTCGTTTGCTGTGGATTCATTAAACAGATTACCTAAAGATGGTTCTGTACTACAAATTCAAGATGATACTGAAACATATTTTGTGATTAGTGTTACTAACTATGTTGGTCCTAGTTTTACTACAGGTAATAATCCAAACGCACAAGCAATTTTACTTGCAAATAAAACCTTTTTACAAAAAGAAATTACAGCATGGATTGATATACAAATTGCAGGCGGTGCCGGTATATGGGCAGGATTTACTTACGACGCGGCAACTTGTGAAAGAGATGTTGGTTTGGTTATCGATGCATTGAAAACTGATCTCGATGAAAATTCAAACGGTAAAACAATTGATGCCGCTTACAGTTATTGGAACAGTGCAAGTGGACTATATTCAGTAAATGCTCAGAAACAACAAAATGTTGCAACATGGACATATTTCAAATCTATAGTAGATGATGTAATAAGTCAAAGTGTTATTACAAAATCAACAGGCAATGCAGAAACACAAGTTACAGGACTTTCTGCAACAGAATCAGGTACAGTAACATTAACCGAAAATAATGTTCAAGCATTTATTGATACATTAGACGGAGGATTAAACAATACACCTGCTAAAATAAATTACGGAACTTGTACAATTGGACTTGATCCGGCTATACCAAGTAACAAGACACCAAATGATTTAACACATCTTGCATTTAGAGAAGCCTATTCTCAAGTACGTATGAGTGGACATGACTTCTTGGATATTGGTACAGGTGGTTTTGCTGATACTAACTATCCAGTCATTATTAGTTCAGATTATACACAACAACCAAGTCAAGATAGAGAGACATTAAGTGAAAATGGTGGTAGAGTTTTCTACGTAACCACTGACCAAGATGGTAATTTTAGAGTTGGTGATTACTTTAAAGTTGAACAAGCAACTGGTAGAGCAACACTTTCATCTGAAGAGTTTGATTTGGCTGGTTTGAATGAACTACAACTTGGATCAATTACAGCAGGTAAACAGGGTGCAACTATTAACGAGTTTTCAACAGATGGTACATTTGCTGATAATTCAGATACTGCGGTACCAACCGAAAAAGCAACAAAAACATACGTTGATCAACAAATTTCAAATGCAAGTAGTACACAAAGTACTATTGTTGCAGGAAATTCACCAACACAATCTAAAGTGGAAGTTACAGGTTCTGGATCTGCAACTGATACTATTGATTTTGATATTAATGGTAATGAAGTATCAAAAATTGCTTCACAGTATATATTGGTTCCAAAGGGCGACGAAGCAAGTAGACCAGGTTCACCTGTAGCAGGTTATTTAAGATTTAACACAGATACTAATACGTTCGAAGGTTACGACGGAACACAATGGTCAGGTATAGGAGGAGGAAATCCTTGGGCAGTAGTAAATACTACTCCATATACAGCATCAAACAATGATAGACTTTTTGTTGATACTACTAGTGCAGTAATCATTATTAATCTTCCTACAAGTCCAGCAGTGGGTGATAATGTACGTATTATGGATTTATCAGGAACTTTTGATACAAATGCTTGTACAGTAGATCCTGGAACTAAAAAAATTAATGGTGTTGTTGACACTTTAAGTGTTACAACAGAAAATGCAGGTTTCCAACTAGTGTATACTGGTGCAACAAACGGCTGGAAGTTACTGGAGGTTTAATAAGATGGCTATCGATTATAGTAAAGCAAAACAAAAAAACTTACGCATTGACGGTACTGACGGTCTTGTTGTTCCGTCAGGAACTACTGCTCAACGAGTTGTATCTGAAGAGGGAAAACTGAGATATAATACAGATTTAGGTTTTTTAGAACAATACAACGCAACAGGATGGGCAGGTATTGATGCTCCTCCGGTTGTAACAAATCAAACTGGAACAATTTATGAAGATACTGATAGCACTATAACTGTTACAGGTTCAAACTTTAAAAATGGTTCTGCAATTTATGTTACAGGACCAGGTGTAAGTAATGTTGAAAGAGCATTATCAACAACTTTTGTTAGTTCAAGTGAATTAACAGCGGCTACTAATTCCTCTAGTGTGGCATACGTTGGTAGTGCTAGTTACGGTATTAAAGTTGTTAATCCGTCAGGATTAAGTTCTTTTTTAGATCCTGCAGGAACAATTAACAGTGAACCAGTGTGGACAACTGGTGCCGGCAGTATAGCAACAGTTTTTGATACAGCACGTTCTGGATTCTCAGTACAAGTTGTTGCCTCAGATGCTGACGGCGAAACTGTAACTTACGCTTTACAGAGTGGATCATTACCCTCAGGTGCTTCTTTAGATACCAGCAATGGTACAATTAGTGGAAATTTAAGTGCAGTAGGTTCTAACACAACTTCAACATTTACAATCAGAGCAACAGCAGGTGGAATCAGTGTAGATAGACAATTTAGTATTACAGTTAATGCACCGGTAACACAAGGCTTTAGTGCTCAAATAGGTACTTACAGTCCTCAAACTTGGACAAAACCTGCTGGTGTAACAAGTTTTCAAGTTCATATATGGGGAGCGGCAGGCGGTACAGGTGCTAACAATACAGGAATTCCTGGAGGCGCTGGAGGATATTCAACTGCAACAGTTACAACAGGAAGTGGATCACAAAACTTTGGCGTGTTTGTTGGACAAGGCGGATTTTATTCAGACCAAAACGGCGGCGGTGGCGGTTACAGTGGAGTATTTGTAGGAACTAGTGAAAGTGCAGGTAATTGTATTGCAATCGCCGGAGGTGGCGGAGGCGCAGGTACATATAATCCAAACTGTAATGGCGGTGGATCATCGACACCAGGACACAGTTACGCTCAAGGGGCAAATCAATCAGGTGGTGGTGGACAACCATCATGTGGTGGATCTTGTTCAAGTGACGGTTCGTGGCCATTTGGATCACCTACATTCTCAGGAGTACAATTTAGAGGCGGCTGGGGTTGCGGCGGTAATATTCGCGGTAACGGTGGTTGGCCTGGTGGCGGACATGCAGGTGGCGGTAATGGATGTAACGGAGCGGCCGGCGGAGCAGGTTGGTACGGTGGCGCAGGCGGTGGAGACCGTGGTGCTAACGGTGGAGACGGTGAAGGTGGCTCAGGATACGTTGCTGGACAAACTTCGGGTAGTTCAAGTGTAAGTGGAGTTACTGTGTCAAGCGGATCATCGACTAGAAGTGGTAGTAACGGAGCACCTCCACAAACAGGAAATTCATATTATCCTGGCGGTGGTGTTGGCTATGCTTGTAACGTAAGTGGATCACACGGATCATTCAGTGGTACAGCAAGAGCAGGTAGCGGATACGTTATTTTTGTTTATTAGAATATACACCCAAAGAAACTTCAGTGTAATTTAACTCTTTTAATAAATTATTAATTTCATTAATGCTGTTATTATATCGCTTTAATTGATTATCATCTAGATTCATAATTAAAAAAGGTTTTGAATTTTGTATGGTGTCTTTTGCACCTTGCAATACTTTTAATTCGTAACCATTTGTATCAATGTTAATAACATCAACATTTTCTAATTCATAACTATCAACAGTTTGTTGTTTTACTAGTGTATAATTTTTTTTTGAATCTATATCTGAAAAACCAAATGTGTTATCATAGTATATACAATTTTTTGTAAAATCATCTTCGTATTCTATTACTTCTGTTGAATACACGTTTTGATCTGTAATTGCTACGTGATGTTTGTTAAATGTTATATCACTAGCATGTGTTTTTACTGCATTTTCTAAATTTGCTGTTAAACAATCAAATGAAATAGTTCCAATTTCCCATGCATCTACCTTGTTGGATATACTAGATAATATCAACGACGACAAGCCAATACCTGCTCCAATATCTAGTGATTGATTTACTATATGATTATTATTTTGGAAAAAAGATAAATCTAATTTTTGTATTTTTGAATAATCAAATATTGACGGAATCCAACAGTAATAACTTTCGTCTGATATCATTTTGAACGAATCATTGTTCCTTAAAATACTACCATCTTCTATATCAAAGTCTAATTCAAATTTTTCTATATTAATTTCTTTCATTGACAATCTCTCAACACTTTGTTATAATTATCTATATAGAAATGTTGAAAGATAATTTATGATGTTTAAACCAAACTATGATTGTATTGCTAGAGAAATAATACATTTTCCAAATGAAGTTTTAACACTGTTTAACAGTAAATCATTCTATAAACAATATAAAACAGATCAAAATGGATTTCCAGGATACACAAATTTTGGAAATCATAAACAAACTGATGAAGAAAAACAGTTGTATGATAAACTTAACTCATACTATGGAGAAATTATTGCTAACTTTATGAACGCAATTAATTACAGTTCTGCTGAGTATGGTTGGGAATGGTGGTTTCAAATTTACGAACCTGGTAGCAAAGGATTTACTCCACATGCTCACAGCACAGAATGTAAGTTTACTATTAGTTGGTGTCATTTTATACAGCCTAGTAAAGATTCAAATTTTTGTTGGTATTATGATAAAAATAATATCAAACCAATTAACGAACAAAAAAATGAACTAGTTTTTTTCCCTGGGTGGATATTTCATAAAGTATTACCAAACAATTATGATAAAAACAGAATTACTATTGCTGGTAATATAAATGTTGTTAAGTCAAACGGTTATATAATTGAATAAGATTAACCGCCCCAACTATTTTTACCCCATTTTCCTATAGGACAAGATACTGCTTGAATTTTAGTTTTAACAGGCATAAAACAATTACATTTTTGACAAGTCTTTGTTAATGAACGTAGATGTGGACACTTTTTACAAATACTGTAACGTCTTTTTCGTTCTGTTTCTGTAGCCAACATTAGACTGGTAATCTTGCACTATCTAAATCCAAACCATTTTGCATACTATCAACAACTCTTCTAAGATCACTACTTACATCACTTATGTCTGCGGCACCTGGACGAATTAATGGCATCTTGTTTGGACATTTATCTGGAACATATATAAAACTTACAGGTGTTTGTGCCTGTGGAAATAATTGTCCGTCTGAATTAGGAACAATATAAAAATCAATATCGTTTTTAAAATCAATAGCAACCTTTTCTATAACATCGGGTATAAACTCATTACACCACTCGCAATGTTCTTCCTTAAACATGATAAATGTGACTTTGTTTTTGTCTTTATATGTTTCAGCAAGATTTACTGCTTCTTTATAACTAATTTCTTTTATCATATTACTTCCTATAAAGTTAAACTACTGTGATCTCCTGCGGCACTTGTACCTCTAACAAAATAATTAAATGCACAACAGTAACGATCTTTTTCATTATTATTTACTGTTACAGAATGCTCAACATGACTTGGAAATATAATAATATCTCCTGCTCGAGGTGTGTAATTCCAATCACTTGCTGTATTGTTATTATATTCTAAATATTCAATATGCAGTGCTCTTGGAAAAATATTATTCCACTGCTGTTGTTTATGTAGCACTAACTGTCCACTATTATCTTCACAATCTAAATAAATTATGCCGCTAACTAAACTATTTACGTGGTCATGCTTTTGTGCCCAGTCTCCGGTTTTGTGTTTAATTGCCCAACTATTTTGTAATTCGAATTTATGTTTCATGTGATTAACTTGTAATGTACGATAAACATAATTTTCCATATGTTCGTTTACAATTTTGTGTAATTGCTTATGCGGTACACTTTCTAATAATTTTTTATTTACAGTACTATATCCATTACCTGCAGGCATCCTAGAAAATTCTTCCGCAATTACAGAATCTACAATATTTTGTTCAATATCGATATGTGCTAGATAAATTGGTATTCCAAAAATATCATGTTTATAAAAATTAGGATCCATATTAATAATTATCCTGCTCTAATTTGCGTAATATGAAATACGGACTCAATAACTAATAGTATGCACATTAGGACAGTATTTCCCACACCAATAGGTTTTGAAAAATTAGAAGGTGATTGGCTTGAACTTGCAAATAGTCAAGAGTTTGCAAATGAATTTTTTGGTCAGACATCTGGGGATCTTCATACAAAAGATGAGTGGCAGGACCTTGCCACTAAACTAACCGAAGCCGCTAACAAGTATAATACTGAAATAGGAAATGTAACTCCGGTGCATATTTCTAATATGTGGCTAAACCGATATTACCAATATAACAGTATACACCCACATTTTCATTCAAACTGTTTGTTTAGTTGTGTATTATATATTTCAAGCGACAGCGGAACAGTTTTTTACAGACCGCAACCTATACAATTTCAAGCAAGTGAATACAATGATAGAGGTTATTTTTATGATGATTTTACTGCTCAACCAGAAACTAATGGTGTTGTATTTTTTCCAGCAAATGTTAGACATACAAGCATACCAAGTAGTACAGTCAGGCTAACTGTCAGTGCTAATTTTAACTCTGATAGTTATGGTAATACACATAGTCTTAATCGTTTAGATTAATCTGCTTTTTAAGTTACACCCATACACGCTAAATATACGTAACAAGGAACTTATTACATGGCAAGAACAAGAGTATCAACGGGACAAATTGTTGGCAATTTAGTATTTGATGGTAATACAGGTATCACTGTACCTAAAGGGTCTACAGCCAATAGAAATCCTACACCAAATCAAGGGGAAATACGCTTTAACACAGACCTAAATGTAATGGAAATTTACAATGGTACTGCTTGGGGAAGCATGGGACCATTTCCGTTTGCTTTTACAGAATATTTTATAGGTGATGCTTCTACTTATGAGTTTTTACTAGCCAATTCTGTATCAAACGCCAATGACATTATTGTTACCAACAATGGTGTACAAATGAGAGCAGGCAAAGATTTTAGAATTTTTGATGGAAATGTTTTAAGTTTTACAGAAGAAGATAGTACACAAAATCCACCAATTGACGGAGCAGAAATTAACATAAGAGGATTTTCTCCTATTACAAGTGCGAGTGTACCGGCTGGCAGTATTACTTTAAATGAACTTGCTTTTTCAGACGGCAGTGCAGGACAATTTTTAACTACAGACGGCAATGGCAATTTAAGTTTTGGTAATGTAACGTTTCCTACAAATTATGCTGTAGGCGGAGATGTTTCAGGCACTACAGATAACATACAGATTCGTGCAAACACAGTTGGTATAACAGAACTTAAAGTAAGCGATGGACAAATTGGACAAGTACTTGCTACTGACGGAAACGGTAATTTATCATTTATTACTGTAACTGGTGGTGGTGGTGGCAGTGGAGCCGTAGCAAACTTTTTTGATCTATCAGGACAAATTGCTTATTCACAA
>MDTG01028666.1_pt1 | contig 10688 bp, 9 predicted proteins | sample 811421 | NCBI WGS metagenome assembly MDTG01 (sample SAMN05326645, study PRJNA326480) | marine metagenome | isolation source: seawater | place: Pacific Ocean: South East | collected 2011
GCCAGAAGGTGCCGCCGAACACGATCAGCGGCACGAACCCGCCCATGGTGGTCACCGTGGTCGACACGATGTGGCGCGTGGCGTCCATCACCACGTCCACGGTGGCGCCGGGATCTCCGGCGCGGGCGCCCGGATCGGCCTTCAGCGCCGACAGCACGATGATGGCGCCGTTGATGGCGAGCCCCACCATGCCGAGGCCGCCGATGATCGCCTGGAAACCCAGGGGGTAGCCGAACAGGCGCACCCCGAACAGCGCCAGGCCGAAGCTGAGGAAACCCACCAGCCCGATCAGGGCGCCGTGGCGGAAGGAATTGAGGGACAGGATCACCACCGCCGCCATCGCCGCCGCGAACATCACGAACACCCGCATCAGGCCGCCCAGCGACTCGGACCGCTCCTCCTCCTCGCCACCGATGTCCAGCCGATAGCCGGCCGGCAGCGACAGTCCGGCCGCTTCGAGACGCTGGCGGAACTCGGCCATGACCCCGGCCGGCAGCACGAAGGGCTCGAGGTAGGCCTGCACCGAGCTGATGCGGCTGCCCTGATAGCGCTCGATGCCGGAGGCCGCCGGCGCCACCTGCCAGGTGCCGATGGCCTCCATCGGCACCATGCCGCCGCTGCCGCCGACCAGCGGCAGTGCGGTGAGCTCGTGCACCTCGTCCCGGCGCGCGTCCGCCAGCCGTACCCGCACCGGCAGCTCGGTGTTGCCTTCCTGGACCGTGCCGGCCCTGGCGCCGGACAGCGCATCGTTCAGCCGCCCGGTGAGGTCGCCGGTGGCGAGGCCCGCCGCCGCGGCCGGATTCTCGTCGGGCGTGAACACCAGCTTCGGCTCCGCCGCCGACAGGCTCGCGCGGGTGTAGGTCACGTGGTCGAGCTCCGACAGCAGCAGCCGCAGCTCGTCGCTGATGCGCCGCAGGGTGTCGAGCTCAGGACCGACCACGCGGATCTCGATGGGCGCTTCGAACGGCGGCCCCTGCTCGAACGGCAGCGTCAGCACCTGAGCCTGGGGCAGCGCTTCCGACAGATCCCGCTGCAGGGCCGGCAGCATGGCCCGGGTCGCCTCCGGTGAGGTCGTGTCGACCCAGCCGCCGGCGAAGCTGGCCACGCCGTCGTTCAGCGTCATCACGTTGTAGTAGGTGCGGGGCGCGCCTTCGCCCACGGACCAGTAGGTGTCGCGCACGTCCGGATGGGCTCGGAGAATGCGCTCCGCCGTGGCGACCGCGTCACGGGTTTCCCAGATGGACGCCTGGGCCGGCAGGGAGATCTGCACCTGGAACTGGTTGCGGTCCACCGGCGGGAAGAACTGCTGGGTCAGCGTCGGCGCCAGCAGGAACCCCGCCAGCGGCAGCGCGCAGCCGATCGCCAGGGCAGCCCACGGCCGCACCAGCACCCGCGCCAGGCCGCGGCGATAGGCGCCGGCGAGCGTCGGGCTGGAATACCCGTGCCGCCACCAGCGCGCCCCGTCGGCGCCGGCCGCCGACGGCCACAGCCGCTCGGCGAAGCCGGCGACGGCCGGCACGACGCTCATCGCCAGCAGATAGGAGCTGATCACCGCCAGCACCACGCTGATGCCGATGGTGCCGGTGAAGTCGCCGACCCCGCCGGGCGCCATGGCGATGGTCATGAAGGCGAACACGGTGGTGGCCGTCGACGCACCGAGCGGCACCGCCAGGTGGCGGACCGACCGGTCGATGGCCGGTGCGATGTCGTACCCCCGGCGCCGGGACAGCTTGTAGTCCTCCACCACCACGATGGCGTTGTCGATCAGCAGCCCCAGCGAGATGATCAGGCCGGTCACGGACATCTGATGCAGCGGTATGTCCATGACGTACATGGCGGCCAGCACCATCGCCCCGGACAGCGGCAGGGCGATGCCCACGGTCAGCGCCGAGCGCACGCCCATGAACCACACCAGGGTGGCCATCACGATCACCAGCGCGGACACCAGGTTGATCACCAGGGTCTGCATGCGTTCGCCGGTGTAGTCGTTCTGGTTGTAGTACACGTCCAGGCCGACGCCGGCAGGCAGCCGGTCGCGGAACGCGTCCACCGTGGCCAGCGCGCCGTCGACCCAGGCGCCGATCTGCTGGTCCGGTTCCATCTTGGCCATCACCATCACGGTGCGCCGGGCGCCGTGGAAGGCCAGCGTCGCGGGCGGGTCCTGGGGCCGCTTCTCCACCTCGGCGACGTCGGACACCCGCAGCACCGCGCCGTCACGCCCGGACTTGAGCGGGATGCGGGCGATGCGCTCCGGCGAGTCGAGCTCCGCATCCACCTCCACCAGCACGTCGGCGCCCGGATGGCGCAGCCTTCCCGCCGCCCGCTTGGTGTCCGCGGCGGCGATGCGGGCGGCGACGTCCGCGGCCGACAGGCCCGTGTTGCTGAGGCGATAGGGATCCACCGTCACCAGAACCGCTTCCTGCGCTTCGCCGAAGACGTCGGTTTCGCGGGTGTTTGGCAGGTTGGCGAGGCGGATCTCCAGCGACTTCGCCAGGCGGGTCAGAATGGTCAGCTCCGGCTCGCCGGGCTGTTCCCAGGACAGTCCGACCACCAGCGTCGCGGCGATCGGCGCGCGCTTCTCGAGCAGGGGCACGGAGGTGCCCGGCGGCAGGTTCGGGTGAATCTCGCCGAGCTTGTCGCGAATCTCGGACCAGACCGTGTCGGTCTCTCCGGGGCCGACGTGATCGTAGAGCTCGATGTCGAGCAGCGAGTAGCCGGCCCGGGACTTCGAGCCCATCACCCGGATCTCGGGGATCTCCCTCAGGCCGGTTTCCAGCGGCTCGCTGATGAGCGACTCGACGCGGTTGGCGGTGGCGCCGGGCAGAAAGGTCGACACCGACGCGTAGCGCTCGGTCATGGTCGGATCTTCCTGGCGGGCGAGGCCGCCGAGGGCGACCAGCCCGAACAGCAGCACGAACAGCACCAGCAGACCGGAGACGCGGGGATTGCGATAGAACAGGGACATGACGACTCAGCCGGCCGCCGCCGCGGCCACCTGCTGGCCGGGCACCAGACGCTGCACCCCGGTGCGCACCACCCAGTCGCCATCCTGCAGGGTGCCGCGGACGTAGGCGCGGTCCGCCTCGGCGTGAAGCACCTCCACCACCCGGCGTTCCAGCACCGACGACCGATTGACCACCAGCACGCCCCACAGGCCCCGCTCGCTCTCGGTGAGCGCGGTCAGCGGCAGCCAGAAGCCGTCCTCCGCCACCTCGCGTTCGGCGGCCAGCTCGACGACGGCGCCGAGCGGAACGTCCGCCGCGCCGAGGTCGAACACCGCCGTCACCGTGCGGGTTTCCGGATCGACCTCGGGCAGCACCGCGCTGAGCGCGCCGTCCACGGCGCGGCCGTTCCAGTAGAGCGGGTAACGGCCGCCGGCCGTCAGCGCCGCGGCGAAGGTCTCGGGCACGCCGACGTGGGCCTCGACGCGGTCCGTCTCCACCAGGCGCAGCACCGGCGCGCCGGGCTGAAGCTGAGCGCCCTCGTCGGCGTGCCGGGCCTGGACGATGCCGGCGAACGGCGCCTCGATCCGCGATTCCGCCACCACGATGGCGGCGGCGCGACGGGCCGCGCGGGCCCGGGCCAGGGAAGCCTCGGCGACGCGCAGCTCCGCCACCCTGGCGTCGTACTCCAGCCGCCGCTCGTCTTACTCCTGGGCCGAGACGTGGCCGTCGGCCTGCAGGTCGGCGAAGCGCCGCTCGGTCTGCCGGGCCAGCTCCGTGCGGGCCCGCATGGCCTCCAGGCTGGCCTCGGCGTGGCTCACCTCCGCATCGGCCTGGGCCAGCGCCGCCTGCGCCGCCGCGCCGTCCAGCCGGGCCAGCACCGCCCCGGCCTCGACCCGGCTGCCCAGGTCCACCGCGACCTCTGCCAGCCGTCCAGCCTGCTTGAAACCGAGCTCGGAGACCCGGCCGGCCACGGTCCGGCCCGCATAGCGCCGGGTCGAGGCATAGCTCTCGGACCGCTTCACCTCCACCACCGCGACCCCGGTGGCGGCATCGGCGTGGGCGCTCCACAGCATCAGCAGCGCGAACTCCGCCAGCAGCGCCAGCGGCACCGTCCGGGACAGCAGCCGCCAGAACCCTTCGAACCGCCGACGCAACCGCCGAACCTGCATGTCGCCCCCTGTGGCCCGGCCCCCGGGCCGAGCCATGTGTGCATTGCTTACATACCCGACCAGCTTAACTCTAATGTGCACAGTGTCAACATCGGGTGAGAATTCCGGGCCGATCCGGTACCTTTGTCCGACGAGCGGCACGCGCCGCTTCGGCAACATCCTGCGGCAGCGTCCTTCAGCAACGTAATAGTCGGAATCCGTACATGCATCTGGCTCTGGAAGGCCATACGGCCCTGGTGAGCGGCAGCCACCGGGGCACGGGACTCGTCATCGCCGCGCGTCTGGCCCGGGAGGGCGCGGACGTGCTCGTCCACGGTTTCGAGCCCGGTCAGGCCGAGGCGGCCGTGGCCGAGATCGGCGCCGGCACGCCGGTGACCGGGGACATCACCACCGACGCCGGCGCCGACGCCGTGCAGCAGGCCTGTCACGGCCGCCACGTGGACATCCTCGTCAACAACTACGGCACCGCCGATCCGGGAAGCTGGTCCGACAGCACCAGCGCCGACTGGGTCGACGCCTACCAGAAGAACGTGCTGTCCGCCCAGCGGCTGATCAGCCGCTTCCTGCCTGCCATGGTGGCCGGCGGCTGGGGCCGGATCGTCAACCTCGGCACGGTCGGCTCCACCCGGCCCAACGCCCGCATGCCCCACTATTACGCCGCCAAGGGCGCGCTGGCGACCGCGACCGTCAGCCTGGCCCGGGAAACCGCGGGCACCGGCGTGCGGGTCAACCTGGTCTCTCCCGGAATGATCCTCACGCCGGAGGTCGAAGCCGCCTATCTGAAGAAAGGGCGTCGCGAAGGCTGGGGCGACACCTGGGAGGCGGTCGAGCCCCACGTGGCCGCCGACATTCCGATCCGGCGCATCGTCCGCCGCGAAGAGGTCGCGGACCTGGTGGCCTTCCTGGCGAGCCCCAGGGCCGACGCCATTCACGGCCAGAACCTGCGCATCGACGGCGGCGCCCTGGACACCCTGACGTGAAGCCGGCCGTGCTGGAGAACCTGCCGTGGCGCGTCGCGGGCCTGGTGCTGCTCGGCGTGCTGGTGGTGCTCTACCAGTCCGACCAGGGCGACCTGCTGAACCGGCTGGTCATCCCGGTGGCGATCGCCCTGTCCGCCTGGCTGCTGGTTCAGAAGGTTCTGGCGGTGGCCCTCGGCGCCGGCCTGCTGGCCGCCATTCACAGCGACCCCCAGGGCGACTGGATCGCCGCGCTCGCCTACCCGCTGCTGGCCCTGGCCTGCGGCGCCGTGGTGCTGTACGTGCTCGTGCAGCGGTTCCGCCGGCGCATTGCAGAGACCCACGAGGCGCGCTGGCGCCACCGCCGCGACGACGGGGACGGCACCCGCGGAGGCGACGACACGTGACGGCCGCAGAGCAGCCCGTGGACGACGGGTCCCTGGCCCGGCCCATCGCCCGCCGGATCTTCCAGGGCTACGAAACCTACCGGCAGGGCTACCAGAAGATCACCCTGGCAGCGCGGACCCGGTTCGAGAATGCCCAGTGGCTGGCCGTCCAGGAGGCCAACGCCGAGCGCCTGGCGTCCTACCACCATCACGTGGACCGGACCACCGAGGACATCCAGGCGATGGTCGACGGCCGGGGCATCGACGGCGCGCTCTGGATCGAGACCAGAGCGTCCTACCGCGAGCTCGTGTCCCAGGAATACAACGCCGAGCTGTTCGAGACCTTCTACAACTCCGTGCACCGGTCGCTGACGAACGACGCCGAGGTCGACAACGCGGAGATGTTCGTCCAGACCGAGTACCCGACGCCGCCGGTCGCGCCGGCGGAGTCCCTCACCATCACCTATCACCCCGACCGCGGCATCGTCGAGATGATGCGCGACATCGCCCGGGACCTGCCGATCGAGCTCGAGTGGCAGGACAAGGACCGGGACATCGGCAGCGTGCTGCGATCGCTGCCGGAAGCACGCCCGGAAATCCGCAGCTCCCAGGGCCTCGCGGTGGAGATGCTGCGCTCGATCTTCTACCGCAACAAGGGCGCGTACCTGGTGGGCCGGCTCCACTACCGGGGCGAGACCTGGCCGATCGCCCTGCCGCTGCTGGTCGACGAGAACCGCCGCCTGTACATCGACACGCTGATCTGCGACGAGGACGAGCTGTCCGTGATGTTCAGCTTCACCCGCGCCTACTTCATGGTGCACACCAACTATCCCCATGCCCTGGTGGACTTCCTGCGCACCCTGCTGCCGAACAAGAAGCGCTCGGAGCTGTACGCCTCCATCGGCCTGCACAAGCACGGCAAGACGGTGTTCTACCGCGACCTGCTGGAGCACCTCGAGCATTCCGACGACGAGTTCGTGATCGCCCCGGGCATCCGCGGCATGGTGATGGCGGTGTTCTCGCTGCCGTCCTACCAGACGGTGTTCAAGATCATCAAGGACCGCTTCGCGCCCCAGAAGAACATCACCGCGGAGGAGGTGAAGGAGAAGTACCACATCGTGAAGCGCCACGACCGCGTGGGGCGCATGGCCGACACCCAGGAGTTCCAGAACCTGATCCTGCCCCGGGAACGCTTCAGCGCCGACCTGATCGAGGAGCTGGAGCGCCAGGCGGCCTCCTCCGTGGAGATCACCGACAGGTACGTGAAGATCCGTCACGTCTACACCGAGCGACTGATGACGCCGCTCAACATGTTCATCGACGATGCCGATGAAGAGGCGGTGCGCGAGGCCCTCGACGAGTACGGCAACGCCATCAAGCAGCTCGCCGCGGCCAACATCTTCCCCGGCGACATGCTGCTCAAGAACTTCGGCATCACCCGTCACGGCCGGGTGGTGTTCTACGACTACGACGAGATCTGCTACCTCAGCGACGTCAACTTCCGGGAGGTGCCGAAGCCCGAGACGCCGGAGCAGGAGATGGCCGCGGAGCCCTGGTATACGGTAGCGCCCAACGACGTCTTTCCCGAGGAGTTCCGCCGCTTTCTGTTCGGCAAGCCGCACATCAAGAAGATGTTCGAAGAGATGCACGGCGAGCTGTTCGACCCGGCCTACTGGCGCAGCCTGCAGGACGCCATCGCCAAGGGGCGCGTCATGGACGTGTTCCCCTACCGGCGCAAGAAGCGGTTCGTCCGCCACGCCGCCCGGAAAGCCTGATGCCGCCGCCGTGGCACGGGCGGCTGCAGGCCGCGCAGGCGGTGCTGTTCGACTTCGACGGCACCCTCGCCCCCAACCTGGACCTGCCGGATCTGCGGCGCCGGGTCGTCGACTTCGCGCTCACCCACGACGTGCCGGCAGCGGTGTTCGAAGGCCGTTACATCGTCGAGATCCTCGACGCGGCGGCGCGCTGGCTGGCGGATCGCGCCGCCGACGGCGACGCCTTCCTGGCCCGCGGGCACCGGCTGATCCGCGACTTCGAGGTGGCCGCGGCGCGGGACACCCGACCGTTCCCGGACGCGGTGCGGACCATCGAGCAGCTCCGCCGGGCCGGCGTGCGGGTGGCCGTCGTGACGCGGAACTGCCGGGACGCGGTGCTCACGGTGTATCCCGATCTCGAGCAGCACTGCGAAGCGCTGCTCGCCCGGGACGACGTCGCGCACCTCAAGCCCGACCTGCGGCATCTGCAGCGGGCGCTCGACGAGGTGGACGCCGCCCCGGGACGCAGCCTGATGGTCGGCGATGGTGCCCTCGACATGGAGACCGGGCGGGCGCTCGGGCTGTACTGCGTGGGCGTGCTCACCGGCAGCGCCGACCGGCCGCGCCTGCGGGCGGCGGGCGCCGACGTGGTGCTGCCCCGGGCGGGCACCCTGCTCGAGGCGCTCGCCGGCGCCTGAGCCTCAGGGCGCCTCATCCTCCGGGTCCGCATCCCGTTCCGGCGCGGCCACGGTGCGGCGGGACACGCCCAGGGTGAGCAGCAGGCTCGACGCCACGTAGACCGAGGAGTAGGTGCCGACCACGACGCCGACCGTCAGCGCGCTGGAGAAACTGCGCAGGGAATCGCCGCCGAACACCAGCAGCGCGAGCACCGTGAACAGGGTCGTGCCGGACATGGCCAGGGTCCGTTCCAGGGTCTGGTTCAGCGACCGGTTGATGGCCTCGGCCGGGCTGACGGCGCGCAGCCGCCGCAGGTTCTCGCGCACCCGGTCGTAGACGACGATGGTGTCGTTGAGCGAATAGCCGACGATGGCCAGCACCGCGGCGAAGGCCGGCAGGTCGAAGGTGAGCCCGGTCACCGCGAAGAAGCCGAGGGTGACCACGACGTCGTGCAGCAGCGCGACGGTGGCGCCGACCGCGAACATCCCGGCGAAGCGGAACATGACGTACACGCCGACGGCCGCCAGCGACGCCAGCGCGCCGAGTCCGGCCGCGTCCCGGAGCTCGCCGCCCACCGCCGGGCCGACCAGGGCAGAGCTCTCGACCACCCCACCCGTCATGAACTGCGCCACGGCTTGCTCGACCCGTAAGGACAGCTCGCCCACTTCCACCCGGCCCTCGGTCGGCAGGCGCAGCACCACGTCGCGCTCGCTGCCGGCGAACTGCACCGTCGCGCCGGTCAGACCGCCGCCGTCGAAAGCCGTGCGCAGAGGTTCCAGGGCCACGGCCCGGGGAAAGTGCAGGTCGAACAGGGCGCCGCCGGTGAACTCGATGCCGAGCGCCAGACCGCGCCAGCCCAGGGCGACCAGGGACAGCACGACCAGCGCGAGAGACACGGCAGTGGCCCCATGGCGGCGGCCCATGAAGTCGAACCGGGGACCCGTCCGTTCGAGCCGGGAACGCGTCAACGAGAGTTACCGTCGGTGTGGAATGGAAACGGCGCGGATCATACGCCTGCGACCGACGCTTGAATACGCCCCCGGGTCACTGCAAGTTAGGCGTTCGAAGGACAGCCTTTGCGCTGACGGGGCACCCATGACCTATCTGACGATCGTCGCCGGCCTGCTGCTGCTGGTGCTCGGCGGCGAGCTGCTGGTGCGCGGGGCCGTGGCGACCGCGCTCCAGTTCCGGGTCTCGCCGATGGTGATCGGCCTGACCCTGGTGGGATTCGGGACCTCCACGCCCGAGCTGGTGACCAGCCTGGAGGCCGCCCTGCTGGGCGCGCCCGGCATCGCCGTCGGCAACGTGGTGGGCAGCAACACCGCCAACATCCTGCTGATCCTCGGCCTGGCCGCGCTGATCAGGCCGATCCTGGTCGACCGCCGGACCCTGGTCCGGGACGGCGCCGTGGTCGTGCTGGCGGCGGTGGCGTGTGCCGCGGCGGTGCTGATCGGCCACGTCGGCCGGGTGACCGGCGCCGTGCTGGTGACGCTGCTGGCGGCCTACGTGACCTGGACCTATCGGACCCAGCCGGCGCCGGCCGACGTTTCCGTCGACGCCGCGACCCTGGTGCCGAAGCCGACGCCGTCCACCGTGACGAAGGCCCTGGTGGTGCTGGCCGCCGGCCTAGCGCTGACCATGCTCGGCGCGGACCGGCTGGTGGCCGGCGCCATCGAGCTGGCGCGGACCTGGCAGGTGTCCGAGGTCGTCATCGGCGTCACCGTGGTCGCCGTCGGCACTTCGCTGCCGGAGCTGGTGACCTCCGTCACCGCGGCCCTCCGGGGGCAGTCGGACATCGCCATCGGCAACATCATCGGCAGCAACATCTTCAACGTGCTGGGCATTCTCGGTGTCACCGCCCTGGTGGAGCCCATGGACGTCCCGCCCGCGATCGCCGGGCTCGACATCTGGGCCATGCTCGCCGCCACCGCCGCCCTGGTGATCTTCGCGGCCACCGGCGGCCGTCTGAGCCGCGGCGAGGGCGGGGTTCTGCTGCTGGTCTACGGCGCCTACCTCGGCGTCCTCGCCGGGCTGTGAGCGGGTAGCGGAGCGGGCGCTGGCCAAGCGCGGCACTACGGTTCACAATCCGGCTCACGGATCAGGAGAATGCCGTGCGGCGCACCACTTCTGCCAGGAACGAGATCGCCCCGCTGCTGGACCGGCTGATCAGTCAGCTCGACGCCGAGGGCAGCGCCACCCAGCGCGCGTACTTCCTGCGCATCCGCCGGGAGCTGGAGCGGGTCCGGCACGACGCCGAGCTGGCGACGCCGATCCGCGAGCTGACGTCCACCCGGGCCGTCGGCTTCAGCTTCTCCTCCGATGCCGGCGCCCTGATCGCGCGGATTCTGGAAAAGGCCGAGGAACTCGGACGCGATCTCGACGTCGCGCCGCACACCCTCCACTGAGGCCGGCCGACACCATGCGACTGGCGGAAATCCACCGTTACCCCGTGAAGAGCATGCAGGGCGAGCGTCTCATGAACGCCGCTCTCGGCACGCTCGGCCTTCCGGGCGATCGGGCGTGGGCGCTGCGCGACGAGACCGCCGGCGGTCTCACCGGCGCCAAGAAGCTGCCGGCGCTGATGAGCATGCGGGCCCGCCTGGCGGCGGAGCCCGCCGGTGACCAGCGCTCTCCCGAGGTGCACATCGACCTCGGCGACGGCAGGCGCCTGTCGAGCGCCGCCGGCGACGTCGACACGGCGCTGAGCCGGGCGCTGGACCACCCGGTGACCCTGTGGCCGCTGCTGGATGCCGACCAGGTGGCGCACTATCGGCGGGAAGCCCTGCCCGACGGCGTGTAC
>MDTG01166995.1_pt1 | contig 10688 bp, 13 predicted proteins | sample 811421 | NCBI WGS metagenome assembly MDTG01 (sample SAMN05326645, study PRJNA326480) | marine metagenome | isolation source: seawater | place: Pacific Ocean: South East | collected 2011
TGAGCAAATAATAAGACCTACTGGTTTGATAGATCCTATTTGTGAAGTTAGAAAAGCAAAAAACCAAATAGATGATTTATTGTTTGAAGTTAGAAAAGTAGTTGATAAAAAAGAAAGAATATTAATTACTACTTTAACAAAAAAAATGGCTGAAAATCTAACCGATTATTTTACTGAAAATAATATTAAAATAAAATATTTACACTCTGATGTAGAAACTGTCGAAAGAATAGAAATAATTAGAGACCTGAGGGTGGGGGAATTTGATGTATTAGTAGGAATAAATTTACTTAGAGAAGGACTAGATATACCTGAATGTTCGTTAGTAGCTATTCTTGATGCGGACCGAGAAGGTTTTCTTAGGTCTAAAACCTCATTAATACAAACTATTGGTCGAGCTGCTAGAAACATTAATGGTAAAGTAATATTGTATGCAGACCATATCACTGAATCTATTAAAATGGCATTAGAAGAAACAAACAGAAGAAGAAAATTACAAATAGGATGGAATGAAAAGAATAATATTACTCCTAAATCAATAATAAAAGGAATAGATAATATATTAGATAGTATCAAAAAGAATGATAATAAGAATAATAACTCAAAAAGTAAATTAAAGGGGCATAATCTAAAAAATTATATCAAAGAATTAAAGCTTGAAATGCATAAAGAAGCAGAACTGCTTAACTTCGAAAAAGCTGCAGAAATAAGAGATGAATTAAGGAAGCTTCAAAAACAAGAGCTTAATTTTTAAACATATGGATAAAAGAAAAAAAACTATTTTAATTACAGGAGGTGCTAAAAGGATTGGAGCTAGTATTGCAGAATTATTAGTTAAAAATAATTATAATGTTATTATTCATTATAATAAATCAAAAAATGCTGCAGTAAACCTGTGCAAGAAACTAAATAAAAAAGAAAAGTTAGCTTATACTGTACAAGGCAATTTAATGATTGAAAGAGAGGTTAAATCTATTTTTTTAAATTCGGAAAGGAAAATATCTCCTATTACAGGTTTAATAAATAATGCTTCTACTTTTAAATACGATAATCTAAAGTCTATTAGTAATAAAAGTTGGGATTATCATATTAATCCTAATCTTAAATCTCCTATTTTTCTTTCAAAATATTTTGTTAAACAATTACCAAAAAATGTAAAAGGAGATATAATTAATATTATTGATCAAAGAGTTTTAAACCTAACGCCACATTTTTTTAGTTATACTATATCAAAATCGGCACTTTGGACCGTAACAAAAACCTTGGCGCTTGAGCTAGCTCCTAATATAAAAGTAAACGCAATTGGTCCTGGCCCTACCCTAAAAAGTACATTGCAATCGGAAAAAGATTTCCAAAAGCAATGTAAAAGCGTACCCTTAAAAACAGGAGCAAGTCCAAATGAAATAAGTAAAGCAGTTTTATTTTTGCTATCTGTTAATTCCATGACAGGACAACTGCTAATATTGGATGGAGGTCAGCATTTAGGTTGGGGACAGGTCAACAATAAAAAGAATATTAAAGATTAAGTATGGAAGAAAACACTATTTTTGTTAAAAATTATGAAACTCTTTGCCTTATTGGTATTTATCCTAAGGAAAAAGGTCAGCAACAAAAAATTAGAGTTTCAGTCAAACTTGGTCTAAAAAAAGTAGGAAAAAAAGATATTTTAAAAAGTACTGTATCTTATGAACATATATTTGATTATTTAAATAATATAAAAAGATTTTCTCATATAAATTTGGTAGAAACTCTAGCACAAAAAATGGCTGTACATTTTTTAAAATTTAAAAATGTAAATTTAGTAGAAATAGAAATTATTAAGCTAAAAATACTTGATAAGAAAACAGATGTGGGTTTTTTGCTAAAAAAATCAATTAAGTAACGACAATGAATAAAAATAATCTAGAAAAAGGAATAAAAATACTTAAGAGTTTTTCTAAGACTGCACCAACAAAAAGTGGAGTTTATAAAATGATTTCATCTAAAAGTGAAGTTTTATATATAGGAAAGGCAAAACAACTAAATAAGAGAATAAGATCTTACGCTAACCCTAATAGATTTAATTTTAGATTACAAAGAATGGTATCTTTAATTAATAGCATTGAATGTATCATTACGAATGATGAGGCTAATGCTTTATTATTAGAAGCATCTTTGATAAAAGAAATAAAACCTAAGTTCAATATCTTACTTAAAGATGATAAAAGTTATCCCTATATTACGATTAGAACTAGTCATTCATGGGCACAAATAAAAAAACATAGAGGAAAAAAGAACAAGGAAGACCTCTATTTTGGACCATTTGCTTCGGCTTTTCACGTCAATATTACCTTAGATACTTTACAAAAGATTTTTCCACTAAGAACATGTAGTGACTTTGAAATGAATAATAGAAAAAGACCTTGTTTACAATATCAGATTAAAAGATGTACAGCTCCTTGTACTAATTATATTAATAAAGAAAAATATAGAATTTTAGTAGACGATACTAAAAACTATTTATCAGGAAAGGATAGAAAAATTATTGATAAATTAATATTAGAAATGGGGACAGCTTCTAGAAATATGAAATACGAAGAAGCAGCTGTTTTGAGAGATAAGATTAGGTCACTAGAAAAAATAAATATGGGAAATAAAAAAGAATGGAAAACAATAAAGTCTGCAGACATATTCTGCTTAGAAGTAATGAATAATAACACTGCAATTGAAGTAATATTTTGTAGAAATGGTCAGAGTTTTGGATCAGTAACACATCATCCAATACATGATGAATATGCAGACACTGATAATATATTATCAAAGTTTATAATGCAATTTTATAACGTTCAAAAGGTGCCAGAAAAGATTATTGTTTCCCACCGATTAAATGAAACGGCATTGTTAGAGAAAGCATTGGCAATTAAAAGTCAACACAAAGTGAAAATATTATACCCTTATGATGTTGCATCTAAAAAAATAGTAGAAATTGGTTTAGCAAAAGCGGCAGAAAATTTAGCTATTTCTTTAGCAAAAAAGGAAAAAACTCTTAATCTTCATAAAAAGATGGCTATAAAATTTAATATTTCAAATGATATTAATAAAATAGAAGTATATGATAACTCTCACTTTTCTGGAAAAGAAGCAATAGGAAGCTATATAGTTGCCAGCATTAAAGGCTTTGAGAAAGATGAATATCGGAAGTATAATATTAAAGTTGCTAACACAAAAGATGACTATGCTATGATGGAAGAAGTATTTAATAGACGATTAAAAATAAAAAATAATTTGCCTGAACTAGTTATAGTAGATGGAGGAAAGGGACAATTGTCTTGTGTTGTAAAAGTTTTTGAACAACATGATGTAAAAAATATAAATATACTTTCTGTGAGTAAAGGCAAAATGCGAAATTCAAATAATGAAAGGTTTTTTAATAAATTAGGAGAAGAAGTTTACCTAGAAAGAACTGACCCTGTTTTTTATTATTTACAACGTCTTAGAGATGAGGCTCATAGGTATGCCATATCAAGTCACAGAATTCTGAGAAAAAAGAATCAGTTTAAATCTGAAATTGATTTAATAGAGGAAGTCGGACCTAAAAGAAAAAAAAACCTACTTTTATATTTTGGCAGCTTAAATGAAATTAAGCGAGCAAATATTGATAATCTATTAAAAGTACCTAGTATAAATAAAAAAACTGCTGAAAAAATATTTAATTATTTTCAAGGAAATTGAAATGAATGTTGCAAACTTTTTGACTATTTTAAGATTAAGCTCACCTTTATTTTTTATAATTATTTGTTTAGTAGTTGAAGAAAAAAATACAGAGAGTCTTTGCATTCTTTTGTGCTTTGTTTTCATGAGTATAACTGATTATTTTGATGGGTTAATAGCAAGAAAATACAATCAAATATCACTATTTGGAAAGGTATTTGATCCTATATCTGATAAAATTTTAGTATCAAGTGCTTTATTGTATATTTTATCTTTTGACTCAAACATCTTACTACCATCTATTATCATTATTTTTAGAGAATTCCTTGTTAGTGGGATTAGAGAATTTTCGACTTCTAAATCAAAAATTCACATAGATGTTGCTTATATTTCAAAAATAAAGACTTGTTTACAATTTATTTCAATAGCTAGCTTTTTATCAAATAACCTATTACAAAGCTTATATGCCCTAAATGTCTATAATTATGCTTTATATGGGATTTGGATAGCTACTATATTAACTCTTTATACTGGCCTAAAATATGCTAGTACTATTGTAATAAAGTAATTTGGGGCATTGATATGAGAATTTTATATTTTTCTTGGATAAAAGACAAAGTGGGAAAGAGCGTAGAGGAAGTTGACATTACAGCAGAAGTAAAAAACATACAACAACTCATAAATTTCTTAACAGAAAAAAGTAAAGTAATAGCCACAAAGAAGCCTTTTCAGATTTAGAAGCTATTAGGTATTCTATAAATATGCAAACTGCCGATATTAAAGATGAAATTAAGGATGACGATGAAGTAGCTTTTTTTCCTCCTATGACTGGCGGATAATGATTAAAGTTCAGCAAAAAGATTTTTCCCTAGAAGATGAGATTAATTTACTCAAAAAAATAAATAAAAATATAGGGGCTATAAGCACATTTATTGGAATAGTTAGGAATAAACGCAAAAATGAAGAACTTATTTCAATGACTTTGGAACATTATCCAAAAATGGCAGAGACTATGTTGATAAAAATAGAAGAGGAAGCACATAAAAGGTGGGATCTATTAGATACTTTGATAATTCATAGATTTGGTGAACTTTTTCCAGGTGACCAAATAGTATTAGTAGTAACGCTATCAAAGCATAGAAAAGAAGCTATTAATTCTTGTCATTTTTTAATAGATTGGTTAAAAACTAAAGGACCTTTTTGGAAATATGAGAAAACTAAATCAAATGGTTATTGGGTAGAAGCTTTAGATACTGATAATGAAGAACAAGAGAAATGGAATAATATTTAATTATTCTGTTAGTGTCATTTCAGTATATTTTTTTATAAAAAATTCACAAATCTTGCCTGGTTTAAATTTAAAATCAGCTATAGTATTTACAGGAGTAACTTCTGCTGCGGTACCTGTCACAAAACACTCATCATAATTGTTTAAATCCTCTATTTTTATTCTAGTCTCGCTGACACTAATGCCTTCTTCTTTTGCAATTTTAATTACTGTTTTTCTTGTTATGCCATCTAAAAAACAATCAGCAATTGGAGTATATAAAGAATTTCCTTTGACAAAAAAAATATTTGCTCCTGTAGCCTCAGCTATATAATTTCTATAATCTAACATAAGACTATCGTCAAAACCCTTCCTTTCTGCTTCATGTTTTGAAAGTGTACATATCATGTAAAGTCCTGCAGATTTAGTATTTACAGGAGCCGTTTCTGGATCAGGCCTTTTCCATTTAGATATATTAAGCTTTATGCCTTTTAGTTTAGCTTCAGGAGAGAAGTAGGAAGGCCATTGCCAAGCTGCTAAAGCAAAATGTATTTTATTACTTTGAGCAGATATTCCCATCATCTCACTTCCTCTCCATGCTACCGGTCTGATATATCCGTCTACTATATCGTTAGCTTCTAAAACTTTTTTCCTAATTTCTATAATCTCATTTTCAGAATAAGGTATCTCAAAATCTAGACTTTTAGCAGAATATATTAATCTTTTTGTGTGTTCTATCTCCTTGAATACTCTACCTTTATATGCTCTTTCCCCTTCAAAGACAGAGCTTGCATAATGCAACCCGTGACTTAGAACATGTAGCTGTGCGTCTGACCACTTTACCAAATCTCCGTCATAAAAGATGTAACCTTTTTGATTACTATAATCCAAAATAACTACTCCTATTTTTTTATTAAGCTATAATATATAACTAACAAAAGAAAGAAAATTTTTTGGATTGTATATTTATAATTTATGTTTAATAAAAAACATATTCTTGTTATTGATGATGATGCTAGACTAAGCATTCTTTTAAAAAGCTATCTATTTAGTAAAGGATATTTAGTAGACTCATCTCCAAATACTCTTAAAGCTAAAATTAAAATGGAAAACATTTTATTTGATTTATTAATATTAGATGTAATGTTGCCTAATGAAAGTGGTCTAACATTTGCTAAAATAATAAGGAAAAATAATAATATTCCTATTTTGATGTTATCAGCTATGGGCGATGTAGAGGACAGAATAAAAGGACTTAAAACAGGAGTAGATGAATATTTGTCAAAACCTTTTGAGCCTGAAGAACTGTTATTAAGAATTGAAAACGTGCTAAAAAGAAGAACTAAAATTGAAAGACACGCAAATACTATTAATCTAGGTGACTATATTTTAAATGTGAGCGATAATTTATTAATATATCAAGATAAAGAAATTAAACTTACACCTAATGAAGTAAAGATTATTTTAAATTTATACAAAAACTCCCCAAGATCTGTAAAAAGAGAAGACTTAGCTAAACATTTAAAAGTTTCAACTAGAACTATTGATGTAATAATTAAAAGGTTGCGCAATAAATTTATAAAAATACCAAATTTTCAGAATTTATTACTTACCGTTAGAGGAATTGGTTATAAAATGGAAACTAACCTGTAATGAAATTTAAAGACTTTTTTCCTAAAACTTTTTTTGGAAGATCTCTAGCTATTATATTAATACCTGTATTGCTATTACAGTGTGTTTTAATTTATGTATTTTATGAGAGACATTGGGATGATGTAGGTAGAAGATTGGCTTTAGCAATAGGAGGACAAGTTTCTTTTATTATAGATAATATAAGTAATAATAATTTAACTAATGAAGAGATAATAAGCCTATTTGATAGAGCTGAAAGTTCTTTTTTAATAAAATCTGAATTAGATGAGGCGGGTTCACTAAAAAATATTGCCCAACATAAAGTGTCTAGCTTATTAGATAATACCTTGTATCAATCCTTAAGGGAAAGAATTAAATATCCTTACAAGTTTGATACTAAATCGGTAAAAAATAAAGTCCTCATATATGTAGAACTAGAAAAATATGGTCTTTTTAAATTTGTAGTTGCTCGCAAAACGCTTTACAGCTCTACTATAGAAGTTTTTATGGGATGGATGCTATTTACTGCAGTATTATTAGTTGCTCTGGCACTACATTTTATGAATCAGCAAATTAAACCTTTGCGCAACATAATGTTAGCAGCAGAAGAATTTGGAAAAGGTAATAATAATTTTATACTCAAACCAAGAGGTGCATATGAGTTAAGACTTTTATCTGATGTCTTCATAAAGATGAGAGAAAGAATTAAAAATCAAATTACACAAAGAACTCAAATGCTTGCTGGCATTGGGCATGACTTAAGAACACCATTAACTAGAATGAAATTACAAATAGCTCTTTTAAAAGATAAAAATGCTATAGACAGTCTCACTAACGATGTTCAGGAAATGAGAGAAATGATTGATGATTACTTAACTTTTGCGAAAGGTGAAGGAGAAGAAAAGTTTTCTCAACAAAATATTAAAAAGTTATTGGTAAAGATAATAAAAAAAATTAATCATAGTGAAATAATAAATGTAAAACTTAATATAGAAAACGAGTTGGTGGTTTTTGTAAAAGCTTTAGCTATAAAACGAGCCTTATCAAATATAATTTCTAATGCTGTTAATTATGCCAATAATACAGTAAAGATAAGTACTTGTCACAATAAGAAATATATTACTTTAATAATCGAAGATGATGGGCCTGGCATTCCAGAAAATAAAAGATTAGATGTATTCAAAGCATTTTACAGAGTAGATAAGTCTAGATCATCCAGCTCGGGAAATAGTGGTTTAGGTTTAACTATAGCCAAAAATATTATTCAAGACCATTCAGGCTTAATTAAACTTTTTGATTCCGATTTAGGAGGACTTAGAGTTGAGGTAATATTAAAAAAACATTTATTATAAAAAAGAAGTATTTTTCTTTATTTTTTTAATGCTCTTATCAATGATAGCGAATGAAGCCTCATTATCTTCTTCATACAGCCACCTATTTAAAGCAAGAAGCCATATACCTAAAACTAATTTTGTAAGAATTTTATCCTTATAAGAGGACTTGTTTTTTGAAATTTTGTTTATAAACCTTCTAATACTTTTTTTATTATTTTTTATACCTAAAATAATTAATTTTGGCTGAGTAATAGAATAATTAAACAGGTTTGCTATAGCATACTTATAAGGACTAATTTTTTCCAGTTTAATCATTAAAAGTTCTTGTAAAACTTCATCCTTTTGAGAATTTTTTACATCATCATCGTCAATTTCTTCTAGTACTTCTTTATCTACAAATTCATTATATTTTTGTAAAAAAACTTCTTTATTAGGAATTTTTTTTTTAAATTCGATCTCATCTAAATTTAACTTTTTAACCGCATCACTAATTTTAAATTTCTCCCAGTTTCCTAACTCAGCTTGTTTAAAAAAATAGTCTATTACCGCTCTGTCCATTAATTAATCCTTTTTGATATTACTACTGATCTATCCTTAGCAGCATTAACAGCTTTTTGTAAAATATTTAAAAAACTTTCTCCCCCTTTTTTTTCAAGAATGTTGAGTGCTGCCTCTGTTGTACCTCCAGGACTTTTTACTTCTTCTATTAATTTAAGGATATTTGATTTGCTTTTAGTCATTTCTAAAGCTCCAGACGCAGTTTTAATAACTAACTCTCTTGCAATATTATCTTTAAAACCGTACCCTTTTGCTATTTTTATTAATGCATTAATAAATAAAAAGAAGTATGCAGGCCCACTCCCGGATATTGCCGTAACTGCGTCCATAAGAGTTTCTTTTCTTATCCAAAAATAATTTCCTAAGGGATTAAAAAGCTTATTTATGTTATTTCTTTTATAATTAGATAAATTATTTTTACTGTAGAGACATGTTACTCCCATCATAATCTCAGATGATTTATTTGGCATTGCTCTTATAATTTCTGCACTGAATGAAATACGCTTTTTTAATGTTAAAGTACTTATGCCAGCCATAATAGAAATTAAATACTTTGCCCTTATTTTTTTTTCTTTCATTTCTATGGAGACTAGATTAAAAATTTGTGGCTTTACAGCTAAAATACAAGTTGTCCCATTCCAATTGCTTGGCATTTCATTATAAAAAGTAAAGGAAGGATGTTTTTTTTTAAGAATTCTTGTTTTTTTTATATCCTTCTCAACAACTTCAAAGGAAAAGTTTTTTTTTATCTTTATTTTTGCCTTATAAGCACTAAGCATTGCAGAACCCATTCTTCCTGCTCCAATTATAAGGACTCTCATTTTAAAAAATTAAACTTCCCCTTGCGTTTCTAACATAAGGTGTTTAAGAGAATCACTAGCTGTTTTATCTCCCCATGCTAAAAATTGGAACGCAGGATAAAATTTTTCGCATTCTTCCAATGTCATAATACTAATTTGTTCTATTTGACTTCTACACGTTAAGGTTTTTTGGGGCACTGGAATTGAACATCTATAAATTGGCCAGCCATCATCTATCCATACTTCAAAATGGCCTAAAGAAAGTTTTTCATTAACCTTCGCTAAAAGCCTATGGATCTCACTAATTTTTTCTTTAGGAACCCTTATATCCAAAACACAAGAAATGAAAATTAGGTTCTTTGCTTCGTTTAAGCCGTATGAAAGCTGGTAGTCGCACCACTTACCGCCTACTTCGACATGTATATTTTTATTTATATCTCTTTCAAAGTCCCAGCCATTATTTATTATAATATCCTCAACTAAGTCCAAGGGCTCGTAAAATACTGCTTTTTTTTCTATTTTAGAATATTTCATTAAAAATACCTTATATTGTGTATATTAATGATAATAACGCAATATAAGGTATATTGCTACTAAATTATTAAGATTTCTTTATTTTTTTTTCTAAATTACTTATTTTTTTGTATAAAATTTTATTTTCTTCTTTTAATTTAACACACATTGCTTTTATCAGCTCAAAATCTTCTCTTTTTGCAAAATTTAAGTTTTCAAGAGACTTTGAAAGTTTCATTTTTATTCTCTCTTTAGAATAATCTTTAGCTCCATCCAAGGATTTTAATATGCCTCCTGATACTTTAATTAAATCGTCAATAACTTTTTCTTTTTTCATAAAACTCCTTGTTTATAATTTTACTTAAATTTACTATATTCACTGTTTAATATATAGTAATAAATTTTTGAGGATATATGATTTTAGTAACAGGCGGGTTTGGTTTTATAGGGAGTAATTTAGTAAACGCTCTATGCGAAATGAATGAAGATGTAGTAATATGTGATTTTCAAGAGGCCTATAAAAAAAATTACTTCTACAGACCTAGAAAAATTAAAGCTTTAATACAACCTAACGAAATTGAAGATTTTATAAAATGTAATAAAATAAAAATCATATATCACCTAGGCGCTATTTCTTCTACAACTTGCGCCGATGGAAATTCAATATGGCTAAACAATATATATTATTCTTCAAAAATTTGGCACTTATGTGTATCAAGGGGAATCAGAATTATATATGCATCTTCAGCAGCTACCTACGGCGATGGAAAGCAAGGTTTTTTTGATAGCAACGATTATGATGAGATGTCTAACTTGAAACCACTAAATTTATATGGTTGGACAAAGTTACAGGTTGATTTACGAAATATATTTTATTCAAACAATTTTGAAAAA
>MDTG01221396.1_pt1 | contig 10688 bp, 5 predicted proteins | sample 811421 | NCBI WGS metagenome assembly MDTG01 (sample SAMN05326645, study PRJNA326480) | marine metagenome | isolation source: seawater | place: Pacific Ocean: South East | collected 2011
CAGTACGCTACCAAGGCCATACTTTCTGACATGATCGGGCGTGACGTGCTTGATCTCCCCTTGAATCATCTGGGCAACTTTTTGCTCAAGGGTCATGCCCGCAAGGTCGCGCTCAACCATTACTGAAATGTCGGAATCTTGGGTATCAGAGCATGCCACCATTCCAATAACCATCAATAGGCTCGAGCCATAGAGGCCCACTTTCCGCCAACCATCACTATGCTTCATAACACTGCACCGACTCTCACACCACAGCCCACCGCTGCTGATCACATTGCCATTCGCCTTTCTAACTAAGCGCGCTGCTTTGACGTCAAGCGTGGAGCACGCCTAACGTACCCGAGACAGTAATGCCCGTCGCCATGATCGCTCAAACTAAACACGATCAAAGAAGCAAAAATTAAGGTGAACGGGCATCTTTGCACTTAAAGCAAGGTTTCGGGCTCAAAATAATCCTAAGCGAGAGTCAATAGGTGCTGTAGCGCTGACCACTGGCAGTGTCTGGCAGCAAACCCACCGACCAATATTTTCAGGGTTCCAGTCCCTATCCGCTTTACCGCAATATGCCCTCATCTTGTCTCAATCGGATTCCAATGCACGCCCCCTCATGGGATCTTTGTCATTATAATTCCGACAAGTCCATAGGGGCCCTGTTCGCCATGCACGCTCAGCGATTTGCCAAGCACAAACTCGCCCACGCCGTCTCGATCGCTATCGGCGTTTCACTCTCCTCTGGGGTAATCGCCCAGTCAGAAATTGCTGACGAGCCTGTGATTGAGGAAGTCGTTGTCAAAGGTATTCGCTCGAGCCTGAAGCGTGCTATGGACACCAAGCGGGATTCCCAGGGCGTAGTGGACGCTATCACCGCGGAGGATATCGGTGACTTTCCCGATACCAACCTCGCGGAGGCACTGCAACGCATCACGGGTGTCGCGATCGACCGTCAGAGAGGCGAAGGCACCACGGTGACTGTCAGGGGCTTCGGAGCGGATTTTAATTTGGTAACGCTAAACGGTAGGCAGATGCCTACACACAGCGGCCTTGGCAGATCGTTTGATTTTCAGGACATTGCGTCTGAGAGCGTATCAGGTGTTGAAGTTTACAAGACCTCTCGCGCGAACATTCCATCGGGCGGCATCGGCGCAACCATCAATGTGCTTACCGCCAAGCCGCTGGACAGGCCGGGCCTACAATTGAGCGCCAGCGCCAAAGCAGTACATGATCAGAGCACCTATGAAGGCGACGATGCCACGCCGGAGTTTTCAGCTTTTGTATCGCAGACGTTCCTTGACGATACCGTGGGTATCGCTCTGTCCGGAACATTTCAGGAACGCCACTCTGGCATGGCTCAGGGGTTCAACACAGCTTGGCTGGAACGAGCTGGTAGTGGGATTTTAGACAACGGGCAGCAAACCAACTTGCCCGCAGAAGACGCCCTGGTCGCATTGCCCCAGCAGATGGTGTACCAACTGGACGAATGGGAACGCACCCGTATCAACGGGCAACTGACACTTCAATGGCAGCCAGTGGAGTCCATAACGGCCACGCTTGACTACACCATGGCTGAATTGGAACTAGACCATCGTTACAACGCAATGTCCGTCTGGTTTAGCCCCACCGGACAGTCCGCGACTTGGTCTGATGGTCCTATCGTATCGCCCCTCGTTTACTCAGAGACGAACAACCAGCCCGACCGCCCGATGGCAGCGGGGGTAGACGCTTCCAAAAACACCCGAGACTCTCTAGGCATCAACATTAAGTGGGATATTACGGATCGACTGCGAGTTGCGCTGGATTACCATGATTCTACCGCGGAGAGAGAGCCCAACAGCATCTATGGGAGCTCTGCCAATATCTCGATGTCGGCCTTTGGCCGCAGATCGGCCAGCGTTAATTACGGTACCGAGATTCCGGTCACGACGATTGGCATGGATGACCCTCTGTCGCCCGACGATATGCAAATAACCGGCAGTGTATTCGGCGCCAGCTGGGCAGAAATGAATATCGAGCAGACACAGTTTTCCGGCGCATTCGATCTTACAGATACGCTAACCCTCGACTTTGGCGGTGCCTTTACCGATATCGATAATTTTGAGGCAGGCTCTGTCGTTCAGCGAAATACCTGGGGACAAAATCAGGCATCTGCTTACGGCTCGGTATCTGACATCGTGGTACCAGCATCATTACAAGGGCTCTACGACGAGTTAGGCGGCGGTGACAGTGTTAACAACAACTTCTTCGTGTTCAGCATGGCAGATATCGCCGCACGCGCCGAACAACTGGAGGCTCTGTCACCTGATGACCCCATGTACCTTGCTGCGGCCCCCGGCGTAGCGGGTAGCTGCGGCACAGCCTTTTGCGCCGATTTAGAGCCGGGGTTCGGAAATCAGTTCAGGGAAGAGACCTGGGCCGCTTTTTTACAACTCAATTATATGGGGGAGTTATTTGACCGCCCCTTTAACTTCCGAATAGGGTATCGGTATGAAGAGACCGATGTCACTTCCAACGCGGAATCCCAGTCTTATTCACGAATTGAATGGGCGTCTACCAATGAATTTACCGCTGTCCCTGCCGAAGGCGCGCTCGCATCGGGCCTGACAGGGAACTATGATGCCAGCCTTCCTAATATTGATTTCGATATTGAGATCATCGACAACGTCGTTTTCCGGGCTTCCTACAGCGAGACCATTGCGCGGCCAAGTTACGGCGACCTCCGCGGCAACCTATCGGTGGGTCAGGTACTGCGAGTTGTCGAGGGCGAGCACATCGCCGACGGTACCGTAGGCAATCCGGGCCTGTTACCCCATGAGGCAGAGAATATTGACCTCTCCTTGGAGTGGTATTACGGCGATGCGAGCTATGTCTCGGTAGGCTACTTTGATAAGTCCGTTATAAATTTTGTGACATCTGGCGAGCAAGAAGACGTGGTGCTTTTCCCCGATCTCGCGCACCCTGCCCTTGGCCCACTGTATCAGTCAGCGATCGATGAGCTCGGGATCTCCGCGTCGAATGCGGCAATCAGGGACTTTATTTTTACTCGCTTCCCCAATGAGGACGGCGTCGACCCTGCAACACAGACCATTACCGGCGTTCCCGGCAGAGATGACCCCGCATACTACGACGTAGACACGCGCATTAACTCCGATCGTGAAGCCAATATTGATGGCTGGGAAATGGCATGGCAGCACGCTTTCGGCGAGAGCGGCTTTGGCTTCATCATCAATATGACGCTGGCCGATGGTGACGCCACTTTCAACCGATTCTCAGACGAGCCGCAGTTCGCCCTTCCGGGACTGAGTGATACTCGTAATGTAGTGCTCTTCTATGAAAACTTTGGGCTGGCAGTGAGAGCTGCTTACAACTGGCGAGACACCTACTTCACGGGCGGCGTAACGCAGCCGGGCTACATGGAAGAGTATGAGCAATGGGACGCCAGTGCGCAGTATGAAGTCTCTGACGGATTTACCATCTTCGTTGAAGGTATCAACCTGACCGACGAGACATGGCGCAGCCATGGTCGCGATCCGTTACAGTTGTATGGTGTAGGCCAGATCGGCGCGCGATTTAATATTGGATTCCGATACAGCTACTGAGCCTCCAATTTAATCATGCGCCTTAAAGCCGCCCTTCCCGGGCGGTTTTTGTTATGTATAAAGCGCTAGAATTGCAGCACCACAGTGGCGTCATCAACGCATGGATCCGTGATGAACCAAACCATTGATCATATTATAATCTTAGGAGGTGGCACTGCCGGTTGGTTGACCGCCAATATTCTGGCGGCTGAGTTTGACCCCTCCAGTCCGATTAGCATCACACTACTGGAATCCCCCACCACGCCAACCATTGGTGTCGGCGAGGGCACATGGCCGTCAATGCGATCCACTCTCCTCAAAGTCGGCATTTCCGAACAAGACTTCATCTCGTGCTGCGGTGCGACCTTGAAGCAAGGCACCCTCTTTACCGGATGGCGAACCGGAGGCGATGAGACCTACTACCATCCCTTCACACTGCCTCATGGATTCATGGATATTAACCTCGCCGAGTACTGGAATAGTGGCGTTCTCGGAAAACAATCATTCGCGCAAGCCGTAACGCCGCAATTTGACGTATGCGAGGCGGGGCTGGCGCCAAAACAGCTTCAGATACCAGAGTATGCATTCTCGCTTAACTACGGCTATCACTTGGACGCAGGAAAATTCGCTGCACTCCTGCGCGATCATGCCCTAGGGAAGTTAGGCGTAAAGCACATTCTTGCCGACGTCACTCACGTCCAGAGCCGCGCCGACGGAGATATCGATTTTTTGCTGACGGCTGAAGGCAAGCTCCACGGGGACCTCTTTGTCGACTGCAGTGGCTTTCGTAGCCTACTTATGGGCGAGCACTTTGGTGTGCCCACTGAACGCAAAGACTCAGTGCTCTTTAACGACCGAGCCCTCGCCGTGCAAGTTCCCTATTCGGACCCCAATGCATCGATCGCTACGACGACCCGAGCAACCGCTCATCAGGCAGGGTGGTATTGGGATATCGGTCTGCAGCACCGCAGAGGTGTTGGAGCAGTCTTCTCGTCACGACACACCGACGAAGACACGATGCTAACCGCTTTGAATCAATATTTACAAACCAGCGGTCACCCATCCGGTCTCGACTCAGCGTCGCCGCGCTTGATCAAATTCACGCCAGGCCACAGGAAGTTTTTTTGGCGGCGAAACTGCGTGGCTATCGGCTTATCAGCCGGTTTCATTGAGCCACTCGAAGCTTCTGCTCTAGTATTGGTAGAACTCAGTGCGCGTCGCGTGGCCGAGCAACTCCCCCGCAACCGACATCAGCTGGGCACCGTCGCAGATCGATTTAACGCTGAGTTCAAGGCGCGGTGGGATCAAATCATCGAATTTTTAAAGCTTCATTACGTGCTTTCACAACGAACCGACACTGACTATTGGATCGACCACCGTAAGCCATCCAGCGTGCCAGATGATCTGCTGGCTAAGCTGGAGGAATGGAGATTCCGGTGCCCATGGCACCAGGACGAGCGGCGAGTAGACGAGATGTTCCCCGCTGCGAGCTACCAATACGTGCTATATGGGATGGAATTCCACAGCGCAGTCGAACTATCTGTTCGTCGCGATGCTATGGCAAAAAAAGAGAAGGCTGCCTTATTATTGAAAGAAGTGCGTCAACAGGCTGCCCAATTTACCACCCATTTACCCCCTCACAGGCAACTACTAGAACAGGCGGCTACCGTGGGATTTGCATCGAGGTAAGGTATGGATCCTGCGATCTCAAAACTCAACAACGTGGACCACGCCACACTGCAGGTAGTGGCCGAATACGGCTCCAAGTGGGGTGACACCCGCATGACGTGCTTAGTGCTCACCTCAGAGATGCGATCTCTGCAGGGCAGTTACCCAATGCTGTTTCAGCTGACCCCCGAGTCGGAGAACCCATTACCCATCGCGCTAATGGGGTTTGAACAAGGAGAAAATCTGTTTGTATCCGAGGCAGGTTGGTCTACCCGCACCATCCCCCTGATGATGCAAAAGGGCCCTTTTCTTATTGCCTCGGAGCGCGATCAAACTGCGCAAGAGCAATCTGTTATTGCGATTGATGAGAATCACCCCAAGTTGGTTCAAGAGGGGGGCGAGGCGCTGTTTTTGGAACACGGTGGATATAGCCCTTATTTGGAAAAAGTGATTAACATTCTGGAACGCATTGAAGCGAGTCATTCGCACACGTTAGCTTTTGCGCACGCTCTCAACGAAAAAAACCTGGTTACGGGAATTGACCTGAAAGTGAATGATGCGGCAGGAAAGCCTCACGTGCTGTCGGGTTTTTTTGGTATCGATGAAGATCGAGTGGCGGCGCTTGGTGGTGATGAACTTGGGGAGCTCCACGCACAGGGCTATCTCGCCCCGCTGTTTATGATACTTGCTTCACAAGCACAGCTCACCCGACTCCTCACAATGAAGCACGCCTGACTGATTCCAATGATGAATCTTCTGTCTGCGCCTCAGCCGATTGCCGAACTCAGCATAGAACAGCTTATTGCGGATGCTGCCACCGAGACCCGATCGACGCAGCCCTGGGTTGTGCGCTCTTTGGTGCGCTCATGGCCCATGGTAGACGCCGCTATCGACAGTGATGAGGTATTTTTGCAGTATCTGCTCAGCTTTTACAGTGGGCATCAAGTCTCGGCCTTTTTGGGCGAGCCACATATCGACGGGCGTTTTTTTTACAACGAGAACCAAAGTGGCTTCAATTTTATTCAAGTACAGTCTTCACTCTCACACATAAGCCAACAGCTACTGGAATTGGCGGGGCATGACGAACCCGCCAGCCTGTATGTGGGATCCACAAATATTGATCATTGGCTTGCGGGACTAGGCTCGGTAAATGAGTTACCGCTTTCTCTTCCCTCGCCGCTCACCAGTCTTTGGCTTGGCAATCGAAGCATCATCGCGCCTCATTTCGATTACCCCGCCAACATCGCCTGCTGTGTTGCCGGCCGCAGACGCTTTCTGCTGTTCCCTCCAGATCAAGTCAATAATCTTTATGTCGGCCCCTGGGATCTAACCCCTGCGGGCCAACCTATAAGCCTGGTCGATACCCGACGCCCCGATATAGAACGCTTCCCCCTGTATCAGGAAGCAATGAAACACGCGCAAGTTGCTGAACTTGAGCCCGGAGACGCGATCTATGTCCCCAGCTTATGGTGGCATCAGGTGGAGTCACTTGCGCCGATCAATGCGCTTGTCAATTACTGGTGGACTTCGCAACCCGCGGTTTACGGCGCTCCTATGGATGCCTTGACCCACGCAATGATGGCGCTCAAATCACTGCCCATCGAGCAAAGATCTGCGTGGAAAGCATTATTTGACTACTATGTCTTCTCAGAATCCGCAGGTAACGCTAGCCACTGGCAGGGCGTTTCAGCGGACCGCGCCGGACCACCCAATGAGAACCTTGCGCGACAACTTCGCGCAGAATTAATGAATCACCTAAAACGGTAATGACGGACTCAAGCGAACAAAAAGTTGACCACGTGGTGATTGCTGGCGGCGGCACAGCGGGGTGGATGGCGGCCGCAGCTTTATCTCGGTTAGTCGGTCGCAAACTGTCCATCACGCTGGTGGAATCTGAGGAAATCGGAACAGTAGGTGTGGGAGAAGCCACAATCCCTACGCTCCTCACAATGAATCGACTACTCCAAATACCTGAGCCAGACTTCATCAAGTGCACCCACGGCACTTTTAAGCTCGGTATTCGATTTGAGAACTGGCTCCACGAAGGACATGATTACATACATTCCTTTGGCGACACCGGTCGGGGTTGTTGGGCGGGCGGGTTTCAACACTTTTGGATGCGCGGCCAAAAGGAAGGCGTTGCAAAAACATATGGCGATTACTGCGCTGAACTTAAAGCAGCCGAGGCTAACCGCTTTGGTATTTTGTCCGACCATAAACTGAATTATGCCTATCATCTCGACGCCACTGCCTACGCGCGCTACCTCCGAAAAATGGCAGAGACGAGTGGCGTACGTCGCATAGAGGGCAAAATCAGTCACGTGGCGATCTCTTCAGATAGCGGGGATATCGAGTCGCTCTCCCTCGAAGACGGTCGACTCGTTACGGGGGATTTGTTCATTGACTGCACGGGCTTCAGGGCATTGCTCATTGAGGAAACCATGAAGACCGGTTTTGATGACTGGACTCATTGGTTACCTTGCAATCGAGCCTGGGCGGTGCAGACAGAGCTGAAAGGGGAACCCGTGCCCTATACGCGCGCTATTGCGCATGACGCCGGCTGGCGCTGGCGCATCCCTTTGCAGCACCGAGCGGGTAATGGACTGGTCTACTGCAACGAATTTCTCGAGGAGGAGTCAGCGAAACAGAGGCTACTATCACTGGTTGATGGTGAACCGCTCATTGAGCCGCGACCCATTCGCTTTCAGACGGGCCAACGCCGGCGCTACTGGCACAAGAATTGCGTCGCGCTGGGACTCTCCAGCGGTTTTATAGAACCCCTTGAGTCCACCAGCATTCACTTTATTCAGAATGGCATCATGTGGCTGCTATTGATGTTCCCCGACCCCGTAATCTCGAAGGCATCCGTAGACGAATACAATCAAAAGTTACGGGCAGAGTCTGAACGCATCAGGGATTTTATCGTGCTGCACTATGTCGCCAATGAGCGCACTGGTGATCCCTTTTGGGATGAATGCCGCCGTATCCCCGTTCCCGATTCGCTCAAGCAACGTATCGAGCTTTTTAAGGATGCGGGCCGCGTATTTAAACCACAGGATGATGTCTTTTCGGAGAACTCTTGGGTGCAGGTCCTGATGGGACAAGGAATTTCCCCTCAGCGCTACCATAATATTGCCGACGCTATGTCCCCAGATCAGCTCGCGCAGTTTTTGTTGGAGATTGAAAGCAACGTCTCGCGCACCGTAGGAGCGCTACCCAATCATGGCGAGTTTATTCAACACTTAGTTTCCATCGCATCGAAATAGCGTGCAAGAAAAAGCCGGGGGTTCCCGGCTTTTTATAACAATATCTAACTAGAGATCACTCTCTCACTAACTTATAGGTCCACCAACCCTCTTGGTAATCAACCGTTATGGTGAGCGAGCCATCGTCTTCCTCATAAACGTTATAAGTGATCGAAGAGGGCGCCTCGTATGGTGCGGCTAGCTGGCCATCATTATTTGCTTTTGCCAGTCCCAAAAACGCACCCTGCCCCTCTATCGTGACCTGATTGGCAGTCGGATCATGGGCCCACGTAGCAGGGATGGAGGCGTCATGCGGCGCCACGGGCGCTCCGCAACCCTCATCCACTCCTTGCCAGGTTTCCAACCACGTCTCGTCGCCGAGTCTGTTCTCGAAACTACCATCGGCATTAAAGACGTAAAGGTCGTCCATTAGACACGCCCGGACCGTCACATCTGCCTCGGGCAATTGCCACCAAGAACCATCAAACTCGTTCGGCCCTACCATGAGAGCACCCTGCTCTGGGGCAATGCGCCATGCACCCACAAGCGAGCTGCTGGCGGGTGCCTGAGGCACTTTCCACTCAATGTTATCAAGACGGTACACCACGCCATCGGTCTGGCTGGCGACCGGGAAGATGACCAGACCCGTATTGACGCTTTGGAGATTCAAGCCCCCAAGAACCAAATCGATCACGGGAAATTCCACCGTCTCCCATCCAGTCAGACCGACAGTACCGATCGCCTGATCACCGGAGCTGCAGGGGTAAATACAGTCAGCTTTCATAATGAAACCTGCCGTGTTAATACCTGAACTGACTACCTTTATGTCGAACGAGAGCACGCCATTGAGATAATCAGACAAATCGCGCGTCTCCGTGCTTTTGAAAAACAGACCGGCAAAACCCGCGCCGTGCTCCACCTGCAATACGCTCTCTCGCTCATCGTCCTCAACAAAGCTCCAACTCAAATTGGGGCATTCGGCCCCGCCCTGCCCAACACAATCTGCGTAACCAATACCCTCATCAAAACCTGATATGCCGTCTTCCCAAGCGGCAGCAACCTCACCATTTTTGAGGACCGGATAGGGTGGCGCATCAGGGTTACCGCCACCAGCGCCATCACCGCCGCCCTCTGAAGACTCAGCCTCGTAGCGCACATTGGCCACTTCGAAAGAATAGCCCTGCTGATCTCCCCAGGTGGGGAAAAGCACCAAACCTGCGTTGACATTGGAAACATTCAGACCCATGCCAATAAGCGCGGACACGTCATATTCAAAAGTCTGCCATGTGCCTGGTTCATATCCCGAGAGGTCAATTGGCTGATCGCCTGTTCCACAGGGGTAGAAGCAATCCACCTTAAACATCATGCCGACTTCAACCGTTTCGGGAGGTAGGCGCAGATCGAACTTGAGCCGGCCATTACCCACAAAGCTGCTCAAATCGACCCCAGCAGATGCTGCGAAAAAGAACACGCCGTCGGCACCGTTGTTGCCAAAGTTTACGTTCATTGCCATGCCGATATCCGGGTCACCAGAGTCCGACACATTCCATGTAATAAGATTGAGCGAGTCGTTTTCACAGTAATCGCCACCCACCGTCGTATCGTAAGCGCAGGCACCTCGATCCCATATAGAGGCGACCGCACCATCCTCAAATACGGGCACCAGCACACTGTCGACCTCACCGCCCGGGGGACGAATACCGCAACCATTCTGCGCGGGATGCCCACAAGCCAGCTCGACGTTGTCCACCATCACATGAGCAGCGCTTGTTGGCTCCAGAACGAAAAGACTGACAATTTCGCTGGTATTCAGGGGCTGACTGCCTGCATCCCGAATCAAGTCGGCCACGGGCACACTCACAGAGAACCATTGATCTTGCGGCATTTCCGCAATGGCAAGCCGCGCAGTGCCCAAAGCAGGATAACCACTGTCCATTTTAACTAACAGTTCACTGTCGAGATCAGTACCAGCACTGTCGATATACAGATCAAACTTAATCTCCCCGGCATGCCGCTCCCACCAGTTCGGGCTATTTCCGAAACCAAAGAGCTCTATCTCCTCACCGTCGAACGCACTGATAGAAATGTTTCCCATGTTGGACGTCATGATTTCTATTACCGATCCGCGCCCGTCGACCTCCGTTTCCATCCAAGACAAAGCACCTTCGTTGTCCCAGAACGAATTGACAGCAAGCTCTCGGAC
>MDTG01314801.1_pt1 | contig 10688 bp, 10 predicted proteins | sample 811421 | NCBI WGS metagenome assembly MDTG01 (sample SAMN05326645, study PRJNA326480) | marine metagenome | isolation source: seawater | place: Pacific Ocean: South East | collected 2011
CTCCCTTATCATTTAGAATATCAAATATTTTGTCTAAAAAAAAACCTGTATTTCTTTGATATTGGATTACATGATTACAAATAACAACGTCATATTTCTTTTGAAATTTTTTAAGATGAAATATTGAATTTATATTACTTTTACTCATTGCATTAATTTTAAAACCAAATTTCTTAATTATAGTTTTATGTTGGCTATTAAAATTCCCAAGTAAAAGTGCATTTTTACATTTGCTGGTCTTTTTTTCTGAGATTAAAAATTCTGTAAGTGCAAAAACGCCAATATCATTATCGTGGTTATCTTTTTTATTTTTTTTCATAACTTCATATTTTCAATTGCACTATTCTTGTGTTATTATCACTCAAGATATTTTTGTTCTGATCAAAAAGAAAAAATTGACCATCAATTATAAAATTAACTGTAAAATCTTTGTATTCATAATCATTAGGAAAATTAAGGCTCAGCGCTACATCTGTGGAAGGATATTCTTCAAGCTCATTCTTTCCTAAATTTTCCAATTTCCAGATCTCGCAATTTTTAACAAATAGACAATCATTTTTAATGACATCTTTTTCAATTAATTTAAAAAAGGAACGATTTTGATGTTTTTCTGTCCATCTATAATTACTTTTAATGCGTTCTTTAAGGTTAAAGTCTTTTGATTTTTTTATGATAAATGAATTTTCAATTCCTGCCAATGATAATATTTTTGCATTTTTACAATCAAACCCAGCAAAAATTAAATTTTGTAAAAATATTGGCATAATTGTGCTTTGAATGTGTCCCTGAACAAATCTTTCAGCTGGATGTTTTGGGCCAGAAATTACTAAAACCCCATTTTCTGTTAATGTATCAAAAATTTTATCAAGAAAAAAACCAACATTTCTCTGATGTTCTATAACGTGAGAACAAAAAATCACATCATATTTCTTTTTAAAATTATACGTATTAAAATCATCATTAATTTCTGCATTAATTTCGTATTTGTCGATTTGATCAACTTTGAGACCAAAATGTCTCATAATTTCTGTATGGTTTCCATGAGAGCTTCCAATATCCAATGCATTTTTATATTTTCTTTGAATATTCTTACTTTCAGAGATTAAAAATTCAATCAGACCAAAAAAACCCCATTCAATAACTATTTTTTTATCATTAGAGACTGCATCTAACATATAAAATTATTCGCAACATATGTGCCAATCTATTCAGCAATGTCAGTAGATTAACTATCGTAAAACCCAGGTGAGTAAAGAATCATATAAAGAGTAAAATTATTTTATTCAGCAGATTTGAATTAGGCTAAGCAACATTTAAGTTTAAGAAATTAATTAAGTGTAATTAATGATAAATAATTTTACCGGTTCCATTGTTGCTTTTTTGGTGAGGGCAATTTTGTGTTGCATTTATTTGTGCATTGAAAAAGATTCTGTAAGATTCTCTTAATAATCTACCAAGTATATATTTTGCAAGTTTAAGTTTAAGTTCATTTGTCTTTTTCGAAATTATTAATTTTCTGTATATTCGGCTATAAACAAAATGTTTTTCATGTTTTTCCTCAATAACATTTGTTATGATTTGTAACATTAACTCATTGAATTCCTTTTCACTCATATTATGATGATAATAATTATCATTCGCATTTACAAGTTATTTTTGATTTTTTTACTTTCTTAAAAAAAAAACTCGAAGACCGTTAAAATATATATCTATTTCTGAATATTTATTAGTGAACTCTAATTTTTAATGAGATATACTTTCTTTTAAGGTAAGATTTATTTAATAATGTAATTTTTTTTTAATTTTTACAGGGAACTATTATGACAAAAGTAGCCTTTATTTCTGGAGCAAACAGAGGCATTGGATTTGAAACTTCAAAAAAATTAGCAGAAAGTGGTATCAAAGTAATTCTAGGTTCTAGAGATATAAATAAAGGGAGAAAGGCATTAAAAAAAATAAATTCACTTGGATATGATGCTGATCTTGTAGAGTATGATGCCTTTGATTTAAATGCACCAAAAAAAGTTTATGATTTTATTGCCAATAAGTATCAAAAATTAGACATCTTGATTAATAACGCTGGTGTACTCTTAAATAACGACTTGTTTGTTACTAATAGTTCAAGTGTGAGTGATAAAGATGTAAAAGATACATTTCAAACCAATCTTTTTGCTGTTATTTCTCTAACTCAAAAATTACTTCCTCTTATAAAAAAATCGGACGCAGGAAGAATAGTTAATGTCTCAACAATTCTTAGCTCATTAACCCTTCATTCAGCTAAAGATTCACCAATAGCACCGGCAAAAGAATTTGCTTATAATGCTTCCAAGACAGCGCTAAATGCTTATACAATTCATCTCGCTCTTGAGCTGAAGAATACAAAAATTAAGGTAAACTCTGGACACCCTGGCTGGGTGAAAACTGAATTAGGTGGCCCTAAAGCTCCTATGAAAGTCGAAGACAGTTATAAAACTTCTCTCAGATTAGCTACCCTTGATGATAACGGTCCAACCGGAGGTTTGTTTCATGAAGAAGACTCCATTCCTTGGTAAAGTTTAAAACTTTATAATTAACCTGAAGCAATAATTAAAATAAAAATAATTAAAAAAATCACTAAAAGTGTTAGAAGGTGGTTTTGATACTTTTCAAAAAAATTTGTATAGTTCACCTTTTTTTTTACGTATTGTTGATTTGTAAAAACATTTTCTATTTCTGGAAACTGTTTAAAAAAAGTCTTAATGATTCTATTTTCACTTCTATTACCTAGAACTTGAATTAATTTGTTAAGATATTTTGCATTTTTTTTGTAGTTATTTTCAATTAAAAATTTTGATAATGATTTTATTTCAAATGAAGTTCCAAATTTTCTTTCTAAAAAAGCACTTATAAATCTATTTTCTACATCATTTAATTTATTAAACTCTTTTGTCTCAAGCAAATAAAATTGAAACTGAAAGCTTAATTTAAAGCTGTATTTTAGTAGGTTCTCTTTTATATTTTCCAGCTCTGGATAAACAAGTAAAGCAATTTCCCAGTCATCGTCGATATATTTACTATTAAATAAATCTTTATCTTCAAATTCGTCATCCGTTAACTGGAAAGATTTTTCAATCTGAAAGTTTTTTAAATTTTTATCATAATCTTTTCTTTTTTTGGAATCGCAAAGAGTTTCGTATGCTTCATTAATTTCATTAATTTTCCTTTTTAATGATTTTTTGTCTCCTTTATAAACATCTGGATGATATAATTTTACTAACGCTCTATATGCTGCCTCAATGAGTTGTTGCTCTGGTGCAGGGTCAAAAGACAATCCCAAGATATGATAAAAATTTTTCACTTTACATTATTCTTTCTTACTCTTTAAATTAAATAATGCCTCACCTTCAATTTGAAATAAACAAAAAGTTAAACAAAGAATTAAAAAAAAATTTCACAATTTTTGTAGAAGAAAGTTTTTCCAAAATCATGGAAACAGGTAAAGACCATATTGCTATATCAATAAGAGAATTAGGTGACACAAATTTAAGTCTTGGAAGAGCAAAAAAAGAATTTATATGCCTAATGAATCTTGATATCAGAGCTGGAAGAACAAATAAACAAAAACTAAAGTTAATTAAAACTCTGATTTCTGGAGTTGAAAAATTTTTTTTTATAAAAAAAAATCATCAATATGTCACAATAACAAGTCATGATGGTGTAGATTTTAATTTTTATGAAAAATCACTCGCAGATTGGATTAAAAATGATGATCCTGCTAACTCTTAGGGGTTATAAAAGTTTCATTCTTTTTATTAAATTTTATTATGTATTCAATCTGTCTTTTACTCATTGGCCTCATATTTAACACATCACCGTTTTCTATGACTTCATTTTCACTCATCATACCTGCAATAGTTACTGAAACTTCAGGAATAGACATACAAAATTTTAAACAAAGTTGAGCTTGTGAAAGTTTTTTTGAGAGTGAGTTACTTTCGTATAATTTTTTACTATAACTAATCCATTTTTTTTTCTGGTCGTTACTCCACAGTCTTCTATGATCACTTTTTGGAAAATAATTGAGGGCATTAATTTTTCCTGTAAGGAAACCAAAACTAAAAGGTGTACGGGAAATTAGTGTAATATTATTTTTTTTACATTCTTTGTCTATCCCTAGCTTTATAACTCTTGTATCTAAAATATTGAAATTGACTTGGATTGAATCAATTAAGTCTAAGTTTTTAATATAAAAAAAATCTACAGGGTTTTTTAGAGACAACCCAAATGCTCTTAATTTTCCTTTTTTTTTTTCTTTCATAAATGGTTTTATAAAATCTAAATTTCTCAAAGTTTGTCTTTCAGGGTTATGTAACTGTATTAAATCAATGTACTCCGTTTCTAAATCGTTTAAGCTTTTATCTAATTGTTGAGTTAAGAAAGTAGGATTAAAGTTTTTTTTTTCAGAAAATTTTGAAATGCCGCATTTCGATGCCAAAAAAATTTCTTCTCTCTTTTTTTTTTTTAGAATCTTTCCTAAAATTTTTTCGCTTATCCCATAAGCAGGAGATGTATCAAAATAGTTTATATTTCTCACCAGTGCACTTTCTACTATTTTTAATGCCTTTTTAAACGATATTTTTCCATAAGATGGATCAATGTTAGTTCCCCCACCAATTCCCCAACAACCAAAGCCAAGCCTTGATTTAATTTTATTGGAATTCCCTATTCTAAAATTTTCCTTAAACAATTACGTTAATGATGACCTGAATAATATTTACTTATTGCCTTACTACCGTACAAATAGGCTCCTTTTTTATTTGCGTACCAAACAACCCTCTTTGCCCAATCTAAATTTGAAAACCATCTTTCACTTTTTCTCTCAATTCTGTAGTTAAATTTTCCTTTTTGGAGTTTAACTTTTTTGCCGACAAGTACTGATTTGTAGAAATCTAAAATGTTATAGTTTAATATAACTTCAAAATTTTTGTCTCTTTTTGGTAATTTTAGCATTTCATAATTTATCATGATTGATTGGCTTATTAGATCTTTAAATTCAGAAAGATTAGAATCATGCTCAATCATTTTTTTTAAAAGCAACTTTTCTGCTTCTTTATAAAATTTGAATATTAAATTATTTTTATATAATTCTAAAAGCATGTATTCATCGTGTGGCCACCAGATATTAAGCCATTCTTTTGAAAACTTATACTCCGGTCCACCATCTTGAATTGTCGCAGCAGAGTCAAAAAAATATTTTCTAATTTTAGCAATTAATTTAAATTCATCACTTTCTTCATTAACAAAAAAGTTAATTATTGATTTATAATCTTGCTCAGTTAAATGATGATAAATTATAATTGGGATTTGAAGAACTTTATTAAAATGAAGAAAAGCTGTCATCCATGAAAATGCTCTGGTTTTTTGCCAGTCTTTACTTGGCATAGAATCAGTGGCTATCACTAATTTTTGTTTTTCAGAAATACCGAATTCATCATCACCAAAAAAACCATGCATATTAAGAATATCTGTTTCTACTGTTTTTATTCCAAATCTTTTTTGATATTTTAAATCACCAATTTCTGAGTTTGGTAGAATTGAAAGATTATTAAACTGTATTCTATTATGTTGGCCATTTTGTATAAGATTTGAAACGCCACCAGTAAAAGAATCAAATGTTTCACCAGGTAAGGCAAGAATTAAGTCTGAATAAGTTGTAACATTATTTTTTGTAAATATTTTTTGAAGCGTGTCATAAGCTTTTAAAGAAATATTATCCCTTTTAATATTACGTAAAGTTATAGGGTCAAGTGACTGCATTGATAACGTAACACCCTTATTTAAACCAGCATCTGCTAATATTTTTTGTGTTAGGTATGCTCTTTCTGTTGTATTTTTTGTATTTTGAACAGATAATACTTTAGGATAACCAGTACTTATTTTTTTTTTTGCAACATATTCAGCAATTTCAATATCTCTTTTCAAAATCCCAAAATTCGCATCACAGCAGAATATAAATTCAATCTTTTTTTTTGAGAACCAATCAATTTCTAATTTTAAACGTTCTAAGTCAAATTTATTAACCTTGCTAGCCGTTGCTGAACCCCAATCGCAAAAAGTACATTTAAATGGACATCCTCTATTTGTTTCCCACAAGATTAACCACTCATTTTCTGGATAAGCCTCAATTAGTTTGTCAAAAATACCTGACAAATATGGTGAAGGTATACAGCTTAACTCTTTTATTCTATTAAATTCTGAATTGTTTTGATAAATATCAAATTTATCAAGCCAAGAAATCCCACTTACATCCTTTGTATTATTATTTTCGAATGATTCCACTAATTCTAAAAAAACTTTCTCTCCCTCTCCATGCACAACATAATCTATAAATTTATTAATTCTTAAAAACTTCTCTGCATTATTTGGAACCTGAGGACCGCCGAAAATAATTTTGACATTTTTATTAAGAGCCTTAAGTTTTTTTGCTATTGAAAGTGAAATCTGTTCATTCCAAGAATATAAACTAAATCCTACTATATCGGCATCAGAATAAAATAATACCGCATCTTTTACACTTATTCTTTTAAATAAAGGTTCTAGAAATTTGTAATTTTTTTTATTTTTTGAATACTTTTTGAAATAGCTTTCAATCAACCCTGCCGCATAAGGTAAATAATATGCACCAGAAAAACAATTATTTATCTGACTTATTCCTATATTTATTTTTTTCTTCATTTTTTAAATTAATACATATTTATTTAGCAGTATCAAGACTAGCTAAATTAGGAATAGCAAAACTTTTATCTCAGAACCTCTCGTATCTTAAAAAATTCTTTTTTGTAAACTATAGAAATAACGACCTAAAATTTAATCTTTTTAACTTTGAAGTTTAATCACTGGAAAAATTATTTATAAATAAATTATCTTTTATCTTTGTAATACTGCATTATTTCATCAGAAATAAACTTAGACAAATATAAAGATCCAAATTTTGAAAGGTGATCAGCATCTTTATACAATTTTTTGTTATCTAAAATACCTTTACAAATTTGATTATGACATAAAAAATTTGAAGTATTAATTATTCTAATTTTGGGAAACTCATTTCCTATTCTATTTACCAAATCATTATACCTTTTACTCCTTTTTAAATATTCTTTTTCCTTAACAAAACACTTCTTAAAATTTGGTTTTTTCAAAATAAAATCATTATTGTCAAAGCTAAAAATCTTTCCATATACATCGCATTGTCTCTCTGTTAACCCTAATTCAGGTATATCAACAATATAAAAGATCTTTTTCTCTGGTCCTAATGTTGATAGAGAAGTAAAAGTATTTCTCATTCCAATTTCGAATAACTTCCAATTATCATTAACCTTATCAAAGTCTTTCAATGATAGTTTTAATCCTTTCACTCTTGCCTCTCCCTTATTTTTAAATGTTGTTCCATCTAAATAAACTGGGCCCATATTTGACATTATTAAAATCTCATATTTTTTCTCATTAATAAATTTTTCTAGGGCTAGATTCATTTCTCTTGGACAAACTCCTTCCTTGAATCTAGAATCAACTCTATCAAAATCAAAGAAAGGAATACATCCGTTGCTACTTAGGTCATCTACTTTTTTTTCTCCAAAATATTCCTTAAGACCCCATGCATAATGACCAGCGTGAGAATCACCTAGAATCATTATCGATTTTTTTAAAGAAAATTTTGGTGATATAAATTGATTATTTATAAAATCATCAGTTTTATCTTTAATTAAAAAATGACCAAATAAGCCAGCCGATGCTAGAATGAATGACAAAGAAAAATACAAGTTAAAAAAACTTCTTTTACTTATTATGTTTTTTTTTCTAAAAGGCGTTTCTATGTATACCCAACTTAAATACGAAACTAAAAATAATGAAATTAAAAAAATAATAGTCATCTTATTAGATAAATTAATATCGAGATATTCGATAAATGCTATCATTGGAAAGTGTAAGATATAAAGACTGTAACTAATTAAGCCTGTTTTTGTAAGTGGACTAAACTGAAGAACTTTCTTAAATGATTTAGATTCTTCTGAATATAAAATTAGAAAACATGTGGCTAAGACTGGAAATAATGAAAAGAAACTTGGATGTAATGTTTTTTCATTAAAGAAAAAGACTGATAAAAGAATTATAATTAATGAAATATAGCAAATATATTCTGATTGATTGAAATTTATTTTTTTATAACTTAATTTTAAAAATGCACATAAACTACCTAGGAGTATCTCCCAAATTCTGGTTAAACTAAAATAGAATGCCGCATCAGGGTTGGTTAAAGATAACCAATTGGCTATTAAAAATGAAATAAAACATATTGAAGAAATAATTATAATTTTAAATTTTTTTATTTTCTCTAACAGTATTATTACTAATGGAAAAATAATATAAAATTGCATTTCAATTGATAAGCTCCAAGTATGAAGGAGAGGTTTAAGAGAGTTTTCTGCTGTAAAATACTCACCCTCTTCAAGCCAAAAAAGAAAGTTTGATGAGAATGTAACAACAGCAAATAGACTTTCAAAAAAGTTTCTAGAATCTGTCTCAATAAAATTTATTAAAGTTAAAGGAATTGACAAAAGCAAGACAAGATAAAGAATAGGAATAATCCTTCTTAATCTTCTTTCATAAAAAATAATTAATGAAAAATCTTGTTCTTTAATATGATAATCGATTATTGAGGTTATCAAGAAACCACTAATAACAAAAAAAATATCAACTCCTAAATAGCCACCTGAGAAAAAAGGAATATTGAGGTGATATAAAAGAACAGGGATGATTGCAATACCTCTTAAACCGTCAATATCTTTTCTGTGCTTAAAAGTCATAATTACACTATATTATTTGAATAAATTTTCTCAATTAACTCTAAAAAAGAAAAAAAACTTTTTATTTATTAATAATGATGATTTGATAGAAATCATTTAAAGAAAATGACTAAAACAAAAAGATATATTGATTCAACATTAAAGTTTTTATACAGAAATAAAGTTCTAGATATACCGAAAGTTTGGTTAAAGTATTTTAAGGATCTCAAACAATTAAAAAAAACCCAGGATGATGATGAGTTTATAATTTCTCCTGATTATCCATGTTTAGCTGATAATACAAGTAGTTCTGGTGAGTTTGGCAGGTACATTTATCAAGACAGTTGGGCTTTTCAACATATTTTATCAAAAAAACCAAAAAAACTTGTTGATATAGCATCTTCAACATATTTTGTAGCCTTTGCCGCTCAAGTTACATTAGTAGAGTCCGTGGATATCAGATTGTTACATACCTCAATGAAAACAATAAAATCAAAAATTGGAGATGCTACATCTTTACCATATAAAAATAATTCAGTTAAGGCATTATCTAGTTTGTCAGTAATAGAACATATTGGGTTAGGAAGATATGGAGACAAAGTAGATTATAATGGAATGCAAAAAGCTATCGATGAAATTAAAAGGGTTTTAGCCACTAATGGTATGGTTTTAGTTGCCTTTCCTGTTGGTAAAACCAATAAAGTTATCTTTAATGCTCACAGAATTTGTACACCTGAAAAAGTTTACACAATGTTTAAGGACTTAAAACTTATTGATGAAAAATACGCATTGAGTAACAAAATTATTAGTAAAAAAGATTATGATAAAATTGGTAGACCATACTCTTACGGATGCTATTATTTCACAAAATAAAGTGAGTTTGGGGAACAAATTTTTTAAAAGTAAATTTTTAGACTCTTAATAATTAATATACTTGCTAAAATAATTACGTACCATTTAAAGTTTCCAGATTATGTTTAAAATTTTAAAAAATAAATTCCTTAAAAATACAACGATTTACCACATTTATAGATACTTTAAATATAAGAGAAACTTTTTTCCATCTTATGGAGCTACCGGTGAAGATGTTCTTATAAACAAAATCTTCAAAAATAAAATTGATGGTTATTTTGTTGATGTAGGTGCCCTTCACCCGATAAATGGTTCATTAACATATAATTTATCCAAAAAAGGGTGGAAAGGATTAAATATTGATTTAGTAAAAGAAAACTTGATCTTATTTAATTTTTTTAGAAAAAAAGATAAAAACATTAATTTTGCAATCTCCAAAAACAAAGGTTTTATTAATGCCTACATTTTTGAAAGAGGCTCCGGTGTAAATACGACAAATAAAAAATGGGCAGATGAATGGAAAAAAAAAATTGGTAAAAACTACACTGTTCTGAAAATAAAAAAAAACACACTCAATAATGTTCTATCATCACTAAAGATTAAAAAAGAATTTGAGCTGCTTAACGTAGATGTGGAGGGCCATGAAATCGACGTCCTAAAAGGAATAAACTTTAAAAATATTCGGCCAAAAATTATAACAATTGAAATACATGTTGAAAAAACTGAGCAAATTTTTGAAACAAACGTATATAAGCTATTAAAGAAAAACAGGTATGAACTTATCTCACAATATTATCAAACATCTTTTTTTAAGAGTAACGAATTTAATATAATAAATATATAGTTTAGGCGAAATTATGACAAAACTTAGAGAGACAATAACAGCAAGAATAATTATTTATTTTAGGTTTTATTGGATAATATTATTTTTACAAAAATTTCAAAATATTAAATTTATTAAGAAATTAACCAAATATTTTGATCCTAATTGGCTTAGAAAAATTTCTGGTTTTA
>MDTG01395507.1_pt1 | contig 10688 bp, 10 predicted proteins | sample 811421 | NCBI WGS metagenome assembly MDTG01 (sample SAMN05326645, study PRJNA326480) | marine metagenome | isolation source: seawater | place: Pacific Ocean: South East | collected 2011
AGTATCAGAGAAAGGTTGTTAAATGGTTTGGACGATATAGAATTAACTATGAAATATGAAAGTGATATTAGTGTTTATGAAGAAAAACAAAAAAAATTGAATGAATGGAAATTTATAAATGAATAAAAAAGCAAAAATTCTTTTATTGCCGGGCGATGGTATAGGTCCTGAAGTTAGTGAAGAATTAAAAAAAATAATCGATTGTTTAGAAATTAATAGCAATATTTCATTTGAAGTAGATGAAGATTTAGTAGGAGGAGCTTCTTATGATGTTCATGGTTTACCTGTAACTGAAAACGTTATAGCTAAAGCTAAGAATGTTGACGCGGTTATACTTGGAGCAGTTGGAGGTGAAAAGTATGATAAATTACCTTTTGACTCTAGACCGGAAAGAGGGTTATTAAAAATTAGAAAGTCCCTAGACCTCTTTGCAAATATAAGACCTGCAAAAGTTTTTAATTCTTTGTCAGAAGCCTCTTCATTAAAAAAAGAAATTGTAGAAAATATGGATATAATTGTCTTAAGAGAATTAACTGGAGGAATTTATTTTGGGGAACCTAGAGGAATAGAAAATATAGGAAAAAACCTAAGAAGAGGTATAAATACTGAAGTATATCAAACTAATGAAATCTTGAGGTTAGGAAAAGTTGGTTTCGAAATAGCAAAGAAAAGAAAAAAATTAATACATTCAGTAGAAAAAGCTAATGTAATGGAGACAGGGATACTCTGGAGAGAAGAGATTAATAAGCAAGGCAGTGAATCTTTTCCTGAAATTAAAATTGTAAATATGTATGCAGACAATTGTGCTATGCAATTAGTTAGAAATCCAAAACAATTTGATGTTATAGTTACTGGAAACTTATTTGGTGATATATTATCTGATATATCAGCAGAGTTGACTGGATCCTTAGGAATGTTACCATCCGCTAGCTTAGGTGATGTCAATCCTGAAAAAAATAAAAGACTTGCTTTATATGAGCCAGTTCATGGAAGTGCACCAGATATTGCAGGGAAAAATATTGCTAATCCAATAGCTATGATACTCTCTTTTGCTATGTTTTTAAACCATTCACTAGATGAAAAAAAACTATCCGAATATATTGAAAACGCGGTAGAAAATGTTCTTAACAAAGGTTACAGAACTAACGATATAATGCAGAGCAAATTACAACAGGTTTCAACTAAGGAAATGGGAGACTTAATAGAAAAGGAACTAAAAATAATGGTAAGCAATTGAGATACAACGTGGCTATAGTAGGGGCTACTGGTGCTGTAGGGAAAAAGATGATTGACATTTTAGTTTCTAGAAAATTTCCCTATGATAATGTTGATTTATTAGCATCAGCAAGGTCGGAGGGTAAAATAATAGAAATAGAAAAAAAAAAAATTGAAGTAAAAGATATAGCAAAATATGATTTCAGTAACTGTCATTTTGCTTTTTTTTCTGCTGGTTCAGATATTTCAAAAATATATGCGCCTATAGCAGAAAAGAATAATTGCTATGTAATAGACAACACATCCTTTTTTAGAATGGATAAGGATATTCCGTTAGTTGTTCCAGAGGTAAATTTAAATGAGATTTTTTTGAGCAAAAGAAGAATAATTGCTAATCCTAATTGTTCGACTATTCAGATGCTAGTAGCTTTAAGTCCTATACACAAAAAAGTATCAAAAATTTCTAAGGTTGTTGTGTCAACTTATCAATCTGTATCTGGAGCAGGACAAATGGCAATAAATGAATTGGAAGAACAAACTAAACAAATTTTAGGAAAACAAGAAATTAGTATTAAAAAAATACCAAAACAAATAGCTTTTAATATAGTTCCACATATAGATATTTTTTTAGAGAATGGTTTTACTAAAGAAGAAATGAAAATGGTAAATGAAACAAAAAAAATACTGGATAATAATATTAAAGTGAATGCGACATGTGTAAGAGTTCCAACATTTACCGGTCACGCAGAGTCAATATATTTCGAGACAAAAGATGAAGTTTCATTAAATACAATAAAAAAAGCATTTGATAGTGAAAACAGTATTATTTTCAACAATGAAGACTACCATACTCCTGTTGATAGTGAGGGGGAGGATTGGGTCTTCATATCCAGATTAAGAAAGGATTTATTTAAAGAAAATGCTTTCAATTTTTGGGTTGTTTCTGATAACCTTCTAAAAGGAGCTGCTCTGAATTCTATTCAAATTGCGGAACATATAGTTAATAGGAAGATAACTAAAAATGAAAAAGACTAATAGACCTTTATCACCGCATCTAACAATATATAAGCCACAAATTACTTCAATACTATCTATTTCGCATCGCATTGCAGGAGTTTTTCAGTCTATTGGTTTAGTTATAATGTCTTTTTTTATTTTTATCTTATATATTGGAGAAAATTTATATGACATTGCTGATATCATAATTAATTCAATAATAGGAAAAGCTTTTTTTATAATCTATACTTTTTCACTTCTTTATCACCTTTTCAATGGAGTAAGACATTTGCTATGGGACATAGGTTTTGGTTATAGTATAAAAAGTGTAACTTATTCTGGGTATTTTACAATTTTTGCAGCATTTTTTTCAAATTTAATAATATGGGTTTATATTTAATGACTATTTTTACTAAAAAAGTATTTGGCTTAGCAGGAGGAGATGATAATGGAGGTTTAAAACACTGGTTCTATCAAAAATTATCAGCTATAGCAATGTTGCCACTTACATTATGGTTTGTAGTAAAATTGCCCCATTTTATTTCTCTTTCATACCAATCAAAAGTAGATTGGATAATAACCTTTCCAAACTCTGTTCTCTACATGCTATTTTTTATAGTTGCTAGTTTTCATATGAGGTTAGGATTGACTGTAGTCATAGAAGACTATATTCATAATAATAGAGTTAAAAGCACTTTACTAATTTTTATAACAATCTTTTCTTTTGTTTTACCCGTAAAAGTTGTTGTGTTAGTTTTATTATTAAGAGGTACATTTTGAAATCATATAATATAATTGAACATAAATATGATGTGGTAGTAATTGGCGCTGGGGGTTCTGGGCTAAGAGCTACTTTAGGATTAGTAGAAGCAGGTTTAAAGGTAGCGTGCATTAGCAAAGTTTTTCCTACTAGAAGTCATACTGTGGCTGCTCAAGGAGGTATTAGCGCAGCTCTCGGGAATATGGGAGATGATAACTGGCATTGGCATATGTACGATACAGTAAAAGGCTCTGATTGGCTTGGAGACCAAGATGCAATTGAATATATGTGTAGAGAAGCAATACCGGCAGTTGTGGAGCTAGAGCATTATGGTGTACCATTTTCAAGAACAAAGGAAGGAAAAATTTATCAAAGACCTTTTGGAGGAATGACTACGGAGTTTGGGGACGGTCCTCCAGCAAATAGAACTTGTTCTGCAGCAGATAGGACAGGTCACGCAATTTTACATACTCTTTATCAGCAATCCTTGAAAAATAAAGCAGAGTTTTTCATAGAGTATATAGCCTTAGATTTAATGGTAGATGAGAAAAATGGCTGTCAGGGAGTAGTTGCATGGTGTCTTGAAGATGGTTCTATTCATAAATTTAATGCGCACAAAGTAGTGTTAGCTACTGGTGGCTATGGAAGAGTTTACTTTTCCGCTACATCTGCTCACACATGCACAGGAGATGGTAATGCTATGGCTTTAAGAGCAGGAGTTCCTCTTCAAGATATGGAATTTGTACAGTTTCACCCTACAGGAATATACGGAGCTGGTTGTTTAATAACTGAAGGCACTAGGGGAGAGGGTGGATACCTCACCAATTCTAAAGGTGAAAGATTTATGGAAAGATATGCTCCTAATGCAAAGGATTTAGCTTCTAGAGATGTGGTGGCAAGATCAATGACCATAGAAATTAATGAAGGGCGAGGGGTAGGGTCTCATAAAGATCATATTTTTTTACACTTAGACCACCTTGACTCCAAAGTCATAAATGATAGATTACCTGGAATATCTGAAACAGCAAAAATTTTTGCTGGTGTTGACGTTACTCGGCAACCGATACCAGTAATTCCAACATGCCACTATAATATGGGTGGAATTCCTGCAAAATTTACAGGTGAGGTTGTGACTAATATCGATGGAAAAGATGATACTATTATTCCTAACCTTTATGCAATAGGTGAGGCTGCATGTGTATCTGTGCATGGAGCAAATAGACTTGGATCAAATTCTTTATTAGATTTAGTAGTTTTTGGAAGAAGCGTGGCGCATCAAATATCTAAAGAAATTGATAGTAGTATTAAAACAGTGCCTAAAAATAAGGGGTTAGAAGCTTTTGCTTTAGACAGGTTTGATAAAATTAGACACTCTAAAGGAAAAACAGCATCTTCAGATATTAGGTTAAGGATGCAACGAACTATGCAAAAGCATTGTGCTGTGTTTAGAACTGGTGAAGGTTTAGAGACTGGAACAAAAAAAATGGATGATATTTTTAATGACTTTTCTGATGTGTTAGTAAAAGATAGGTCCATGATATGGAATACTGACTTATTAGAGACGCTAGAGTTAGATAACTTGTTACAACAAGCAATTGTAACCATTAAATCAGCTAAGAATAGAACAGAAAGTAGAGGAGCTCATGCAAGGGACGATTACAAGGAAAGAAATGATAAAGATTGGTTATTTCATACTTTGGCATGGTTTGAAAAAGGGAAAACTAAATTAGGAAAGCGTCCCGTAACTTTAAGAGCGATGTCTAACGAAGTTCAATCTTTTCCTCCAAAAGCAAGGGTATATTAAGGTATTTATGGTCGAACTGCTGTTACCAAAAAACTCTAGAGTGCAAGAAGGAAATAAGTACCCTTTAAAGAAAAAGGTAAAAAATTCAAAAACGTTTTCTATATATAGGTTTAATCCAGATACAGGCGTAAATCCTTCTTTGGACACTTATGAAATTAATTTAGAAGATTGTGGTCCAATGGTATTGGATGCTTTAATTCATATCAAAGGTAAAATAGATCCAACACTTACTTTTAGAAGATCATGTAGAGAAGGAGTTTGTGGTAGCTGTTCAATGAATATTGATGGCACAAATACTCTAGCATGCACCAAATACATCAATGATTCAAAAGGCAAGGTTAAAATATATCCATTACCACACATGCCAGTCATAAAGGATCTAGTCCCAGATCTTAGTCAAGTTTATAAGCAATACAGTTCTATCGAGCCTTGGCTTAAAACATCTAAGAACTTATCGGAAAGAGAAAGAAAACAGTTGCCTGAAGATAGAAAGGAATTAGACGGACTGTATGAATGTATAATGTGTTTTTGCTGTTCTACAAGTTGTCCAAGTTATTGGTGGAATGGAGATAAATACTTAGGTCCAGCTATTTTATTACAAGCTTGGAGGTGGATATCAGACAATAGAGATGAGGCTACAGAAGAGAGAATTGAAAATTTAAATGACTCTTTTAAATTATACAGATGTCATACTATCATGAATTGCACTAAAACATGTCCTAAAGGCTTAAACCCTGCAAAAGCTATTGCATCAATAAAACAAAAAATTTTGGCTAGGTCTTGACAGGGTTATTACTTTTAATATTAGGAATAACCTTGTTATATTTTAGTGGAGATTGGTTAGTGGGCGGCTCTACTTCTTTGGCTAAAAATTTAAAAGTTCAACCCTTTATCATTGCTCTTACATTAGTTGCTTTTGGCACTTCTGCCCCTGAATTAGCAATTTCTATAAACTCAGCAGTTAAAGGTTATGAAGGGTTAACTATAGGAAATATTGTAGGATCCAATATAGCTAATGTCTTGTTTGCGGTACCATTAGCTTTTCTCATAAGAATACCAAAAGATTCAGATGTTAAATTATACGATTACTCTTTTTTAATTTTGATTACTTTGTTGTACTCGATAATATTGCAATGGTTAAAGGTGTTTAATTTTTATACCGGTATACTGATGTTAACTTTTCTTATTTTTTATATCCTCTTTATAATTTTTGAAGTTAAAAAAGGTAAAAGAGGCTATGCTAAACATGAGCAGATAATCGAATTTTCGTTGTTCAAATCTATTGGTATTTCATTGTTAGGAATCCTAGGTGTTTTGTTGGGGGCAGAAATATTAGTAAAAGGAGCAGTTATAACAGCAGAAAATTTTGACATAGATCAAACTATTATTGGTTTAACAATTGTAGCAATAGGAACATCTATCCCAGAAGTAGCCACGTCTATGATTGCAGCCTACAGAAAGCAAGGCAATTTTATATTAGGAGCAATATTAGGTTCTAATTTATTTAATCTTTTGGGGATAACTGGAGTGGCAGCTACTATAACAACTATTGAAATTAAGGAGACATTACAAGTTTTAGACATTTACTACCTAATTTTTTCTGCAATAGTATTTGTTTTTCTAGTAAGTTTTCTTAAATTCTTAAACAAAGGAATAATTTCCCTATTATTGATTTCTTATCTAATTTATGTTTTATTCATATATTTAAGATTATAAAAGGAATTTCTTATGAAACTAATACATCATCACATTAATGGAAAGAAAGTTAGTGGAGGAAAAAGAAAAGGAAATATTTTTAATCCGGCAATAGGTGAAGTAATAGCAAACGTAGAGCTAGGCAATTCTGAACTAGTTTCAGATGCAGTAAAAGTGGCGCTGAATGCCTATGAAAAATGGAAATACACAACTCCCGCTAAAAGGGCTTCTATTATGTTTAAGTATAAAAGTTTATTAGAAGAAAATGCTGAAAATATTGCGGAGTTGGTATCAATTGAGCATGGAAAAACTATTGAGGATGCTAAGGGTTCTTTGCAAAGAGGTATAGAAGTAGTAGAGTTTGCTTGTAGTATTCCAAATCTTTTGAAAGGAGAGTTTTCAAATCAAGTAGGAAATGGCATTGATACATTTTCAATGAAACAACCTTTAGGAGTTTGTGCAGGTATTACACCATTCAATTTTCCTGTAATGATACCACTTTGGATGTTCCCACTAGCTACTGCTTGTGGAAATGCATTTTTGCTAAAACCTTCAGAAAGAGACCCTTCCAGTTCTATAAAGTTAGTTGAACTTTTTGAAGAAGCCGGAGCGCCTGCAGGTTTAGTAAATGTTATAAATGGAGACAAGGAAGTAGTCGATGCAATATTAGAAGAAAAAAATATATCGGCAGTCAGTTTCGTAGGTTCAAGCAAGGTGGCTTCATACATTTATCAAAAAGCTGCTTCAAACAATAAAAGGGTACAAGCACTTGGTAGTGCAAAAAATCATATGGTAATTATGCCTGATGCAGATGTTGAACAGGCTGCAGATGCTTTGATAGGAGCTGCATATGGTTCTGCAGGAGAAAGGTGTATGGCAATTTCCGTTGCAGTTGCAGTGGGTGATGTAGCAGAGAAGCTTATTAAAAATATAAAGCCAAAAATCAATAATATTAAAGTAGGGCCCTATAATGACAAACAATCTGATATGGGACCAGTAGTTAGCAAAGAAGCTTATGAAAGAATTAATGGATTAATAGATAGCGGAGTAAACGAAGGAGCAGAACTATTATTAGATGGTAGGAACATAACACTCCAAGGATATGATAACGGATATTTTATTGGGCCCTGCCTTTTTGATAAAGTTAGTGATAAAATGTCGATTTATAAAGAAGAAATATTTGGTCCAGTATTAAGTATAGTGAGAAAAAATACTTATGAAGATGCTCTTAAACTGTTAAAAGATAATAAATATGGGAACGGATGTTCTATTTTTACCAGAGACGGAGATACTGCAAGAAACTTTTCAAATGAAGCAAATATTGGAATGGTAGGAGTAAATATCCCTATCCCGGTACCAGTAGCTTATTTTAGTTTTGGTGGGTGGAAAAATTCAATTTTTGGAGGCCATAATGCTTACGGTATGGATGCTGTAAGGTTTTACACTAACGTCAAAACCATAACATCTAAGTGGCCAGAAGGAATTAGACAAGGCGCTGAATTTAAAATGCCAACATTAGGGTGAAATGGTATCTAGAGAAAATGTAAGCTTTTTTTATTTTGAAGAAGTAAAAAAAAAAAAATTAAGCAACATGAATTTCAGCTAGAACTTCTTAAGGTACTAGATGATTTGTATAAATCTTTATATTTAAATTCAAGTTTAGAAAAATTTACTTTCTTTAAAAAAAATCAAAAAAGCATTTACATACATGGTCCTCCTGGAGGAGGAAAGACTTTTTTAGTACAATTATTTTTTTATACTATAAAAAAAAATAATTTATCGGATAAAGTATTAAGAATTCATTTCCAAGAGTTCATGAACTCTATACACGAAAAAATTAACTATTTTAGATTACAAAATAAAAAAAATCCTTTAAGAGAAGTTGCTAATAAAATTGCAGGAAAATATAGATTAATTTGTTTTGATGAACTAGAAATTATTGATATAGCTGATGCCATGCTGGTCTCTAAGGTATTTGAAACCCTTCTTAAGAAAAAGGTAAGCTTTGTAATAACTTCCAATTATAGACCCAAAGATTTATATAAAGATGGCCTACAAAGGTCACAATTTGAACCATTTATTGATTTAATAGAAAAAAAAATGAATTTATTGGAAATAAAAAATAAAAGTGATTTACGCTTATCTCATAAAAGTAAAAAAACTAAAAATTTTTTATACCCTATTAATATTAAAACTAAAATAGAGTTTGATAAAGCTTTTTCAAAACTAGGTTCTTACAAAAATATAACAAACAAAAAAATTATTTCTTTAGGACGAGAGCTCGTATTTAATAAATGTCACGAAAAAATATTGTACACAGATTTCAATTATATTTGCTCTTATAAGTTTTCTCCAAATGATTACATAAAAATCTCAAATAGTTTTGAGTGGATTTTTATTGATAATATTCCAATATTAGGTAGAACTAAACTAAATGAAATTAGGAGATTTATTGTATTAATAGATATTTTATATGAAAAAAAAAATAAGGTTTTTATGAGAGCAGAAAAAAATATAAATGAATTATTTCAAATTGAAAAATCTAAGCAACCTTATTCCAGAACAATATCTAGAATAGTAGAGATGTCATTAAGTACCTGGCAAAATTAAAATAGGAGGAGGTCTTGTCCAGAAAAAAGATAAGCTTAATAGGTTCGGGTAATATCGGAGGAACGCTAGCGCATCTAATAGGAATAAAAGAATTAGGTGATGTTTATCTTGTCGATATTGCTAAAGGGGTACCACAGGGAAAAAGTTTGGATTTAGCTGAAACCTCTCCAGTTGAGGGTTTTGATGTTGTACTAAAGGGGTCAAATAAATTTTCTACTATTAAAAACTCAGATGTTATAATAGTTACGGCTGGTTCTCCCAGAAAACCAGGTATGAGTAGAGACGATTTAATTGAAATTAATTTAAAGGTCATGAGAAGTGTCGGTGATGCTATTAAAAAATATAGTCCTAAAGCATTTGTAATATGTATTACAAATCCTTTAGATGCCATGGTATGGGCTCTAAGAGAATATTCTGGTTTGCCCTACAGTAAGGTAGTCGGTATGGCAGGAGTATTAGACAGCGCTAGATTTCGATATTTTTTAGCTGAAGAGCTCAAAGTTTCTGTAGAAGACGTGTCAGCTTTTGTATTAGGAGGACATGGTGATACCATGGTTCCTCTAGTTAGATTTTCTAATATTGCTGGAATACCATTGCCAGATTTGATTAAAATGAAGCTAATTACAAAAACTAAATTAGACCAAATAGTTGAAAGAACTAGAAAAGGCGGAGGAGAGATAGTGAGTTTGCTAAAGACTGGTTCAGCATTCTATGCTCCTGCTTCTTCGGCGTTGGTGATGGCAGAATCTTATTTAAAAAATAAAAAAAGAATTTTGCCGTCCGCTGCTTATCTTACAGGAGAATATGGAGTTAAAAATCTATATGTAGGAGTTCCAGTAATTATTGGTAGTAAGGGAGTAGAAAAAGTGATAGAAATAAAATTGGAAGCTAACGAGAAAAAAATGTTTAAAAACTCAGTTCAATCAGTAAAAAAACTAGTTGAAACAGTAAAAAAAATTAAATCGAGACTAGACTAATATGAATATCCACGAGTATCAGGCTAAAAAGATTTTTAAAAGCTATGGAATAAATGTTTTAAAAGGTGACGTAGCATATACACCAGATGAGGCTTTTAATATTGCTAAGAAAATCTGTGAGGATAAATGTATAATAAAAGCTCAGATACACGCTGGGGGAAGAGGTAAAGGAGGGGGTGTGAAACTTGCTAACTCTTTAGACGAAGTAAGACCTGTCTCTAGTAAAATTCTTGGCATGAACTTAGTAACACATCAAACGGGCCCTGAGGGAAAAAAAGTATTAAAGGTTTATGTAGAGGAAGCTTGTAAAATTAAAAAGGAATTTTACCTTGGTATAGTCATGGACAGATCTCAGGGTAAATATGTAATAATGGCCTCCACTGAAGGAGGAGTTGACATAGAAAAAGTAGCTAGTGAGAACCCAGATAAAATTTATAAAGTTACAATTGATCCTTTACTAGGTGTTGAAGCTTATCAAGCTAGAAAAGTAGCTTTTTTTCTAAAGCTTCCTAAAGAGGCAATAAATGATTTTGTTAAACAGCTCAAACTTTTATCAAACTTATTAGTAGACAAAGACTTTACTTTAGTTGAAATAAACCCTTTAATCTTGACAGAAGAAAATGAAGTTGTA
>MDTG01442352.1_pt1 | contig 10688 bp, 9 predicted proteins | sample 811421 | NCBI WGS metagenome assembly MDTG01 (sample SAMN05326645, study PRJNA326480) | marine metagenome | isolation source: seawater | place: Pacific Ocean: South East | collected 2011
CTCTTCTGCTATTTCATTTACTATTATTTTTGATTTCTTACTATCAATTATCTGAACTGATGTTGTTTGAAATAATTTGTTTCTATTCTTTTCAAGTTGAATTGTATTTGTTACTAAGGCATCTTTTGGAGCTATTTCCTCAATTGCAGAAATTTTTCCTACCTTCATATCTGAAACTGATATAAGAGGATATGAGGATATAACTGAAATTAGTAAACAAATTATCAAAAGGATAATCTGTTCAGCAGGACGCCACTTAAGAACTGAACGGCGTGGTGATTGGCTTCCTAGCCAATGTCTCCATATTGTTTTTAATTTTCGGATTTTTCCCACAGAGTTTGGAAGCAGAACATTAAGCTAGCTATTTCTTGAATGCATGTTGTTATTAATATTATTTGAGTTGTATGGGAATTACAATTGATGGCAAAAATTTTGCAAAAGAAATTGAGCAAAGACTGATCAATGAAATTAATGATTTTCGGCAAGAAGCTGGAAGACCTCCTGGTTTGGCTGTAATTAGAGTTGGAGATGATCCTGCTAGTGGCGTTTATGTCAAAAATAAGGGAAAGGCTTGTGAGAGGGTTGGAATTAATAATTTTAATATTCATTTAGATTCAAATATTTCTGAAAATGATTTAAAAAATCAAATAATTAAATTAAATAATGATGAATCAGTTGATGGAATTCTTTTACAATTGCCCTTACCTTTAAAATTTGATAAGAACCATTTTTTAAATATTATATCCCCTGATAAAGATGCGGATGGATTACATCCACTAAATTTAGGTAAACTAATTAAAGGTGATTTTGGTCCAAGATCATGCACTCCAGCAGGTGTTTTGGCGTTGCTTAAAAATAATCACATCAAGATTGCGGGAAAAAAAGCTGTTGTGATTGGTAGGAGTATTTTAGTTGGTAGGCCTATGGCGATAATTTTAGAATCTGAAAATGCGACAGTTACAATATGCCACTCTCATACAAGAAAATTAGAGGATGAAACAAAAAATGCTGATATTCTTGTAGTTGCGGCTGGTAAGCCTGATTTGATAGATGCAGAGCTAGTGAAAAAGAATGCTGTTGTAATAGATGTAGGAATACACAGGATACCTGTTTTAAATGAAGTTACTAAAGAAACAACTTATAGGCTTTGTGGAGATGTTAAATTTGATGATGTACTCACTAAAGCCAGTGCTATTACCCCTGTCCCTGGAGGCGTAGGTCCAATGACAGTTTCAATGTTGCTTGTAAATACTGTTTCTTTGTGGCAATCACATTGTGGCTTGCCCTCAACAATCCGCGATCTTCTCCCATGATAAGAACTAATTTAAGAGACTTTTTATATGCCTGAAGTGCTTATTTCATCATTTGACTTTACTTCCTATTTGTCAAAGTCAAAAAAGCTTGTAGAAGTTGCGCTTGAAGAGTCTTTAGGACCTGAAAAACCTGAGATTTTACGCGAGGCAATGAGATATTCCTTGTTGGCAGGAGGAAAAAGATTAAGACCCATACTTTGCTTAGCGGCCTGTGAACTTGCTGGAGGAAACTCAGAAAGCGCATTGCCTACAGCTGTTGCTCTCGAAATGATTCACACTATGTCATTGATTCATGATGATTTGCCTTCAATGGATAATGATGATCTTCGTCGAGGTATGCCAACCAACCACAAAGTTTATGGAGATGCAATTGCAATCCTTGCAGGAGATGCTTTGCTTACAAGAGCTTTTGAGATGGTCTCTATTCGCTCAACTGGTGTCCCGTCTGATCGCCTTTTAAGAGTGGTTGGAGAATTATCTTTAGCTGCTGGTGCTCCTGGGTTAGTGGGAGGTCAAGTTGTTGACCTTCAAAGTGAGGGAGAAGAAGTTGATTTGGAAACTCTTGAGTATATTCATTTGCATAAAACTGGAGCACTTTTAAAAGCTTGTGTAACTTGTGGTGCTCTTATAGGAGGAGCTAAAGAAGATCTTCTTGAGGCTTTAAATACTTATGCAAGAGGAATTGGACTGGCTTTCCAAATTATTGATGACATATTAGATTTGACTTCAAGTAGTGAGGTGTTAGGAAAGACTGCTGGTAAAGATTTAATAGCTGACAAAACTACTTATCCCAAATTATTGGGGCTTGAAGCATCCAAAACTAGAGCTGACGAACTTGTAAAAAAAGCAAAGAATGCCTTGTCCCCTTGGAGCGAAAATGCTAAGCCCCTATTAGCATTAGCTGACTATATAACTAATAGAGATAGATGATTTATACATTGCTCAATAATGAGGTATTGGCGTGGAGTTTAATAGCTTGTGGTTTAGCACAACTATCAAAATTATTAGTAAAATTTATTCAAAAAGGAGAACTTAATTTCAAAGTTCTTTTTGAGACAGGAGGCATGCCCTCTAGTCACTCTGCTTTGGTTACTGCAACAGCGTCTGGTGTTGGATTGAAAGAAGGCTTTGATGACCCTATATTTGCGCTGGCGGTAACAGTCGCATTTATTATTATGTATGATGCCAGTGGCGTTAGACAAGAAGCTGGCAAGATAGCTACTGTGGTTAATAATCTTACAAATAAAAGTGATATCAAAATAGATAAATTACTTAAAGAGTCTTTAGGTCACACAAGGATTGAGGTTATTATTGGTAGTATTATCGGACCTTTAATCGCATTGCCTGGAATTTATTTTTTAGGATCACCTGTGAAAATTTATAGTTTAATGAATTATTTAATAAATTAATAAATTATGATAAAAAAGATTTGAGTAAAATCCTCACAAAAGACCAAGAAAAAGCTTATCTGTCATTTACTTCTTGGTTGAAACATAATGAACCTGAAAGACATTTTCTTCTCTCAGGTTTTGCAGGGAGTGGTAAAACTTTTTTAGCTTCAAAATTTTTAAAATTAGTGGAAGAACACGAAATTTCATGGACTGTTGCTGCTCCCACTCATAAGGCAGTTGATGTTTTAAAAAAAAGACTTGACCTTGATAATTTAAGACCGACATGGTACCCAGCAACTATTCATAGACTTCTTCGATTAAAACTTAAAAGAAAAAATAATATAGAAGTTTGCGAAGAGACATCTAAGACTCTTAAATCATTATTCGAGTTGGGATTGGTTTTAATTGATGAATCTTCAATGATTGATAAGAATTTATTAGAGATATTATTACAATGTTCAAATGCTTCAAAGACTCGTCTTGTTTTCGTAGGAGATCAAGCTCAATTACCACCGGTAGGAGAGATTGTAAGTCCAATATTCTCAATTAAAAACTTATTATTAAATGAACTTCACGAAGTTGTAAGACATGAAGGTCCAATTTTGAGACTAGCAAATAGTATTCGAGGCGATTTACTCCCTGCAAGTCCACCTTCTATTTATGCTAGTTCAGGTGATAAGACAAAAGTGATCTCAACCACTAGAGAGATATGGATGAATGAAGCAAAAAAAGCAATATGTGAGGCGTCTCTTAAAAATAATCCTGATGAGGCTAGAATACTTTGTTATACAAACAAAGTTCTTGAAAAATTAATCCCTCATGCAAGGAAAGCAATCCATGGAGATATGGCTGATAATTATCCAGTCCTTCCTGGAGAGGTATTAATTAGTCAAAAGACTATAATGTCATCAGCTTCCGTAGACGACTCTGATATAGGAGAAGAACCAGGAGTTCTTTTAAATGCAAATAGAGAAATGATAGTAAATGATATTTCCTCAATTGAGTTTGACTTACAAGATCTTGACCTGCCATTTGAATTAATTAATTCAAGAACAATTATTGACACTTTGATTGCAAATGTTACCTATTCTGAAAGATCATTCTCATTTAGGCTGCTACCTCAGATAGGAAGCTCATCGAGAGGTTTAATTGATTTTATACTTAATAAATTAAGTGATATGGCAAAAAAGTCTTCAAAAACTAGTAGCAAAAAATATTGGAAATTATTTTTTTTATTAAGAGACTCTTTTGCTTCAGTAAGTCCTGCTTCAGTTTTAACAGTCCATAGAAGTCAAGGGAGTACATTTGAGAATGTATTCATAGCCTCTGATATATATTGGCCTAAAGATTTATCTCTTCGGAAACAATTGATTTACGTTGCAGTAACTAGAGCTAGTAAAAATTTATGGCTAGTAGGTGATACGAAAGTAAAAGATAATAATAATATGTGGAATAAATTTTTTTCTAATTCATAAAAAATTAGCTCTGGTTCTAAGATTTTAATATTAATTATTATTTAAATTAAGATACCAATTTTTCATCACATTTGGATGAGATGGCCAAAATAAATGAATCCAACTTGCGTGAAATTTATGACTTGAGAATCCTTCCATTTCATTTTTTAGATCCCACTTATATGTATTCCATAAAGGGGTAAATACTTCGTTAAGGTTATTATTATTTGATTCTTTAATATCCCAATAATGGAATTCGTGACCTTTCACCTGATCACCTTTTTTAAGTAATAAACTATCGCAGTTAGCTATCATTGTTTTATAACCAATTTTAAGTCGCCCTCTTGAAGCATCTATTGGTATTATACCTGCCATTTTATATTTTTTACCTTTTAGATCAGTTAAGAAATTACCTAAGAGTAGCATCCCTCCACATTCAGCATAGATTGGTTTTTTTCTAAAAAAATTTCTTAAGGATTTAAAACTTTTTTCGGAGGAACTAATCTCACTAGCAAAAACTTCTGGAAAACCTCCTGGTATCATCAAACCCTGAGCGGATCCTGGAATTTCTTCATTTTCTGTAGGTTTCCAATCTAATAAATTTATGCCTAATGCATCCATATATTCTCTAGTCTCTGGATAATTAAAGTGAAAAGCTTTATCATGAGCAATAGCAATTTGTATGTTTTTACTTGATTTTTTAAAATTTATTGAATTCTTAAATTCATCAAGTGGTGTTTTGTTATTATTATTTCCTAATTTTGATTTCAGTAATACTCTAAAGGTAGACATATCTAAATACATGGAGGCTAATTTTGCCCACTCTTTAATTTTTAAATTAATACCTATTATTTCGTGTGATGGTAATAATCCTAGGTGCCTTTTAGGTAAAATAAAGTTTTCATTATAAGGTAAAGCACCAAGCATTTTTATATTTATTGAATTTACAATTTCCAAGAGCAAATTCTTGTGTAATTTATTTCGAACATTATTAAAAACTACTCCTGCAATGTCTAATTTCTTATCATAATTTTGAAAACCTCTTATTAATGCACCAACAGAAGCTGCTTGACCGTTCGCATCAATAATTAAAATAACAGGAATATTTAATTTAATAGCAATATCTGCAGTGCTTCCTATTGAAGATGCTCCAATCCCATCATAAAGCCCCATAACACCTTCAATAATTGAATAGTCTACATTTGATGAGTGACCGAAAAAACTTTGAATAACCCAATTATAATTAGTTAAATGTAAATCAAGATTTCTACATGGAAGCTGAGATACGGCAGAATGTAATTGACTATCCAAATAATCTGGACCAATTTTGAAAGTTTGGATATTTTCTGAATTACATTTTATCCAAGATGTAAGAAGAAGCGTTAAAAGTGTTTTCCCGGAGTTGCTTTTTGGAGCACTTATGATTAATGACATTATTCTTCTTCTTAATTTATTTTGCTAGAGGCTTTCTTCTAATAATTTAATTGCAATAGGTGTTGCTCTTGCTAAAAGGGGACTTGAGTTTCCACGACTACTTGAAAGTAGTCGTGCAACATCCATTTCTATAGTATTTAATTGGTTTGGAACAACCTCTTCTACAAGCTCCATACTTGCCATGCCTCCAGCCTCTAATTTCATACATTCACTTGATTGAGAACCAAGTATTACACAAATAGAATTTTCAGGACTCTCTTTTGAATTAGAGATAAGTCTTAAACCAACAATTTGTCCTGGGTGAATGTTTGGATTCCCAATAGGCGTTGGAACTAATCTAAACCTTACATCTGTATGATCTTTTCTTGAGAATATTGCCTCAATCGCATTAATCGAACTTTTTTCATTTTTATTGCATGATTTAATTTTCCATCCCAAACGATCTGCGATCCATGATGCTAAAAGTAAACCTTGAACAGGATGGTCTCCCTCAATATCAATATCAATGGATATAATTTTTGATAAAGAATCTCTTCTACTTGGTGGATCAAAAACCATTGCAAGAGTTTCTCTCCATGATCTTAATCTCAGCCAATTCAAATCATTTACAGCTTGTCCTTGATTAAGTTTCTCGTTTAGAAAATTTAAACAGCTAGAAGGATTCCCTAGAGCACTATCTATTATTAGCCTTCTATCTTTTTTTGATATTCTTTCTAAAAGTTTAGGAGCTTCATCAAGGCTTCCATTCCACCATAACCATGAAGGTAAATCTTCAGGGATAAGATTCTCTAATATATCCAAGCCATCTTTAAGTGATTTCAATCCTCCTCTAAAGACAATTGCATCACCGCAAGCAGTGTTCCCTCCTCCCTCCTCCAAGAGAGGACAATAGGCTGAGACGGAAGTTTCTAATTCAATAACATCTTGCAAAGTGGGTGCTAATGTTATTATCCTTCTAGGTTTTAAATCACTGATTGCATTATCAATATGCTGTCCTCTAAGGTCATCATTAGATATATTTTTTTTGATGTTTGCAGAAATAGATGTTATTACTTTATCGTCTAACGGAGCTGTACTTAATGGTAAATTTTTTTCAAGTATAAGAGATCTTGCTGCCTCGATAATTTCTTTTCTTAGATTTCCGAGTATTGGCCCATCAATTTTTCCATTGCAAATAAGTTTTTGTTCTATCCATGCTGGTTGATAGACAAGTAAAGAGAAAGTGTTTGCTCCAATATTTCCATTGTCATCATTAGACCATAATTGATCAAGATAACTTGTTATTTCTGAAGGAGGTAGTTGAAGCGGAGTTTGAACAGTAAGTTGAGTAGCCATAATAAATAATTAGTAATTTTCTTTTATGGTCTCCTCCAGAGAAGTTTATCTCTGGCTAATAAATTGTCTGATTCGGTTGGACCCCATGTTCTTGATTCATATTGATAAATAGGTAGTTGCCAAGGCACATCCTCTATCAACTCTAATAAGGGAGTATAAAGCCTCCAAGCCGCTTCAACTTCATCGCTCCGTGTGAATAAAGTAGGATCTCCAAGCATTGCATCAGCAAGTAATCGTACATATCCTTCATCAGATGGTTCTCCAAATGATTGATCATAGGAAAACTCCATTTCTACAGGTCTGCTTCTCATTCCTGAGCCAGGTGATTTTACTTCGAATTTAAACTCTGCACCTTCATTAGGTTGAATCCTTAAAATCAATTGATTTGATGTAGTGTTCCCTCCTGCTGGGTCAAATAAATGTACGGGTGCTTCTCTGAAAGTTAAAACTACTTCACTAAGCCTTTTTGCAAGTCTTTTGCCAGTTCTAATAAAGAATGGTACACCTTGCCATCTCCAATTATTTACATAAAGCTTCATTGCTACATAAGTTTCAGTTGTACTATTTGGATTGACTCCAGGTTCCTCCCTGTATCCAAGAAGAGGGTTTGATTTACTTCCTCCTTTTGCATATTGACCTCTAATACAACATTTCCAAGGCTCAATGTTATCAGCTAATTGTGCTGCTTGAAGGACTTTTGCTTTTTCATTCCTGATAGCCTCTGGATCAAAATGACCAGGTGGCTCCATTGCCGTAAGTGCTAGCATTTGAGTCATATGATTTTGAACCATATCTCTCAGAGCACCTGAACTTTCGTAGTAATCTGCCCTGTCTTCAACGCCTACTGTCTCCGAACTAGTTATTTGAATACTAGAAATATAGTTTCTGTTCCAAATTGGCTCAAATATTGTGTTTGCGAAGCGCATTACAAGTATATTTTGGACTGTTTCTTTCCCGAGATAATGATCAATTCTAAAGACTTGACTTTCTTGGCAGCAACTTTGAACAAGTCTATTTAAGGATTGAGCACTCGAGTAATCTCTTCCGAAAGGTTTTTCAATAACTATTCTGCTTCTTTTTGGATCCTCTAATAAACCAGCTAAAGATAAAGCTTTACAACCTGGGCCATAAAATTTTGGAGAAACAGAAAGATAAAACGTTCTATTTCCATGTGTTGCTTTAAGCCTATCAATTTCATTTAATCTAAGACTTAATTGTTTTACATCATCTGGTATTTGAAGATTAACAGGCTCATAAAACAAATATTGGGCAAATTTTTTCCACTCATCTGGACTCTCTTTTACTTTTATTGACATAGCCTCATACATCTTTTGCCTGAAATAATCATCTGACCACTTTCTTCTTGCACATCCAAGTATGGCAAATTCACTGGGTAATCTTCTTTGCTTAAATAATTCAAAAAGAGCTGGGACTAGTTTTCTGTGAGTTAAATCTCCAGTTGCTCCAAATATGACCAGGCATTGAGGAGGAATAACTCTTTCTTGTCTCAAACCTACCCTTAGGGGATTTATTATCGGCACAACCATAATTTTTCCTCAGCCGATAAGTAAGTAATTACAATTCAAGGAGTTAATTCATAATTATCTATGTTTTATTTTCGGATGCCCAAATTTGAATTAATTTTTACTTGTTAAAATTTGGTGTTTAAATAAATTTTAATACGTCTCAGCATGCCATCTACCAGCTTTTCTTAGTTGTGGTCTTAATTCTGACCAATTAAGTCCTTTTGCAGCAGCAGCAGTTGTCATTGCTTCATCTATTCCTGGTTCCATACCTTTTAGTCCGCATAGATATATATGTGTTTTGGGATTTTCTATCATATTGAAAATTTCTTCAGAATGTTCTAAAACTCTATCTTGTATGTACATTCTTCCTCCTTTTTGATTTTGTTGTTCTCTACTAATTGCTTTTGTATAAATTAAGTTCTCTGGAAATTGCTTCTTGTAATGCTCAAAATCATCATCGTAAAGTAAGTTTGCAGTTTTGGGTGCACCCATAAATAGCCAGGCCTTACCTCTGAAATTCCAGCTGTTTTTTTCTCTTTCTGTTGGTTCGAACATTCTACGAAGGTAAGCTCTCATTGGTGCGATACCAGTACCAGTAGCCATCATGATTATATTTGCATCTTCTTCTTCTGGAAGAAGCATTTCTTTCCCGACAGGCCCACTTATCTTAACTTTGTCACCTTTAGCTAGATTACATAAATATGTGGAACAGACTCCATTTATCGTTTCACCATCTTTTTCATATTGAAGTTGCCTCACGCACAAAGATATAGTTTTATCTTCAAAATTATCACCATGCCTAGTACTGGCAATTGAGTATAACCTTGGCTTAAATGGTTTTCCTTTTTCATCTTCCCCAGCAGGAATTATTCCGATGCTTTGCCCTTCAACGTAATTAAAAAATGGATCACTCTCTGATAAATCAAAAGTAATGTGCTGAACTTTTCCTATTGCTCCGTCTTTGAGTGCGGAATAATTATCAGAAACAGTTCCTAAAAAAGGTGCTTTGGGTTTGTAAGTATTAATAGGAACATCTGAGTGAGGTTTTTTCTTAATAGTTTTTTTGGCTTGTTCATTAGTAACTGAATCTTTCTGAGATACTTGGGATTTTTGTTCTAAAGATTTTGAGTTTGACTCAGATTTATTAATTTTATTTTTATCAGACAAATCTTTTTCAGGAGACTGTCTGGCATCGCTATTTTTATCTTCCTCAACAATTGCAGGAGCATTAATACCTTCAAATCCAGGACCAACGATAAGGCCGACTAATACAAATAAGATAAGTGAACCTACTCCAACAAGAACAGCTGTTGGTGCTGGTGTACCGAGAAGTGAAGAGAAAATAATATTCATTGGATTTTGTTTGAATTAAGAAAATTGGTTATTTTGTAGACTTCTTTTCAGAAGTGTTGGTTGCCTTAGCTGGAATTGGGGACTTTACTTTAGTATCGGCTGATTTTTTTGGAATAGATTTTTTTTGTGAGTTCTTAGATTCATCGTTTGTTTCAGAACTGTTCCCAAAAACTTTGTTCTGTATGAACCAGAAGAATCCAATAATAATTGGTATATGAGCAAGTCCCCCTGCAACAACTTTTATTTCTGAGTAAGCCATTTAAAACTTAAATGTGAGTTGAGAATACCAATTTCTTGGATCTTATAGGTGAAAAATCTTATGCCATAGTTAACGTTTTGAGATTGGCACAACTATAAATTTTACTTTTGGCAACTTTTTGTAATTTATTTGAATTTGAGATCATTTAGTTTTTTAAAGACTGTCAGGCCAAAATTTACGTAAATTTTAAAATAATTCTTTTTTATTGCTTGCTTAAAGAGAAAAAACTTAAATTTTTATTTATTAATCTTAATGTTTTTTTAATATAATGAACTGACAGGGATTCGCGACATTTGTGTTTAAAAGATGGCTTAATAAAGCCTCTTTTTTCAAGGTTTAATGAAAAAAGGGTAAATTTAAATCTTGTCCTAGCCTTGATATACCAATGATTACTCTTCTTCTTTGGATGATTTATTAATACCTCTAAAAATAAAGATTTTTTAAAAATTTTAATTTACGAGTAAAGAAATAACATATTTTTTCCTGTAATAAAGTGGAGTTTCTAATTAATAATCTTGGCTCAGAGCTGATTTTAAATTTTTTAAATATAGCCCCAAGGGGATTCGAACCCCTGTCGCCTCCGTGAAAGGGAGGTGTCCTAGGCCTCTAGACGATGGGGCCAA
>MDTG01106736.1_pt1 | contig 10687 bp, 9 predicted proteins | sample 811421 | NCBI WGS metagenome assembly MDTG01 (sample SAMN05326645, study PRJNA326480) | marine metagenome | isolation source: seawater | place: Pacific Ocean: South East | collected 2011
AAACTTCATGAAATTGAAAATTTTGTAAAAAAAATAAAAAAAGGCAACAATAAACTATCTGGCATGGTGTTTTCTGTTGGATCAATTTTTCCAAAAAAATTAGCCTTTAATAATGATTGGTCTGTTTTTCAATCTCAAATTGATTTACAAATAAAATCTTTTCATTACATACTAAAAAAGCTTAAACCTTTGCTTGAAAAACAAAAAAGTGGCTCTAGAATAATTGTCATTCTATCAGAATTTTTGATAGGAACTCCGCCAATTAAAACTTCTCCATATCTGGTTGCAAAATCAGCTTTGCAAACTTATTGCAAAATAATTTCACAAGAAATAATAAAACAAAATATTCGTTTATTTATGGTGGCGCCAGGAATGTTGAGATCAAACTTAACTTCCGATATTCCAGAAGAATATATGAAAATGATTGAAAAGGATATGCCTGAAAATAAACTAACAACACCTGAAGATGTATCTCAGGTTTGTAGTTTTTTAATGAAGAAATCGTCAGATAGTTTGTATGGAACTTTAATTCCAATTAGTAGGGCAAAAAGAAGATAAGTTTAAATGAATCTTTTAGAACAAATAAACAGTCCTCTTCTGTGTAATTTTTCCGTAGAAAAAATACAACAATTATCAAAAAAACTTAAAAAATTAAAAAAAAATAGCATTCCCGCACAAAGAAAATTAGATGTATCCTTTAATGCTGGGTTTACCTTAGATTATCTGTTGGAGGTTATGCCGTTGTTTTTTAGAAACAGGGGGATTGAATCAAATATTTTTAAGGCAAATTACGGAACCATAAATTTTGATGTAAACAATTTAAATAGCAATTATTGGTCTAAAAAGTGTGATGTCCATGTATTGCTCCCAACACACCGCAATTTAGTTTATATACCCAACTTTCAATCAAACAAATTTCAGCTAAGCAAAATTCTATTAAAGGAAAGCAAACCCTGGTTTAACCTCTGGAAGAAAATAAAAAAACCTATAGTTCAACTAACATTTGATCCTCCAACAGAAAGATATTTGGGTGAATTGGATGGATTACGTATAGGAGGGGCTCATCATTATGTTAGAAAATTAAATTCGTTTTTAATTGAAAATGCTCCTGGTCATGTGAATTTCCTAGATTCAGAAAAAATTGCTTCAGAAGTGGGGATGAATTCTTGGCATGATCAACGAATGTACTATTTAACAAAACAACCATTCTCAATGGATGCAATTCCTTATATAGCAAACAAAGTTTCTTCAACAATTTCTTCTATTGTAGGTCTTTCAAAAAAAGTTCTCGTGGTTGATTTGGACAATACTATTTGGGGTGGATTGGTTGGTGAAGAAGGTGCCTCAGGCATTGTGCTTGGAAACGAAACTCCCGAAGGAGAAGCTTTTGTGAATTTTCAAAAATATCTAAAAGGTTTGGCTAGCAAAGGTGTAATCTTATGCGTTTGTTCGAAAAATGATGAGAAAATAGCAAAAACAGTTTTCAAAAATCACTCATCTATGGTCTTGAAGCTAGAAGATGTAGCAGTTTTTTCAGCCAACTTTAAGGACAAGGCAACCAACATTAGAGAAATTTCGAAGAAATTAAACTTAGGTTTAGATTCTTTTGTTTTTATCGATGATAGTTCGACCGAGTGTGAATTAATAAAATCAGAATTACCAGAGGTGTGGACTATTCACATGGATGGAGATCCTTCTTTTTTTTCTAAAAAAATTGATCAAGCTAATCCATTTAATTTGAGCCATGTTACCAAGGAAGATCGATTAAGATCAGAAAGTTATAAAAAAATTGCAGTTTTGAATTCAAATTTAAATTTAAAAACAAATATTGACAAATTTCTTAAAAATTTAGAAACCAAGGCTATTATAGAATCCGTGAGGAACGAAACAGTCGAAAGAATTAGTCAACTGATTGCAAAAACAAATCAATTTAAACTTAATCAAAATCTTTTTTCTGTTAGCGAGCTTAAGAAGTTAAAAAAAAATACATTAGCTGTTAGGATTAAAGATAGAACTCAAGATTTTGGAATAGTTTCGGCAGTGGTTTTTAATTTTGACAAAAAAAACAAATCATTAAAAATCAATAACTGGGTTATGAGTTGTAGAGTATTTTCTAGAAGATTGGAATTTTTTATTTTAGATTTATTAATTAAGGTTGCCAAGAAGAATAAATGCAAAAATTTAATATTAGATTATCAAAAGACTAAAAAAAATATTTTGTTTTTTAATTTTTTAACTAATTTAATTGGAAAAGATATTAACAAAAATAATCTTTTTAAATTATCAATAAAAAATTTAAAATTTAATAAAAAAAATTATATTGTACAGATCAAAAATAAAAAATGAAAAATACACAAAAATCAAAAAAAATTTTATTTAAACTCAATAAAATTTTTTGTGAGATATTTGACGACCACTCTTTAAAAATAAAAAAAAATACATCCGCAAATGATATTGAAGAATGGGATAGTTTAAATCAAATTAAAATTATCTTAGCATGCGAAAAAAAATTTAAAGTTAAGTTAAAAGCTCGAGATATAAATAATTTGGAAAATGTTGGTGCTTTTATTAATTTATTAATCAAAATTAACGCAAAGATTTAGAGATTAAATTTCATATAAAATTTAATAATAAAATAAATGATATTTAGTAGTTACGAGTTTATTTTAATTTTTTTGCCAATTACTCTTTTTATTTTTCATCTTTTGAGAAAATATAAAGGAGGATTTGCTGCATTGTGGTTTGTTTCTTTGGCTTCATGTTTTTTTTATGGTTATTGGAATCCAATTTATTTAACCTTGCTGCTCACATCAATGGCGGGAAATTTTTTCATATTGAAAAAAATAATTTTAAGTAAAAAAAGCAAAATTTATTTAATACTTGGAATTTTTTTTAACCTCTGCATTTTAGGATATTTTAAATATAGAAATTTCTTTTTCGAAAACGTTTCATTGGTTATCGGATCAGAGTATTCATTAAAAAATATCTTTATACCTTTGGGTATATCTTTTTTCACTTTTCAACAAATTGCGTTATTGATTGATACTTTTGACAAAAAGGCCAACTGTAAAAAATTAATCGAGTTTGTAGCATTTGTATCATTCTTCCCCCAACTTATTGCTGGTCCCATAGTTTTGTTTAGAGAAATTGGACATCAAATTAATTTGATTTTAAAAAATCGAGGTGCCGGTCTAAAGTATTTAGAAATTGGAATATGTATATTTTCGTTGGGACTTTTTAAAAAAGTTGTATTGGCTGATACACTTGCCATTTATATTGACAATGGTTACACGTTAGTCAACAGCCTTACTTTTATTGAAGCTTGGATTCTTTCAATAGGTTACAGTTTGCAACTATATTTTGATTTTTCTGGTTATTCAGATATGGCAATCGGGCTTGGTTTAATGATGGGTTTAAGTTTGCCTATTAATTTTGACACTCCTTTTTTTGCAACCTCCATGATTAGTTTTTGGAAAAAATGGCATATAACTATGACCAGATTTTTCATGATGTATGTTTATACTCCAATTGCTTTATCAATTTCGAGGAGAACTATAAATAAATCTTTTCATGTTTATTTCATTTGCAGCATTTTTTTTCCGATCATCATAACATTTTTTTTATCCGGGCTATGGCATGGCGCACATTGGAAGTTTGTAGTATTTGGGATGATCAATGCGGTGGGATTAATCATAAATTATTATTGGAAAGAGATAAAAATTTTTTCAATAAATAAATATTTCGGATGGTTTTGCACGATGTTTTTGGTAATGGTTTCTTTCATATTTTTTAGATCTCAGGACATAAGTCAAGCTGTCTCAATTTTAAAAATTATGTTTTCTCCTGAATTGCTTATTTTACCTCAATTTTTAAGTGAACAAGCATCTCACCTTAGACTGCCTTGGAGATATTTGGCATTTTTATCCAGCGGAAGCTACACTATTAAATTTTTCATGATTATTCTTTTAAGTATAGTATTTTTAATTTATGTACCCGATTATGCAAAGAAAGGCATAAAGTTTAAACAAACTTGGAAGACGTCTTTTTTTGTTGCTGTTATGTTTTTTACCGCCCTAAGTCTTTTAGAAAGACCACAAGCATTTATATATTTTCAATTTTAAAATAATTTATGAAATCAAAAAAAATTAACAACATAAGAATTCCAATATCTTTTTTGTTAGTCTTTGTTTTTTTACAATTATTGTTTTTTTCATTTAAAGATATACCGTTGTCTAGGCATCCACTTGATGAACTTGTATATAATCTTAATTTTTCTAAAGAAAATGGAAAAATTATACTTTTGGGAGACAGCATTACTTACGATGTGGCGAAGCGTTACCAAATTGGAAAAAAAAACCAAATTATAAATTTAACCACCAATCAAGCAAGTGGTTTGGTCGGCTCGTATTTTCTTTTAAAAAGATACTTTAATAAAGTTGAAGATAGAAACCCAAAACATGTAATAATTATATCTACTCCTGAATTTTTGAATTTTATACCAAAAGATCATACGGCAAAGTTATATTTGCAATCGGTTTTTCAGCAAGAAGATGAAGCAAAGTATTTAAAATTACTCAATGTATATCAAAATGAAGTTAATAGCTTAATACATTTTATAGATATAAAAAGGAGAATAATAGAACCATTGTTTGGATTAATAAAAAATAAAAAAACAACACTATTTATTAATGGTTTGAATCCAAGTGATTTTGAAAAACTAGAATCCTCTGGTGGCAACGAAGTTAGCATTGATAAAATAATAGATAGAGCAAAAATTGATATTACATTATCTGAAAACTCTCAGCATGTTATTTCTAATATATGTGAACTATCTATGAAAAAGAATTTTAAGCTACATTTGGTTGTTTCGCCTATTCCAGAAACCGCATATTTTTCTTGGCAACAAAAAAACAAAATAAATAAAATAAAAAAATCTATTTTAAAAAATAAATCAAAATTTTGTAAAAATATAAATTTTTTTGACATTAACCAAATAACAAAATTTCCGGATCATGCTTTCCGTGATACTGATCATCTAAGATCACCAGGTTGGGCCTCAAAATTTGCAAAAGAAATTAATAAATTTGTTGATGAGCTAAATTAGTTTCTTATTTTTTTTCCAATTTTATAAATTAATTTTACCACGCCCCAACTTCTTCTTTCCCACAGCCATCTTCTAAAATTTGTAATTAAATCTTTTTTGTACAGTGATAAAATACTTTTTTGAAAATTATTAAAATTGTCATGTTTTGTTTTAGGAATATATTTGTAATGATCAATTTGTGTTCTTAAATTACTATCTCTATAGTTGGCAAAAATAATTCTTCTTCTCTTTCCGCTAATATTTTTTGTACCCCCATGAAATACACTAATATTTAAAATAACTATGTCGCCAGCATTACCTAAAATTTTTTTAGAAAATTTTTTATCATATTCAGAAATTATCTTATGGTCTTCTGCGCTTCTCTTGTCTGGTTCTATACTTGTAGATTTAATATGAACCAAATCTTTGTGGCTTTTCGGAATAAGTCTTAAAGGTCCATTATCTTCACTCACATCATCAAGGAGTATAAATGCCGAGCATTGAAAAAAAGTTGATTGAATATTTTTTCTTTGCTGCCAATCTAAGTGTAGGTTCTGCTCCCCACTATTCAGCAAAGGTTCTCTCATGTCCAAAGAAGACAATTGAAAATCCTTTTCAAGGATTTGATTTATAGAATAAATAACATCAGGTATAGAAATTAAATTTTTGAAACACTCATCCTTACCCAATAGATTGGTTAAACGATGAGCACCTTCTTCTGCCTTTTCATTCTTAGATTGTATTTTACCTTCAAACCCAGCAGAATCTTTTTCCTCAGAGATTAAATGATCGCATTTCTTTCTTATATCTGCAATATCCACATTATTTCTATTCCAAAAATTCGAATCTCTTTTTAAAAGAACATAGCCCTCATCTTTCAATTTGGATATTTCTTGATCTGTTACTTCTATTAAATCTTTGTTCTCTTTCAAGAAATTTTTTATATTTTCTTTCGACATGTGGTTATTTTTTAAAAAATCTATTTAGATAATCTTTATAACAAACTTTTAATCCATGATCTAAATCAAACTGAAATTTCCATCCTAAGCTATTTATCTTACTAACATCTAATAATTTTTGAGGTGTTCCATCAGGCCTAGATTTGTCAAAAATTATTTTACCTTTAAAATCAATCATTTTAGCAATTTTGTTTGCCAACTCTTTGATTGAAAGATCTTCTCCCGTCCCAATATTTAAAAAGGTTCCATTGTATTCTTTTTCCATTAGAAAAACACATGCTTCAGCCAAATCATCCACAAACAAAAATTCTCTTTTTGGATTCCCACTACCCCACAAAACTAAATCTTTTTTTTCAGCCTTAGCCTTATAAGTTTTTAGTATTAGACTTGGAATTACATGACTGAGCTCAGGATCGTAAGTGTCGCCAGGTCCATATAAATTTGTAGGCATAACAGAAATGTAGTTTGTGTTATATTGTCTATTATAACTTTCACACATTTTGAGTCCTAATATTTTTGAAACTGCATAAGGTTCATTTGTTTTTTCTAAACTTCCAGACAATAAATATTCTTCCTTCATCGGTTGTCTACAATTTCTTGGATAAATACAACTTGAACCTAAAAAAAGAATATTTTTTATCTGATTCATGTGAGCTCCATGAATTATGTTATTTTGTATTTGTGAGTTGCTATATATGAAATCAGCGGGAAGAGTATTATTGGCGTTAATTCCACCAACTTTCGCGGCTGCCATAAAAATATAGTCCGGCTTTTCTGATTTTAGAAAATCAAAAACTTTTTTTTGATCCAGCAATTCAAGTTCAGCGTGACTCTTTAAAATGAGATTGTTGTAGCCTTTTTCATTTAGTTTTCTGACAATTGAAGAGCCAACCATTCCATTATGACCCGCAACATAAATTTTCATTTTTTTGAAAATTTTCATTTATTTATATAGTTAGCTTCGTTCAGCTTTGGCAAGATCCTCTTCGATCATTTCATCAACTAATTGATAAATATTTATTTTGGGTTTCCAACCAAGCTTTTTTCTTGCTTTGGTTGAGTTTCCAACTAAATTGCTCACTTCAGCTGGCCTAAAGTATTTTGAGTTTACTTCAACAATAGATTTTCCATTACAGTATCCTTTTTCTCTGATTCCTTTTCCTTTCCACACAATCTTTAAATTTAATTTTTTGGCACAAATATTTATAAATTCTTTTACCGTATATTGAACTCCTGTTGCTATTACATAATCTTCAGGTTTTTTTTGTTGCAGCATTAACCACATTGCTTCAACGTAATCTTTGGCGTGTCCCCAATCTCTTTTAGCATGCAAATTTCCTATTAATAGTTTTTTTTGTTTACCCAGATATATGTTAACTAAACCTCTCACCACTTTTCTTGTAACAAACGTTTCGCCTCTCACGGGACTTTCATGGTTAAAAAGTATTCCGCAACAAGCAAATAATTTGTAAGATTCTCTGTAATTTATTGTAATCCAGTGAGCATATAGTTTTGCGACTCCATATGGACTTCTTGGATGGAATGGAGTTTTTTCATTTTGAGGTTTTTTTGTTGTTAATCCAAAAAGTTCAGACGTCGATGCTTGATAGAATTTACATTTTTTTAAATTACAAATTTTTATGGCTTCTAAAATTCTTAACGTTCCTAGCGCATCTGAATTAGCAGTATATTCTGGTTCCTCAAAAGAAACAGCAACATGAGATTGAGCCGCGAGGTTATAGATTTCGTTTGGCTTGATTTTTTTGATTAAATTTAACAATGATAAACCATCGGTCAAATCACCGTGATGTAAAAAAAAATTAGATTTTTCTATTTTGGGGTCTTTATATAGATGATCAATTCTTCCTGTATTGATGAGGGAAGATCTCCTCTTAACTCCATGGACAATATATTTTTTTTTTAGCAAAAAATCCGCAAGGTAAGATCCATCTTGTCCTGTAATTCCAGTTATTAAGGCAATTTTTTTAGGCATAGGTTTATGAGTTTATAAGTATAAAATTAAATGTTTTAAATCAAACTATTTTACTTAAAATCCTAAAAAATAAGTGCTATATACTTAAAAATTTTAAAATGAGAGCTAACCTAGTTAAATTTTCAAGTATACTTTTATATCTTTTGCCGGCAGCATTAATTTCTGGTCCACTAATTGCAGATATTATTTTATCGGTAATTGCTTTAATTTTTATTTTTTTATCAGTCAGAGAAAGATTGTGGAAATATTATAAAAATAACTTTTTTTATATTTTTTCAGCATTTTATTTTTATATTTTGTTCAGAACTTTGTTATCCGAAGATTCGTCTTTGGCTTTAACCAATTCTTTATTTTATTTTAGATTTGGAATTTTTTCTTTAGCTGTATGGTATTTGATAGATAATAATAGTGATTTAATAAAGAAATTTTTCTTTTTTTTATCGATCACTCTTTTTATTTTGATTTTTGATGCTTTTATTCAAATTATTTTTGGCCAAAATTTATTTGGTATGGAAATGGATTCTGGAATGGGATGGAGGTATAGCGGCCTTTTCGGCGATGAAGCTATACTTGGGAGTTATCTATCGAAAATATTACCCCTATACCTTGCGACAATGTTTTTTTCCAATATAAAAACAAAGTTTTTAAATTATATATTTTTCGCAATCTTTGTTTTTGGTTTTGGTCTTATTTATATGTCTGGAGAAAGGACAGCTTTTTTTGTCACCCTAATCACATTTATAGTTATTTTTATTATGCTAGAAGAAAAAAAAATTAAAATAATATTTGGCACTTTTTTGATTTCAGGAGCTTTATTAATCATTGGCAGCTCTATTGTAAATAAAGATTTTAAAACTCGCATGATAGATCAAACATTAGAACAGATAGGTGTGATGGATAAAAATTTTAAATTTTTTTCTACAGCACATCAGTCTCATTATCAAATCTCAATGAACATGTTCTGGGATAATCCAGTTTTTGGAAAAGGTCCTAAAACCTTTCGAAAATACTGTTCAGATAAAAAATTTAAAGTAGAATTCGAGGCCAGTTGTTCGACTCATCCACATAATTATTATGTACAAATGTTGGCAGAAACTGGCTTGCTCGGCTTTACTTTTCTTGTTTTAGCATTCTTTTATGTTTGCAAAGAGTATTTTTTACATAAATTTAATAGTTTATTTCATAAGAAAAAGTATTTATCAGATTATGAAATTTTATTACTCTCCTGTTTTTTTATTTCATTGTGGCCAATTGCACCAAGTGGTAATATATTCAATAACTGGCTATCAATAATTATGTATCTTCCGCTAGGATTTTATTTAAGAAAAAAATTTGCTAAGACATAGACATGAACCCAATACTAACTTGTTCAATTTTTATACTTTTTAATATTTTTTTATTCTTTTTTAAAAATAAAATTTCATCAATTATATCCATAGTTGATATACCTGATAATAAGAAAAAAACTCACAAATATGACGCCCATGTTATAGGAGGAACAATAGTTTTTCTTAATCTACTTTTGCTTTTTGTAATTTTTATATTTACAGAACAAGAAGCTGTTTTTAATCCAAAATATTTTAATTCTGCAAAATCTATAATATCTTTTTTCTTTATCTCGTTTGGTATTTATATGTTGGGAATTTACGATGATAAGTTTGACTTGTCCCCAAATATAAAATTGCTTGCCACATCTCTTATATTTCTAATAGCAATAAAGATTGATCCTACTTTACAAATACAAAAAATATATTTTTCTTTTACAGACAAGGTATTTTATATAGATGAATTTTCAACATTATTTACCCTATTTTGTTTTCTGATTTTTTTAAATGCATTTAACATGTTTGATGGAATAGATTTACAAATTTGCACATATTCAATATTTTTATTTCTTATATTTATTTTAAATAATTTTTTTATTTATATTTCTATAATATTTATTATTGCTTTAATAAATTATTATGTACTGAATATAAAAGGAAAAAACTTTTTGGGTGATGGAGGAAACTATATGCTTTCCTATATCATAGCCTATCTGTTTATCAAAAGTTACAATTTGGAAGGTCTATTCACATCTGATGAAATATTTTTGATTATGCTTTTGCCAGGTTTAGATTTACTTAGATGTACCGTAATCCGATTATATAAAGGCAGACATCCTTTTAAAGGTGATAGAGAGCATTTACATTTTTTAAGTATGAAAAAAATGGGTTATTTAAAAACATATATAATTATTCAATTGTTAATTATTGTTCCGTATTTATTTTCAAAATTTTTACTTACAAATTTATTATCGATTTTTGTTTCTTTAATTTTATATACATCTTTTTTATTTTATTTAAGCAAATCCAAAGCTCAGGGCGCGTAGTTCATTGGTAGAACGCTTGGTCGACATCCAAGAGGCAGCAAGTTCAATTCTTGCCGTGCCCACCACAAAAATTTGTTAATGACAAGGTAAATTTTTTGTTTACAATTGGGCTTAAAATTTATATAAAAATTTGCCTGGTGATTATTGCGAAGGGGTAATACCCGATCCCATTCCGAACTCGGAAGTCAAGCCCTTCAGCGCCGATGGTACTTTGTCTTAAGATATGGGAGAGTAGGTCGTTGCCAGGCTTAAATAATTATGAAAATCTCTAGTTCACTTAA
>MDTG01015032.1_pt1 | contig 10686 bp, 9 predicted proteins | sample 811421 | NCBI WGS metagenome assembly MDTG01 (sample SAMN05326645, study PRJNA326480) | marine metagenome | isolation source: seawater | place: Pacific Ocean: South East | collected 2011
ATGATTTTTCCTAAAAACTCCCAATCCAAAATCTGTTAAAATTAAGCTATAGTCGTGATGCTTTATATTATTTAATAAAAATGAAATTTTCCATACATCTCCACACCAATTATTGCTTATTCTAGGTATATGCTCCTCTAGCCAATTTCTTGGTATTAAATCATGCATAACAATATATCCACCATTATTTAGAAATTTAAATGAGTTATGAAAATCTTTCAAAATTTGATCAAAGGTATGTAAACCATCTATGAAAATTAAATCAAATTTTTCCTGATTATTTTCAAAAAAATTGTCACTAGTATCTCTAATAGTACCTCCTTTCAATGGATCTACACCTACTTTGTGATCACAATTAACATTATTAAAAACAACATCAGTATCACATCCAATTTCAAGATATCTTTTTGCAGATATTTTTTTTGAAATTCTATTTAAAATATTAATTCTTTCATTATTTGAATTAGAAGTTTCCCAGTCATAATTTAATTTTTTCGAACTGTAGTGGTGTAAATATAAAAATGGTTTTAATATATATTTAATTATATAAACTGATCTTGATTTAAAAAAATTTATTACTTTTAACATTTTAATATTGCTATACAATTTAATATCATGTTAATTTTGAAAAACAAAAAATTTTTTTATAATTTAAAATATTTTTAGATTAATAATCTGATAATTATATGAATGGCAAGATAACAGTTGGAATACCCACTTATAAAAGACCTAGTCTGTTAATAAGGGCTTTAAATAGTTTAAAAAACTTTGAAAGTTTAGATATTAATATAATGGTTTCAGTTGACGGTATAGACGAGAAATATAGAGAATACAAAGATATAGAAAAAAGTTTTTCATCAAATAAAATTAAATTTTTTTATCATAAAGAAAATATTGGAAGCTTGAATAATTTTTTCTTTTTAAGAGACAACTGTTCAACAGAATATTTTATGTGGTTGGCCGATGATGATGAAATTGATATTGATACAATAAAGAACTTGTATGATATTCTTAGTAGAGACGAAAAAGCAACTTCTATTGTACCACATTGGTTGCTTTTAAATGAGAATTTACAAAAAAAATTAATACAACCAAAATATTTTGATAGTGACTCAGTTTTTAAAAGAGTTTTATTTTACTGTTGTAATTCAGATGATGCATTCTTTTATGGTTTGCATAAATTAAGTTTTTTAAAAAAGTGTTCTTTTGAGGGATATTGGTGGCCTAACAAAAAATCTCTTTCAAATTGGTGTTATGTTTTTCAATTCAATCTTATATTATTTGGTAAAATATTGTTTTTAAATGACAAAAAGTATAAATGGATAAACCATGATTATGGTGAAAAGTTTTATCCAAGGTCAAGCACAGATAAATATTTTAAATATTTTGCATATTTTGTCCGTAGATTAAATGTATATTTTCTTTATCTAAAAAAAATTTTTATAAGTAAAAGATATTTAATTTTTATTGTTATTGCTTTGATCGTTCCCTTTTTGTTATTAAGAGATTTTTTATTTAGAGAACCAGCCTTTCATAAAGTTCAGTTTAAGTAAAATTATAGTTTTATGAAAATATTAATTATAAATGCAGGTGGAAATATTTTATCATTGAAAAATATTCTTTTTCACTGTGGATTTGAAGCCAAAATTTATGAAGATAAGGATATTTTGAATGATTTTGATTTAGTTTTTTTACCTGGCATAGGTTCTTTTGATAAAGTAATTGAAAATTTAAAAAAAATAAATTTAATCGAACAGCTAAAAAACTTGAGTAATTTAGACAACACTTACTTAATAGGTATTTGTGTTGGCATGCAAATTTTATTTGATAATAGCGAAGAAGGCAAACTTCATGGTTTGGGATTACTTCCCGGTAATGTAAAAAAATTTTTGAGTTCAGATGAGCAAGCTGGTCTACACATGGGTTGGAACGAAATTACTACAAAAAAATTTAAGGATTTTGATAAGAAAAAATTTTATTTTGCACATAATTATTATGTAGAATGTAGTAATAAGTATATAATATCAACCTCTAATCATTTGATTGAATTTCCTACAATTGTTCAAAATAAAAATATAATAGGTATACAATTTCATCCAGAAAAAAGTCATAAAAACGGAATTAATTTAATTAATTTTTTATTAAATAATATTGTTAATGTTAATTAAAAGAATAATTCCAGTTTTACTATTAAAAGATAGAAACTTAATCCATATAACAAGGTTTGACAGAGAAAAAGAAATATATATCGGAGATCCAATAAATGTAATTAATATTTTTAATGACTATGAAGTTGATGAAATGATACTTCTAGATGTAAATAAAACAAATATAGGCTCTAAGGTGGATATAAACTACTTAAAAATTATTTCTGGAGAAGCTTTTTTTCCAATGAGTTATGGTGGTGGTATATCATCTGTTCAAGAAGCAGAGCAAATTATAGAAGCTGGTTTTGAAAAAATTATTATAAATAATAAAAACTTAAAGAGTCTTGATCTAAGTAAGCGATGTATAAAAACAATAGGCTCTCAGAGCGTAATTGCTTCTGTAGATATTATTAATTATGAAAATAATTTTTATTTATATAATTATGTTAATAATGAAAAAGTAAAAATAAATTTGCAGAATTATTTAAAATCATTAATAGAAATAGGTGTAGGAGAAATCTGCATAACAAACGTGAGCCTAGATGGTTCAATGTCAGGTTCAAATTTAGAAATATTGGAACATTTAGGAAATATTTTTAAAGTTCCAATTATATACAAAGGTGGTGCTAAAAATTATTCAGATATTAAAAGTGTTCTTAAAACTAGAGTTAGTGCTTTTGCAAGTTCAACATTATTTATTATGAAGAAACCAGGTGGAGGAATAGTTTTAAATTATCCTTCTTTAAAAGAAAAAGAAGATCTTTATGATTAGTTGTCCAGTTTGTGTCATGAATGATTCTGTAAGTGAATTTAAAATGACAAAAGCAAATATTTGTAATTTTTGTAATGAATGGGAAAAGCAAAAAAATCTATACATAAATTTTACACAAAATGAGATGAGTCAGAATTTATCTAATATTAAAAAAAAAATTATTAGTGGTAAAAATCATAGTAAATATGATTGTGTTATAGGATTGAGCGGGGGTATAGACTCCAGTTTTGTGGTTTATCAAGCTTGGAAATTGGGATTAAAACCAATAATTATACACATGGATAATGGTTGGAATTCAAAAATTTCAAATCACAATATTAGTAAAATATTGGATAAAACAAACTTTGATTACAAAACCCTAATTCTAGATTGGGAGGAATTTAAAGATTTGCAGATTAGTTTTTTAAAAGCAGGAGTACCTGATATTGAATTAATTACAGACCATGCCATATTTGCTTATATTATTGATTTTGCGGTTAAAGAAAAAATAAAATTTATTTTATCAGGAGTAAATTTTGCTACAGAGCATAGTACAATAAATAGTTGGGGATGGAGAAAAGATGATTTTAATCATATTAAAAAAATACATAAAAATTTTGGACAGCATAAATTAAAAACATTCCCAAAAATGTATCCTTTCAAAAAGTTTTATTATGAAAAAATAAAAAAAAAAATAGATGTAATTAATGTTTTGGATTTTATAAATTATAATTCATCAGAAGCTAAAGATATTTTGCAAAAAGAGTTTAGTTGGGAGAATTATGGAGGCAAGCACCATGAGTCTTTTTTTACAATGTTTTTCCAGGGTTATATTTTGCCAAAAAAATTTAAAATAGATAAAAGAATTTTACACTTGTCGTGCTTGATTAGAAATAAAGAAATTACTAGGGATCAAGCACTAGAAATAATTAATTTGCCACCAATAGTGAGCCAAGATATTAATAAACATGCAAATTTTTTTAAAAAAAAACTTCAATTATCTAACGATGAGTTTGATAAAATTATGTCAGAAAAACCCAAACGTCACTCTGATTATGATATGGATATTTATAACAATTGGGTATTTGAATTAATTAAAAAGGTTATAAAAAAACTATTATGATTAATGCGTTAATTATTGGTTGTGGTAGAATATTTTCTAAGCATTATAATAGCTTAAAAAAAATTGGAGAAAATAAGATTAAAATTGTTGGAGTTTGTGATCTAAATGTTTCAAAAAAAAATGAAATAGAAAAAAAATATGGCTTAAAATTTTTTTTTAATTACAAAAAAGCAATTTTAAAAACAAACCCAGAAGTTGTTATTATATTAACACCTTCAGGCCTACATACTGAGCATATTTTATTTTCGTTAAAAAAAAATTGTCACGTGATTGTTGAAAAACCAATGTGTCTTAAAGCATCAGATGGAAAAAATATTTTAAGTTTATCAAAAAAAGTAAAAAAAAGAGTTTTTGTAGTTATGCAAAATAAATTTAACATTCCAGTTATGAAATTAAGAAAAGATATTAAAAATAAGAAATTTGGTAAATTGCTGCATGGTAGTGTAATCGTAAGATGGATGAGAGACGAAAATTATTACAGTCAAGCAAGCTGGAGGGGGACATGGAAATATGATGGTGGTGTTATTGCAAATCAAGCAAGCCATCACTTAGATTTAATGAGAAGTGTAATGGGAGATCCAATTTCAGTGTATGCTCAAGCCACAAATCATCTGGCGAAAATGCAATGTGAAGATACTGCATTAATTTTGTTTAAGTTTAAGAGAAAAAAAACTGGAATTATGGAAGCTACAACAGCGATGAGACCTCATAATGTAGAAGGTTCATTTAGTTTAATGGGAGCTAAAGGTTCGGCAAAAATAGGAGGGTTTGCATTAAATGAAATTACTTACTATTACACAGGAAAAAGTTTTAGTAAAAAAAAATATACGACAAAACCAAAAAATGTTTATGGATTCGGGCATTTAGAATTTTATAAACATTTTCTATATTCAATTCAAAAAAATAAAAAATCAGAATTTGAATGTGAAGAAGCTTATAAAACTGTAAAATTGATTAATGCTATCTATAGATCTATAGAAAAAAATAAAGAAATTTATTTACGTCAATTCGTCAATTCTAAAAGACTTGGAATTAATTAAAATAACTGTAAAAATATAATAATGAAAATTTTTATTACTGGTGTAGCAGGTTTTCTTGGAAGCCATTTAGCAAAAAGAATGATTGATCTAGGTCATGAGGTTGTTGGAAATGACAATTTGATAGGTGGTGATTTGATAAATTTAGATAAAAGAATTTTATTTTTTAATACAGATTGTAACAACCTTGAAGAAATGTCTAAGATTACTAAGGGGTGTGAAATTATTTATCATTGTGCTGCAACAGCCCACGAAGGTTTATCAGTTTTTTCTCCACATATAATTACAAATAATATATTTCAAGCAAGTGTTTCAGTGATAACTGCTGCAATTAAAAATAAAGCAAAGAGATTTGTCTATTGCTCGTCAATGGCTAGATATGGAAATCAAACTCCACCTTTTCATGAAGAAATGCAACCAAAACCAGAGGACCCTTACGGAATAGCAAAAGTTGCTGGAGAGAATGTGCTTAAAGTATTAGCTGATTTAAATGGTATGGAGTGGAATATTGCTGTGCCACATAATATCATTGGACCAAATCAAAAATATGATGATCCATTTAGAAATGTTGTCTCTATATTTATTAATAGAAATTTACAAAATAAACCTTCAATAATATATGGAGACGGTAAACAAAAAAGATGCTTTTCATATATTGATGACGTTATTTATTGTCTAGAAAAAATTGCTTTAGATGAGAATATTAATAAAGAGATAATTAACGTTGGTCCTGATGAGGAAGATATAACAATTAAAGAAGTTGCTGAAATTGTTGCAAACGAAACAGGGTTTAATGGAGCTCCAATTTTTTTACCTGACAGACCTAAAGAAGTAAAATTTGCAACTTGTAAATCTGATAAATCAAGAAAGTTACTTAATTATAAAACAAAAACTTCATTAAAGGATGCAATAAAATATACAATTAATTATGTAAAACAAAATGGGGTAAAACCTTTTAAATATCACCTACCAGTTGAAATAGTAAATGACAAAACACCTTCTACCTGGGTAAAAAAACTTATTTAAAAAAATAATAAGATGAAAATTTCTTTTTTAGATTTAAAAAAACAAATAAATGATATTGATAAAAAAATAATTAATTCGATTAAAAAAAATATTAAAAACGCATCATTTATTGGTGGAAAAGATTTAATTGACTTTCAAATAAATTTTTCTAGATATTTAAATGTTAGGTATTGTTTGGGGGTTGCAAATGGTACAGATGCACTAGAAATTGCGATTAAAACACTGAATCTTAAAAAAGATAGCGAAGTGATAGTGCCCGCTAATACATGGATATCAACGGCAGAAGCTGTATTAAGCAATCATCTAAAAGTAAAATTTGTCGATATTGATAAAACTCATAATATTTGTATCAAAGATTTAAAAAAAAAAATAAGTAGAAAAACTTCAGCAATAATTGTTGTACACTTATTTGGAAATCCTGCAAATATAAGTCAGATAAAAAAAATTTCTAAAAGCATGTCAATTAAACTAATAGAAGATTGTGCTCAATCACATGGTGCAGAGTATCATGAAAAAAAAACAGGGTGTTTTGGAGATATTTCAACCTTTAGTTTTTTCCCCTCAAAAAACTTAGGGTGTTTTGGGGACGGAGGTTGTATTGTAACAAACAAAAAAGAATTATTTATTCAAGCTAAAAAAATTGCTAATCATGGTGGCTTGAAAAAAAATCAACATTTAATTTTAGGAAGAAACTCAAGATTAGATAATATTCAAGCAGGAATTTTAAGGATTAAACTCACCCAACTCGATAAATGGATTAAGATACGAAAAATACAGTCAGATATTTATAAAAAAAAATTAAAAAATGTTGGTGATATCGAATTTGTTAAAACTTTACATAATTCAAAATCATCTAATCATCTTTTTGTAATAAAAACAAAGAAAAGAAATTCACTAAAGATATTCTTAGAAAAAAACAAAGTTTCTACGGGTATTCATTACCCTTTTGCATTGCCTGAAACTCCTATTTTTAAAAAAAAACATTTTTTGTTGTGTAGAAAAATGAAGGCGGTAATTTGGAGTAAAAGAATAATAAGTTTACCAATAGGTGAACATTTAAATTATCAAAAAATAAATAAAGTTTGTTCAATAATTAAATCATTTTTTGATGCTTAAATTTGTCAGAATTTCATCTTTATATCCCGAAGTAGCGAGGTTACTTAATAGAGATTTTCAGAAAAGAACAAATTTGAGATACAAAAGATTATTGAAAAAAGTTTTTTTTTTTAATTTTGGTGAAGGCAATAAAATTACCAATGAATTAATAAAAAAAAACTACGAGTGTAACGAAATAGTAGCTAATGTTGATTTCCTTCAGAATCAATGGAAAAATCAATATTCTAAATTTGATACCGAAAAGGATATTCTCTTAAGTCAAATAAAATTTTACAAACCAAATATAGTTTATTTTGCAAATTATAGTTTGATAAATGAAAAGCTTATATCAAAGATAAAAAAACTAAAATTTATTAAATTAATTATGGTTTTTCATTGTTCACCAGTGAATCCTAAGATTAAAAAAAAACTAAAATTGACTGATTTGGTAATTACTTGCACTGACGGATATCAAAAAGAAATATCTAAAAATGTAAAAAAAAAAGTATATAAAATCAATCATGCATTCAATGTAAATAAAAAAGGATATGAAAATTTTAAAAAAAGAAATATTGATATTACATTTATAGGGTCTTTATATATTAAATCAGGACTTCATATAAAACGAATTAATCTAATTTATAATTTAATTAAAAAATTTGATAATTCATATATAGCTGTCAATTTTTCATCTAAAAATTTTTATCAATTATTCGTTTTTTTATTGTCACCAAAAATTAATTTATCTCTAATTAAAAAATTCAATCTTATTTATAAATTTTTTTATATATATAAGAACTCAAAGAAGCCTATTTATGGAAAAGAGATGATTAAGATCTTGCATAAAACTAAGATTTTAATCAACTCTCATATTGAAGATACGAAATATGCTGGAAATATGAGATTATTTGAGGGCACTGGTTCTGGAACTTTAGTATTAACAGATAAAAAAATTGGATTAAATGCATTATTTGATGTTAACAAAGAAATTGTAGTTTATAAAAACATCAGCGATTTAATTATAAAATGTAAAAAATATCTATTAAATGTTGAAGAAACAAAAAAAATTGCAAATAATGGAAAAAATAAAACTATGAGACACCACTCTTATAAAAAAAGAGTTGACCTCTTAGATAAAATTATAAAGGTTAATATTTAAAATAATGAAAAAAATTTATTTTAATCTAGACAATTTTACTTCATTTCTACCGAATTTATCTTTTTTTATTTCCTCAAATTTTTTTACGCATGTTGCATCTTTTTTTATCATATTATTATTTGCAAGAAATTATACACCTGTTGAGTTCGGAAACTTTACTGTAGCTCAGACAATTTTTTTTTTATTTTATAGTCTTTCTTTCTCAAACATTCATTATTATTTAAACAAATCTCTTTCAATAAGTTTTCAAAACAGAAGAAAAGAAATAGCGTCCTGTTTTTTAATTACATTTTACTCATCAGTTTTTTTATATACAACTTTAGCGATAATAATTAATTTTTTAAATATCGATAAAGAGCTTAAGTATTTGATACTTATAATTAATTTAATTTTGATTATTGAACCTTTCACAATTTTCTATAGTGAGATTTTTGTTAGAGGACAGTTTAAATTAATTTTTAAAACAAAATTTATTCAAAATTTAATTTTTTTTAGCTTAAAGTACTGGCTGATTATGGGAGGCTATGACTACTTGTATATCGCTTTTTTATATTCTCTCGAATATATTTTTTTTGCTGCAATTATCATTTATTTTTATAAGAAAAATGGGAACAATTTTTCGAATTTGATTTTTGAAAAAAAAGAAACTTTGATCATATTAAAAAAAATTTTGTTATTACCTGTATTATCTCTAGTTTTTTTAATTTCTATAAGAATAGATGTACTAATGATAGGTAAAATGTTGGGAGTGGAAAATTCTGGATATTATTCGTCTGCATCTAGGTTAGTAATAATTTTGCTAATGTATACAACATTATTCTTACAATTCATGTATCCAAATATTTCTAGAATCAAAGTTTTATCAACCAAATTTGATGAAATGTATAAGAATTTGATTATGTTTGCAATTATTGTTGGAATTTTATTTTTTACAATAAGCGTCTTTTTTTCAGATTATTACCTGTCTTTATTTGGACAAGATTTTTTTGTCGCAAAAGATGCACTTCATATTCTTTCTTTTAATTTAACTTTTGCAATAATTTACAATGTTTGGGTACATAAAAATTTTTTAAGAAATTCTTATGAAAAAATTTTCTTTTTTCATGTAACTATTATAATATTAAATATTGCACTAAATTTTTATATGATTGAACTTTATGGAATAAAAGGTGCTGCAATATCCACAATGATCTCAGGTGTTTTTGCTTTTTTAATAGTTAATATTTCAAAACCAGCCGAGATTTACATAATTTTTTCTTCCTTTAGTCTGGAAAGATTAATAATTATAGCTAATAAAATGTTAAGATTAATATTCGTAAAAAAGAAACCTGAAAATAAAGAAAATATTAATAATTGAAAAAAAATGATAAATAAAAAATTTGAAATTATTTTTTTCGAAAATTGCAGATAAAATATTTCCAATATTAAAATTAAAATAGCTATTAAACATGCAATTCCGCAGCAGACAACTATATCGACAATAAAATTATGTGGATAAGTGTAGATCTCATTAAAAAAAATATTATTACCCCAAATAAAATTCAAGTTTACACTACTAATTAAAAAAAATTTTATATATGCAAATCGTAAATATAAAGAGTTAATTAAAGATCCATGCGTATCAATATTAATATCACCAATTATCAAAAAAAATAATGCAGAAAAAAAAATAGGTAAAAGTAAAAAAATATAATATGGAATTTTGTTTTTTACTGTAAAGATATACAAAACAAAAGTACCTAAGCATAATAGAATAAATAAAATTGAGCCAGAAATATAAAAACAAGAAAAAACTAAAAAAAGATAAAATAAATTTTTTCTTAAATTAATATTCTTATTCAATTCTATTAAAATCTGGATAAAAAAAATATTAAGGATATAAAGAAGTCCATGTGGATTGATAAAATATTGATTAAAGTTACTTACTGGTCCAATAAAATTTTGAAGATTATTAGTTTCTAAATTTATTAATAATACTTTATAAATCAAAAAAATTGACAAAAATATTAAATATATTTCATTAACTTTGTAAGAAAACTTAAATAATGAGGTAAAATTAAGTTTAAAGTTAATAGACATAATAATTAAAATTGGAAAAAAAATATTGATAATATTAATTGTTATTACTCTTATTTTTTCTTCTATAAAGAATTTATCTGGAACAATATTAAAAGAATTTAAAAAATTAGTTGTATTAATATTAAATTTTAATTCCTCACTAAAAATTGAATTATATAAAAAAAAAATATGTATAATTAACAAAACAATTATCCTCAAATTTTTTTTTTTGAAAGAGATAAAAAATAAATAAGAACTAAAGATAATTAACAACGTTCTATAAACATATA
>MDTG01378544.1_pt1 | contig 10686 bp, 13 predicted proteins | sample 811421 | NCBI WGS metagenome assembly MDTG01 (sample SAMN05326645, study PRJNA326480) | marine metagenome | isolation source: seawater | place: Pacific Ocean: South East | collected 2011
AAATTGACTGCCTTGTATTTCAACTACTGCGTACATTACTAATTTTTGAATTGCAAAATTAAACTATTTATTATAATAAACAAGCCTAATTAAGTATTATAGCTCTATCCAATTATCATTTTTTAATGACCAATCTACAACTTGTTTTATTCGTTCAGTAAGCTTAATTGATGGTGTCCATCCTAATTTTTTCATTTTTTCACCAGAAAGTGAATATCTCAAGTCGTGGCCTGGCCTAGAAGAATGAAAGTCTACCATCTCATGTTTTAATTCTTTTTTCTGAGAATCAGCAATTATTTGAGCAAGTTCCAGATTATTAAGTTCTTCAGTCCCAACAATATTAAACTTAGGACATTTAGCTCCTCCAAAGTCAAAGTTATTTTCAATTTTTTTAGTGAGAAGAAAAAGTATAGCTTCAGCTACATCTTCAGCATGAATATAATGACGTGATCCTGGTATTTTTTTAGATGCATCAGAATGAATAGTTACGATTTCTCCATCTCTAATTTTCTTGATACACATTGGTATGAACTTTTCTGGATGTTGTCTTTCTCCAAAAACATTCATTGTATGAGTTATATAAACTGGAAGTCCATAAGTATTCTCGTAGGCTACAGCAAGCTCTTCACCTCCAGCTTTTGTTGCACTATATGGATTGGTTGAATTATATCTATCATTTTCTTTATAATCGATTCCTTTGGGTGCTGGACCAAATACCTCGTCTGTACTAAAGTATATAATCTTCTCAAGTCCCTTACTATCATTAATAAATCTTGCATAATCCAATATATTTGCTGTTCCTACAACATTATCTAAAACAAATTCCATAGGATAGTTAATACTCCGGTCTACATGAGATCCCGCAGCTAAATGAAGTATTATATCTATATCTCCTATTTCTTTTTTAATCCAAGGGTTGATCTCGGACTTTAAGTCATGAAATACTACTTTAATTCTTGATTTATCTTGTGCTGAAAGTTTAGATATTATATTATCAAGTCGATTAAGATTTCCACTATAATCTAGTCGATCTAAAGACACAATTTCCCAATCTGTATTATTAATTAAGTAATAGATTAAATGATGTGCAATAAAACCTGCTCCTCCTGTAATTAATACTCTTTTCATAATATATTTAACTTTAAAATATGGTCTTTTAGCCTATCTTCAGGTACCCAGTTTAGTCTTTTTAACATATCATCATTTATTCTTAATGTCTCTTTATAATTCCCAGGTTGATCAGGTAGATTATATGATTTTATATTAAATCTTTTATTAAAATAACTAAATAATTGATTAATACTATAATTTATACCCGAACCAAGCTCCCATGCATCTTTATGTTTAAGATCTGATAAAGAAATTTTAATTAATCCATCTACTATATCATAAACATGGATAAAGTCCCTTTTTTGATTACCATCACCTATAATTGGGAGAGGTTCTCCTTTTGAAATTTTTGATGACCATATGCCAATAACATTTCCAAATTTTTCATCAATATTCTCTCCTGGACCATAAACATTATAAAATCTTGCTATTTCAACATTTAAACCATATGATCTTTTATACAGATTACACAATTCTTCACCTAAATATTTTGTCATTGCATAAGGGGAGTCAGAAGGGTTGTGATGTCTAGATGACGAGCCTGCATATAATACTTTAGTATTATTTTTTTGTGCCCATTCTAATACTTTCATAGTTCCAGTTACATTTACCCTTAATGATTCTAAAGGGTTCTCAAAAGATGGTTGAACTCTAGATTGAGCTGCTAAATGGAAGCAATAATCAAAATCAGTATCTTTAATTAAACTTATATTCTCAATATCTAGGTCTAAATAACTTACACCATTAATATGATTGTCTTTGGATCCAGTTGAATAGTTATCTAAAGATATTATTTCATAATCTTTAGATTTAAGGTTTCTTACCAAATTTGAACCAATAAATCCTGCTCCACCAGTAATTAATACTTTATTCATGTCGTTAAAAATACACTATAATTAATACAGAATATGATAGCAAAAGTATAGTAAAAGTATCTCTAAAAAATACAAAATATATAGATTCAATAAAAATTATCTAAAAATAATTAATTTATTTGCTTTAAATTAAGTACTTTTGTAACTAGAATTTAGTTTTGTAAACTTAAATATACGTGTAGTGAAAAAATGGTTTGTTTTATATACAAAGCCCAAACATGAGCTAAAAGTCGTTGCTGAGCTTACTAAAATTGATATATACAGCTATTGTCCTACTATTAAAGTTTTAAAACAATATTCAGATAGAAGAAAAAAAATAGAGAAGCCATTAATGCCTTCTTATGTTATGGTTTTTATTGAAGAATGGAAAAGAGATAATGTATTTGCTATTCCAGGAATAATAAAATATATGTTTTGGCAAGGAAAACCTGCTGTAATTAAAGAAGATGAAATAGAGACAATGAAACAGCACCTTGAGGGAAGCTATACAAATATTTCAATATCAAATTTGGTTAAGGGTCAGCTTTATAAGATACCCGAAGGTCCATTGGCTGGGAATACTGGAAAGATATCTGAAATAAAAAAGAATAAAATTAAATTAGAATTAAGAGACCTAGGTATAATACTCGAAATAAGCCCGTTAGCAGCTTAATTCTAAATTATCAATTATAAAAAAATTCATATGTCCCAATGTGACTTAAATGGCGGAGCCATGAAAAAAATAAAAAATGTTAGGTGAATTAATTACTTCAAAAACAAGATTAAGACTATTAATTAAATTTTTTGTATCCCAAGCTAATAGAGGATATTTAAATGGCTTAGCCAATGAAATGGGTGAATCTACAAACTCTATCAGAAAAGAGCTTAATCACCTTCAAGGAGCAGGATACCTAAAAAAAATTAAAGTAGACAATAAGGTTGAATACAAAGCAAATACAGAACACCCATTGTTTGAAGTTCTTCAGAAAGTAGTACTAAAACATTTAGGACTTGAAGATGTAGTAGAAACTGTTTTAGAGCGAATGGGTGATGTAGATCAAATTATTTTAGTTGGAGATTATGCAAAAGGGAATGATAGCGGTCTTATTGAGGTTTTTCTAATTGGCAAAGGCTTAAACATGGACTACATAGCTCAATTAGAAGAGAAAATTGAAAAATTAATCGGTCGGAATGTTAGTTTTTATTTTGCTTCAAAATTTAATTCAGATCAAGAATATATTTTATTATTTAATTCAAAAGACAAATGATTTCAATAGAAAGTGAAGAAAGGCCTTGGGGTAGATTTTATGTTATTCATGATGAACCCTCATATAAATTAAAAAGAATTGAAGTAGACCCAGGTGGAAGACTTTCTTATCAATACCATCATAAGAGATCAGAAGCTTGGACAATAATAGAAGGTGTAGGAACTATTACTTTAGATGGTAAAATTATGGATTACTCTAAAGGAGAAACTATATTAATTCCGCAAGGTGTAAAACACCGTATTCATAACAGTGGAAAACAAAAAATAATTTTAATAGAGGTTCAGACTGGGACCTATTTTGGAGAAGACGATATAATCCGAATTGAAGATGACTATAATAGATCTTAAATGAAACGAAAAGCAATTATTGTATCAGGATATTTCAACCCTTTACATAAGGGGCATTTAGAACTTTTTCAGAAAGCAAGAGAAAAAGGTAATGAGCTTTGGGTAATTGTAAATAGTGATTTTCAGAGAGAATTAAAAGGTAGCAAGCCTTTTATGTTTGAAGATGAAAGACTTAAAATTATAAGAGCGATAAAATATGTTGACATGGCAGTTATTTCTATTGATAAAGATAAGACACAGTGTGCAACATTAGAATTTTTATCTGATAGCCAAGGCAATAAGTTTAAACTTTATTTTGCTAATGGAGGTGATCAAGATAACAAGAGTATTCCAGAATCTGATATATGTAAAAAACTAGGAATTGGACTAATAGAGGGTTTAGGTGATAAGATTCAATCGTCTTCTTGGATATTAAAAAACAACGATGAGTAAAATACTAATAACAGGAGGGGCTGGATTTGTTGGTACTAATCTTATTATTCAGCTAAAGCAGTTGGGCCACAAAATAGTTAGCATAGATAACTACTCCATCGGTAAAAAGTCAAATCATCAAGATGAGGTAGAATACATTGATGGTGATGTGTGTGAAATTGAAGAAATATTATTTAAAAATGATTTTGATATATGTTTTCATCTTGCAGGTTTAAGTAGAATTCAACCATCTTTTAAAGAACCTAATGATACATTTAGAGCCAACACATATAGTACTTTAAAAGTTTTGGAATGGGCAAGAATAAATAACACTAAAGTTGTTTATGCGGGTTCATCATCTAAACATCACAACCCTTCTGATTCCCCCTACGCTATGTTTAAATTCTTAGGCGAAGAAGTTTGTAAGCTATACAGAAAAGTTTATAACATGAATATTGAAATTGTTAGATTTTATAATGTTTATGGATCATATGAAATAAAATACGGAAAATGGGCAGCGGTAATTGGTCTTTGGAGAGGTATTGCTGAAGAAGGTAAAAAAATAAATATCGTTGGAGATGGAGAGCAAAGGAGAGATTTCACTCATATTAAAGATATAATAGATGGTTTAATTTTAATTGCAAGATCAAGTAAGTCTCATAAAGATGCATGGGAGCTTGGATCCGGAGAAAACTTTTCACTAAACGAAGTTTATCAAATGTTTAAAGACAAGTTTAACGTAGAAAAAAATTATATTAATGACCAGCCTGGCAATTATCGTGAAACATTAAGAGTAAATGATGATGCAATAAGAATTCTTGGATGGAGCCCAAAGATGAGTCTAGAATCTTATATTAAAAATCTATGAAATTGTTAAAATTTTTTTTCAATTTAAAATACTTACCCATACTATTAATATACATATTATGTGTCTTCATTTTTAGTGAAAACGAATTAGTATCTGATAGGTTAAGGTATTGGTTGTTTTCTGAAAACTTATTAAATGGGTATTATTTTGATTCAGGTAATACATTATGGAATGGGCCTGGATATCCTATTTATATTGCTTTTTTAAGGCTTTTTGGGTTTGGCTGGGAGCTTATTGTTTATTCAAACGCAATTCTTTTGTATATAAGTATTCTCTTATTTGATAAAATAATTGCTAGGTTTCAAAAAAGACCTACTCTAATAGTGTATTTATTTGCATTTTGGGAACCAGTATTACTTTATCAATATTTACCACATTTGATGACTGAAGTTTTTGTGATTCTTTTAATGGCATTATTTGTTTACATTCACTTGTCAAAGATTAAGTACAAAAATATTTATTTAGGGTTGGTTTTAGGATTACTTATTTTAACAAAAGTTGTCTTTTTCTATGTAGTAGTCTCTATGTTGGCGTTATCTTTTATTATAGGTCGTTTTAGAGAGCAAAAATATTATTTAACTCTTTTCTATTCTATAATTTTTTGTATTCCTTATTTAATTTATACTTATGGATTAACTGGAAAATATTTTTATTTTTCAAATTCAGGGGGGAGTTCACTTTATTGGATGTCTGTTCCTGATGACGTTTATAGAGGTGATTGGAACGGAGGTTATGGGTATTACCAAGAAAGCCCAAATCTTGCAAGTAATTCTTACAATAAATATTTAAAAGATAATTCATGGCCAATATATGAAAAAATAGATCAGCTAAATTGGATAGAAAAAGATGAATTACTTAAAAAAATAGCAGTTGAAAATATAAGAGATAATAAAATTAAATTTACAAAGAATTGGGTAAATAATTTTGGTAGATTATTTTTTGGGTATCCGTTTAGTTTTCACACGCCTAACTGGCAACATGTTTTAATTACATTTAAACAGGCTATATTTATTTCTACTCTCTTATTAGCTTATTTTATTTCAATTATTAGATTTGATAAGATTAACATAAATTATTTTTTCTTAATAACTTTTTTTACAGTATATCTTTTAGGGGTTTCATTATTATCATCATATCCAAGGTTTTTATTCATTACAAATATTATATCATGGGCATATATGATCTATATCTTTAAAGAATTCTTAACATTTAAAATTTTAAAAAAATGACATTATCGGTAATTATACCTGCATATAACGAGGAGAATACTATAATTAAGTTACTTAATCTTGTAATAAATGTAGATTTAAAAAATATCAAAAAGGAAATTATAATTGTCAATGATTGTTCAAGTGATAATACTGAGAATTTAGTTTTAAATTTCATTGATAGTAACAAACAAGAGGAAATATATCTCTTTTCTAATAAAAAAAATAAAGGTAAAGGGTATAGTTTAAATAAAGGAATTAGAGAGTCTAAAGGAGATCTCGTAATATTTCAAGATGCTGATTTGGAGTATGATCCTAATGAGTATAAAATTTTATTAAACCCCATAATAAATGGAGTTGCCGATGTAGTTTATGGCAGTAGGTTTCAAGGTTCTAAACCACATAGAATTTTATTTTTTTGGCATACTCTAGGTAATAAATTCCTTACGTTTATTTCCAACGCATTTACTAATCTGAACTTAACAGATATGGAAACCTGCTATAAGGTGTTTAAAAGAGAAATAATTAGTCAAATCGAAATTACTGAAAATAGATTTGGTATTGAACCAGAAGTTACAGCAAAGATATCAAGGATAAAGAACTTAAGACTTTATGAGGTTGGAATTTCATATTACGGTAGAACATATAGTGAGGGTAAAAAAATAGGATGGAAAGATGGTGTTAGGGCTATATATGCGATACTAAAATTTAATTTGTTTAAAAAATGAAAATAAAAAATATATGTTGTATTGGCGCTGGTTATGTTGGAGGTCCAACTATGGCAGTAATAGCATTAAAATGTCCACATATAAATATTACTGTAGTTGATAAGGATGTTAAAAAAATAGAATTATGGAATGGATCAATCGATAAACTACCGATATATGAGCCTGGTCTTTCCGATATAATTAAAAAAGTTCGAAACAAAAATCTAATTTTTTCCAATGACATTAAAGGTGCAATAGAGAGGTCTGAAATGATTTTTATTGCTGTAAACACCCCCACTAAAACTGAGGGAGAAGGTGCAGGTATGGCAGCAGACTTAAAATATATTGAGTCTTGCGCTCACGATATTGCAAAATATTCAGTATCAGAAAAAATTATTGTAGAAAAGTCAACTGTACCAATTAAAACAGCAGAAAAAATAAAAGATATATTAGACAGTACTAATAAAAAAGTGAATTTTGAGGTACTTTCAAATCCTGAGTTTTTAGCTGAGGGCACAGCAATTACTGATATGATAAGTCCAAGTAGGGTGCTTGTTGGCGGCAATGAAAATGAGTCAGGAAGAAAGGCCATAGAATCACTAGTAGAAATATATAGCAATTGGATTGTAAAAGATAGAATCCTTAAAACTAATGTGTGGTCGTCAGAGCTTGCAAAATTAGCGTCAAATGCAATGCTAGCTCAACGTATTTCATCAATTAATAGTCTTTCTGCACTATGTGAAAAAACTGGAGCAGATATAGATGAGCTCTCTAAAGCCATAGGAATGGATGATAGAATAGGGCCACATTTTTTAAAAGCCTCTGTAGGTTTTGGTGGTAGCTGTTTTAAAAAGGATATATTGAATTTAGTTTATCTATGCAAGCACTATGGGCTGAATGAAATATCTGAATACTGGCATCAGGTAATAAAAATAAATGAATATCAGAAAATTAGATTTGCTGAAAACATAATTAATTTTTATGGAAATAATTTAAATGGTATAAAAATTGCGGTTTTAGGGTGGGCCTTTAAAGCAAATACCAATGACAGTAGAGAAAGTGCATCAATAAAAGTAGTTGAGAAACTATACGAGAAAGGTGCTGAAATTACTGTTTATGATCCTTTAGTTCCAATTAATCAAATTAATGAAGACATTCGGAATTTTTGGAAAATCAATTTATCAAATAAAAACTTAAAAGTAACTAAAGAAAATTTATCCAATTTTAATTGTTCAAGATATGATTGTGTTGTAATTATTACCGAATGGAAGGAATTTGAAAATCTTAATTTTGGTGATATATCAATTTTTGACGGCAGAAGGATAATCAAAAACAATAATGTTACTTTTAAAATTGGAAGTTAATGAAATATGTATACTCAAAATTTGACGGTATTGATTTTTTCTTTTTCAGAATAGGAGGGTCTGGTTTAGGCAACCTACTCTACCCTTTTTTTCGAGCATTAATACACGCAAAAAATAATAATTTAAAAATAATTTCTCCCACATTTAAATCATTCAAAATAGGGCCATATTTAAGAAAAGAAAATCAAAAAAGATTATACGATTATAATTATGAAAATTCTATAGGAGGTTTTATGAAATTGTGGTTACTACTTTTTTCTAATAAAGTTTTAATTTTTGAAAGTTTTGGAGATGGTTTTAAAAGTTTATACGGGCACGAAGATTTCTTAAAGGAAAAATTAAAATCGCTGGTAAAGGAAGATTATGATGAAGAGAAATATAAAGAATCAATCTGTTGTCATATTAGGCTAGGTGATTTTAAGTTAGCTGATAATAATGAGATTAAAAATAATACTAGACTTCCTATTATTTGGTATAAAGACATGATAAATTATTTAAGAAAAGATAATCATAACATGAAAGTTTATCTATTTTCGGATGGTAAAAAGTCAGAATTAATTGAAATTTTAAAACTAGGTAATGTGTTTTTGGAAACATCAATAAATCCAATAATTGATATACTAAAACTAAGCTGTTCAAAGTATCTTATTGGATCTTATTCATCATTCAGTTTTTGGGCAGCCTTTTTTTCCAAAGCTGAATGCTACTGGCATAAAAGCATTTTTAATAATGAAGAATTTCCCCAAAACTCAAATAATTTTCAATTTTAACATTTATAATGAAAAAATTAAATCAAAAAATTACAAGAAATCATTCTGTAGTTTCAAATAAAGAAAGACTTGAGCATCTATATACGTTCAAAAATTTTCCAATTTTTATGGGATGTACTGATGAACCTATTAATGATGATATGTTTATGGATATGATATGGACAATTGATAGAGATTCAGGATTAGTTCAATTGTTAGATCTAGTTCCACTAGAAATTTTATACAGCAAACAGCACATGGATGCAACAGGCTCAACTTGGGATAAGTATAATAGTCTTCTATCAGAGTTCATATCTTCAGAATATAAAGGTGACATTCTTGAAATTGGAGGAGGTAGTGGTAAATTAGCTCAAAAAGTAACCGCTCTTAATAAAAACCTAAAATATTTTATTGTTGAACCCAATCCATTAATTAAAGAGACTGATAGGATAAAGATTATTAAAAGTTTTTTTTCAAATAAAATAAAAAACAAGGAAAATAAGATAGGTACTATAACCTTGTCTCAGGTTCTTGAGCATGCTTATTATCCAGAAGAGTTTTTAACAGAAATTAGGGACTTTCTCCCAGAAGATGGAAAATTTATATTTGGTTATCCCAACCTTGAATATTTTTTTTCAAATAAGCATACAAATGCAATAAATTTTGAACACACTATGTTAATGACTGATTATTATGTTGATTACTTTTTAACTAAGACGGGTTTCAAGATTTTAAAAAAAGAATCTTTCGGAAATCATAGCTTTTTTTATTCTGTTCAAAAAGTTAATAAGAATAATCTTGACTTAAGCATAAATCTTTCAGGTAAATACGAAAAATATAAAAAAATGTTTAAAGATTTTATAAGTTACCACAAAGAAATGATTGAAGAAATTAATTTAAAGATTAAGTCGCATGATGGTGATATTTATTTATTTGGCGCACATATTTTTTCTCAATATTTAATTTCTTTTGGTCTTTCTACAGATAGGGTCGTGTCAATATTAGACAATAGCCCTATTAAGATTGGGAAGAGACTTTATGGAACAAATTTAAAAGTAAATAGCCCTAAAATTTTATCTGACTCATTAAACCCTATGGTTATTTTAAAAGCGGGAGTATATAATGACGAGATTAAAAAAGATATTTTAGAAAACATTAATTCAAAGACAGAGTTCATCTAGACTATAAATAAAAATTATTATGATCAAGCATAAAGAAATATTAAATGAAATAGATTCTGTATTATCAAAGGTAGACAATCTTGAAATAGAGGAATTAATTAACTTAATTAGTATGTCAAGGACTATAGTAACTCTTGGTGCAGGCCGAGTAGGAATGGCAATTAAAGGTTTTGCTATGCGACTAGGACATTTAGGCTTTAAGGCATATCACATTGGAGACACAACAGTTCCTTCTATAGGCAAAAAAGATCTTTTAATTGTAGCTTCTGGGTCAGGAGAGACACAATCTATTTATGATCTTTCTAAAATTGCAAAAAACAATGGTGCCTCTATCCTACTAATTACCGGTAATTTAGAATCAAGAATTGCTAAGTTATCAGATAAAAGATTACATGTAGACGCACCATCAAAAGCAAAAAAAGTTGATGGATTGAAATCAATTCAACCTATGACAACACTTAATGAACAATGTCTTGGAATATTATTTGACACTATAGTTTTAGAAATAATGAAAGCAACTGGTGAAACTCATCAAACAATGTGGAACAGACACTCAAATCTAGAATAATATGAATAAAGTAAAAATAGCAGCATCTTTAATTTGTGCTGACCCTCTAAA
>MDTG01432595.1_pt1 | contig 10685 bp, 6 predicted proteins | sample 811421 | NCBI WGS metagenome assembly MDTG01 (sample SAMN05326645, study PRJNA326480) | marine metagenome | isolation source: seawater | place: Pacific Ocean: South East | collected 2011
TGCATGGAACCTAGAATAATGTTATTTGATGAGCCAACGTCCGCTCTCGATCCTGAGATGATAAAAGAAGTATTAGATGTTATGGTCGGTCTTGCAGAAGGCGGTATGACAATGTTAGTTGTCACTCATGAAATGGGATTTGCAAAAGAAGTTGCTGATAGCATTATTTTTATGGACGAAGGTCAAATCGTAGAGAATAAAAATCCTACAGATTTCTTCCAGAATCCAGAAAGTGAAAGGACCAAAACCTTCTTGAGTCAAATACTGTAATTTGGCTCCCCGGACTGGACTCGAACCAGTGACAAAGCGGTTAACAGCCGCTTGCTCTACCAACTGAGCTACCGGGGAAGAGATTTATTCGTTATAACAAAAGTTATTATTTATAGCTAGTTTTTGTTTAAAAGTATTAATAAAATTATTTTATGACAGTTCAAAAAGACGATATCTACGAATTTGGATTTGGAAGAAGTGACCAAGTATCTAAAAATGATAACTTGGTCGATGAGGCCGTGTTTAGTTTTCTGTATGGTGGATTATTTAGAGTTCTAAAATCCCTTTCCCTGAGCAGTTTACTTGATTTAGAGATTGTATTTAGATTATTTATCAATTTCTATAAAGGATTATCTTTCTATGATATTCAATATTTTACTCAAGCACCTGAAAGGACCCTTTGGAGAAGACTTAAATACCTTGAGGAAAACAATGTAATTAGAAAATCAAAAAATCAAACTGATAAACGGACTATAAAATTCTTATTAACAAAAAACTCTTATGAAATACTCTCCAGTTCTATACCAAAACAAGATTTAGCAATAACTATTTCAAAAATTGCACTATCTTATGCAGATAAGCTTTGGATGTTTAATGTTAGAGATCCAAATAAAGTTAGAAAGACACTTTTAAACCTAGCAAGAAGTTCTGTGTCGCTTAATAAGAATAATTTTTTATGTCAATTTGCTTTTGGTCTGTCATTTTATTATGGAAGTAATTTTGACCTTTCATTAAATCATTCTTATAATTCTATTAAGCTGAATGATAAATTTGCCCATGGCAGAAGACTCTTTGGGTCGTCCTTGTATCAAATTGATGAAAAAAAAAGAGCATATGCAGAAATGTTTAAAGCGTTAGATCTTTATACTGACATTTATGGACAGTGGAGAACATATTTTGAGTTATGGAGATTTAATTTTTTTGATGACAACATAGAAGAGGCTCAAAAATTTTCAAAAAAACTATTAAATCTTCAACCAGAGTATCCTCAGACATATATAGCATGCTTGGCGGTTGAGACTAGCAAGAAAAAAGCAAGTTCATTTAGAAGAAAATTATTAGAACTCCAATCGAATTTTACACCTGCAATGATTAAAAACTTTCATACATGGATTAAAGAGGATCAGTCCTCTAAATTAATTAATTCTCTTAAGTTACATATGAATTGATTTGGAGGCCACGACCGGAATCGAACCGGTATACAAGGATTTGCAGTCCTCTGCGTAACCATTCCGCCACGTGGCCATGAAATCGATTTATATCATTTTTATCTTTTTTTTGTTAAAAATTTTGTTATCAAGAAGGTGATTATTCATAAAGCAAAATAGACAATATCATGGACTATACTTCACTCAATAACAATATGATTGATGGACAAGTTCGTCCTATTAATGGCATTAATGAAGAAATTATTGATGCGTTTTCAAGCGTTGATAGAGCCAACTTTGTTCCGCAATCACATCTTCTCAATGCTTATATAGAAAAAAACTTACATCTTACTCAAAATAGATATCTGCTGAGATCAAATTTGATTGCAGAAATCATTAATCATGTTCTTCCGCGAAATAATGAGACAATATTAGTTCTACCATCATCAACCGGATATTCATCTGCAGTTATATCAAAGTTGTCTGAAACAGTAATTTCTATTGAAGAGGATGAAAACCTTATAGCAATTGCAGAAAATGGAATTAGAAAAAGTGGAATTGATAATGTTGTTTTCTTAAAAAAAAAGATAACTGAAAATTGTCTTGAACAAGGACCTTTCAATGCAATAATAATTGAAGGAGCTATTGATTACTTGCCAAATCAATTTTTAGAACAACTTGAAGAAAATGGCAGACTATTTGCGATGATTAATGATAACGAAGTAACTAACGCAAAACTATTTAAAAAAGTAAATAAAACTATTAAATCAAAATTTTTATTTAGTTGTGATATACCAAAATTAAATTTTTTTAGTCAGAAAAGTAGCTTTAGTTTTTGATATAAAAGAGTTATAGCTTATATAATTTATATGAATAATAAACCAAGTAATACAGAAGATATTTTAGATGCAATAAGAAATATGATGGGAGGAAATGATCCTTCCAAAGAGGAGTCATTGCCTAATGATATTCTAGAATTGACTAATCCTATAGCTGAAGAGAATGGTGTGGAAGATACTAGTATTCTTCAACTAGACAACATTATTAGTGAGGAGGAAAATAGAATTAAGGATCAAAAAGAAAAACTTCATGATGAAATTGTAATTAATGAAGATATGATTAGAAGTATTGTACAAAAAAAGATTGAATTGCTTCCATCAACAAAAATTGACCAAATAATTCGTGAGGAATTAGAAAGAGTGATCTCTGAGAAAGTGCTCACAGCAGAAATTAATTTTAAGCAAAAATCAGAAGTTTAGTTTTAATGCGAGAAAAGTATTATCAGCCTGAATTAGTTGAAAATGAAATATACAAACAATGGGAAAAAGATAACGATTTTTTAGCTCCACAAAATTCATCATCTAACTCATACAGCATTGTAATTCCACCACCAAATGTAACTGGAAATCTACATATGGGTCATGCTTTAAATAATACTTTACAAGATATATTAATTCGTTTCCATCGTTTACAAGGTATGGATGTTCTGTGGCAACCTGGAACCGATCATGCAGGCATTGCTACAGAAATGGTTGTTGAGCGTGAGTTAAAAAAAAAGAAGATTCTTAAGAAAGATTTATCTAGAGAACAATTTATAGATCACGTATGGGATTGGAAGGCACAATCAGGAAATCAGATCATAAATCAGTTAAAGAGACTTGGGTGTTCCTGTGATTGGTCACGAGAACGATTTACTTTGGATGAAGGCTTATCAGAGTCAGTGAGACATGTTTTTGTAAAGTTATACAATGACGGTTTAATTTACAAAGATAAACGACTGAGCAACTGGGACCCTAAACTTAAAACAACAATTTCAGACCTAGAAGTTATTCAAAAAGATGTAGCAGGAAATCTTTGGTTTATTAAATATCAAATCGAAAATGAAAATAACTCAGTTACAATTGCAACTACAAGACCGGAAACAATGTTGGGAGATACTGCAATTGCTGTTCATCCAGATGATGAAAGATATCAACATTTAGTTGGTAAGTTTGCAATTGTTCCAATTTTAAATAAAAAAATTCCAATAGTAGCTGATGCATATGTTAAACAAGATCAGGGATCTGGGGCATTAAAAATTACTCCAGCACATGATTTCAACGATTTTGATTTAGGCACAAGACACAACCTTGAAGTGATAAATATTTTCAATGAAAATGCAGAGTTTAATGAAAATACACCTACTAATTATCAAGGGCTCAGTAGATTTGAGGGTAGGGAAAAAATAGTTAACGAGTTAGAAAAGATTGGTGCATTAGAAAAAGTTGAAGAAAATTTTCATACGATACCTTATGGAGACAGATCTGGAGAAATAATAGAGCCACTATTAACCGATCAATGGTTTGTGGATGCAAAAAAATTATCAGAAAATGCAATTAAAAAAGTAAAGCAAGGTGAAATTAAATTTATTCCAAAAAACTGGGAAAAAACTTATTTCGAATGGATGGAAAATATTCAACCATGGTGTATTTCAAGGCAATTAAATTGGGGTCATCAAATACCAGCTTGGTATGGTCCAGAGGATAAAATTTTTGTAGCGAAGTCTAAAGAGGAAGCTCACGAGCTTGCTAAAAAGCATTTTAATAAAGAAGTAGAATTGAATCGAGACAATGATGTATTAGATACTTGGTTTTCGTCAGCGCTTTGGCCTTTTTCAACAATGGGATGGCCAAAAGAAACAGATATCTTGAATAAATATTACCCAACATCAACTCTTGTCACTGGGTTCGATATAATATTTTTTTGGGTTGCCAGAATGATAATGATGGGAATTTATTTTACAAAAAACGCTCCATTTTCTGAGGTTTACGTGCATGCACTTGTAAGAGATGAAAAAGGACAAAAGATGTCGAAATCAAAAGGCAATGTTATTGATCCATTAGTGTTAATGGACCAATTTGGTGCAGATGCTCTTCGAATGACTTTATGTTCAATGGCTGCACAAGGGAGAGACATTAAATTATCAAAACAGAGAGTTGAGGGTTACAGAAATTTTCTTACCAAAATTTGGAATGCACTGAAATTTTGTGAGATTAATGAATGCTACAATAGAGATGATATAGAATATGATAAATGTGAAGTAGAGTACAATAAATGGATTCTATTTGAGTATGAAAAATGTAGAAGTAAAACTGAAAATGCGATTAGAGAATATAAATTTAATGAGGCAGCTCATGAACTTTATAAATTTACTTGGAATAAATTTTGTGATTGGTATTTGGAGTTTTCTAAGGTTATTTTTACATCCGGTGAGGAAAATGAGATTAATGAAACTAAAAGTATGATTTCTTATGTATTAACTAATACCTTAATTATGCTACATCCAATCATACCTTTTTTTACTGAGCATGTATGGCAAGAAGCATCTAACTTATTAATAAGAAATAATGAAAAAATAAATCGTGAAAAATGGCCGTTGAAATTAGAAAAAATAAGTAACGAAAATCAAATAAATATACTTATTAATTTGATTACGGCTATCCGATCTACCAGATCTGAACTAAATGTTCCAGCTAATGTCGAAATTGATATGTGCTATATAAATGTTAGTGAGGAGTTAGAATTAATTATTAATACCTACAAGGAAACAATTGGGATTCTTACAAAGTCCAGGAGTATTAAAAATTCTGAATTTAAAAAAGATAAAGGCATGATACAAGTTTTGTTCAGTGATGGTTTGATTTATCTATCCCTTAAAGATATTATTGATTTTAAGCAAGAAGCAGAAAGACTTAAAAATAAGCTCGTAAAAATAAATAGTGAAATGCAAAAGATTGAAACTAAATTAAAAGATAGTAAATTTATAGATAATGCACCTAATGAGGTAATAGAAGAGCAGAAAGAAAGACTAAAAGATTATCAATCTTCATTGAAAAAAATTGAGTTAACTATGAAAGAACTTAGCTGATTATGAAATTTGATAAAAATAAACTTCCGAGTCGCCATGTTTCAGTAGGTCCTGAACGCGCGCCACATAGATCTTATTATTACGCTATGGGTATGAGCGAAGATGATATAGCTAAGCCATTTGTTGGTGTTGTTTCCACATGGAATGAGGCGGCACCTTGTAATATTGCATTGATGAGGCAAGCCCAATCAGTAAAAAAAGGTGTTAAAGAAGGAGCGGGCACACCTAGAGAATTTTGTACTATTACTGTCACAGATGGCATTGCTATGGGTCATCAGGGCATGAAATCATCATTGGTCTCTAGGGAAGTAATTGCAGACTCCACTGAATTAACTGTGAGGGGTCATTGCTATGATGCTATCGTTGGCCTTGCTGGATGCGATAAATCTCTTCCTGGACTTATGATGGCCATGTGCCGTCTAAATGTTCCCAGTGTCTTCATGTATGGTGGAAGTATCTTGCCTGGAAAATACAAAGGTAAAGACGTTACTGTTGTAGATGTGTTTGAGGCTGTAGGAAAGTACTCGTCAGGCAATGCTACTGAAGAAGAACTTCATGAACTTGAATGTGTTGCGTGTCCAAGTGCTGGTGCATGCGGTGGACAATTCACAGCTAATACGATGGCTTGTGTATCTGAAGCTATTGGACTTGCATTACCATATTCATCAGGAGCTCCAGCCCCATATGAGGAAAGAGATAAATATGCTTATGACTCTGGAAAGCAAGTTATGAATTTAATCAATGAAAATATCCGCCCCAGAGATATTGTAACAAGAAGATCACTTGAGAACGCTGCAACGATTGTAGCAGCAACTGGGGGCTCAACTAATGCTGGTCTTCACTTACCAGCAATTGCAAATGAATGCGGGATTAAATTTAATTTAGACGACGTAGTAGAGATTTTTAAAAAAACACCTTACTTGGCTGATTTAAAGCCAGGTGGTCAATACGTAGCTAAAGACGTTTACGAAGCAGGCGGAGTACCAATTATCATTAAAACTCTTTACGATGGAGGTTTTATTCATGGTGATTGTCTTACAGTAACTGGAAGAACGATTGAAGAAAATCTGAAAGACATAAAATTTAATGATGATCAAAATGTAATACGTCGTCATGATAATCCTTTGAGTCCAACTGGTGGAGTTGTTGGCTTGAAAGGTAATCTTGCACCAGACGGTGCAATTGTAAAAGTTGCTGGAATGCAAAATTTACAATTTAAAGGTAAAGCTATTTGTTTTGATTGTGAAGAGGAAGCATTTGAGTGCGTGAAAAAAAATAATTACAAAGAAGGAGATGTATTTGTAATTAGGTATGAAGGTCCAAGAGGAGGACCTGGCATGAGAGAAATGCTGGCAACAACAGCAGCTATTTATGGTCAAGGTATGGGAGACAAGGTTGCCCTAATAACTGATGGAAGATTTAGTGGGGCGACAAGGGGATTCTGCATAGGGCACGTTTCTCCTGAGGCTGCCGTTTGTGGCCCAATAGCATTAGTTAAGGATGGAGATGAGATTTTTCTTGATGCTGAAAATGGTGAAATTAGCTTAAACGTATCTGAATCTGAACTTGCTGATCGCAAAAAAACATGGAAAGAAAGAAAAACTGATTTCAATTCAGGAACATTGTGGAAATATAGCAAAATTGTTGGATCGGCTGCCGATGGCGCTGTTACTCACCCAGGCGCAGAATTGGAAACACACGTTTACGCAGATATTTAGGTCTAAAAGAGTTTTTTCCTTATTTTTCTTTATTTTTATCAATTATAAAAAAAGCTAGTTTTTTCAGATTTTTGCTAAGTTTATTGCTTAGAATCATCCTAAAATAATGTTGAAATTAATTTCTCATAAGCCATAATTCTGATGATACTTTATATATTAAATAAAACTTATTAATGCTTACAAATAATAAAGAGGAGTGTAAATATGAGTTTACCGTTTTCGAGTAGATTTTTTCTATTATTAATAACCACGTTGTTTTCAGCATTCGTAGTGTCTCAAGCAAAATCAGAGACGCTAAGTTCTATGGTTGAACATGTTTTGAACAACCATGAGGATATCGTCAATGCAAAAAAAGAATTAGAAGAAGCTGAAAGAGATATTACTGATGCGCTACTGGCTTATGCTCCAGATCTTTCTGTAAAATATGAGGCAGGTCAAAATGATAAATATAATTCTTCTTCTACTTCTCAAATTGAAGGCTTTGATACTTTTGATTGGACTTGGAAACAAAAAATTATGGACTCAGGCGCGACACTGGCAGATATAAGCACGAAAAGACTTGAATTCGATAAGCAAGAACTTGAATACATTACTGCTCGAAATGATTTGTTAATTGAAGCTGCCGACGCATATCTTGGATTGATAAAAGCAGGGGAAAAATTAGAAGCATCTGTTGCTGCAGAAGCAAATACAAGGGAGACTACTGGTCAAGAAGAAATTAGAGTACAAGTTGGTTCTGGACTAGCTTCTGATGTTTTAAAAGCTAAAAGACAACTTGCAAGCGCCCAGAAGACAGTAATCAGTGATGAAAAAAGTTTTAAATCAGCTGTTTATACATACGAAAAACTTTTTAATGTAGATGAAGCAAACGTTGATAATTTAAGTAAACCAAGGTTAGCAAAAGATACTTTAGCATCTTTACCCAACTCCATGACCGAGACTGTTGAATTGGCTCTTATGTTGAATAGAGATTTATTGATATCGAAGATGGATGTTCAAATTGCAAGAAATGATCTTCAATCATCTTTAGCAAACTTTGGACCAACTGTTGATGCAGAAGCAAAGTATTCGGATAAAAAAGATGCTTCCCATACTGGCGGAAGTCATTATGAAGAACAAATTAAAGTTACTGTTGAGTTTCCTATATCAGGTTTCTATATGGAAATGCCAGGTTATATGAATGATCGCTCAGCACTTGATAGAGCTATAAATGATCATGCAGTAAAGGAGAGAGATACTATAAAAGCCGCTAAGGATGCTTGGGTTGAATACGCAAATGCTAGAACTTTATTATCTTATAGTGAAAATGAGGCTACTATTGCTCAAGAATTACTAACAATTGCCCAGAAAGAGAGAGCCGCTGATCAAACAGATGCAGCTGCAGTTCTATCTGCAGAAGAAGCATTAGAAGGTGCTTTAAAAGATCTTTCTGATGATAGCATGTCATTGTTAACTACAGTCTATGACTTACTTGATGTGATAAACATGCTTGAGCCAGAGATGATTGAAGATAACAGTAAAGTGGGAACTTTTAACACCCCATCATAAAAATAAGAAGGCAAAATATAATAAGACAAACAGATAACTAGAAAGGAATATTAAATGCCAGTAACTCCAGCAGAAGCACAAGAGTTTTTTCAACAGGTAGCAGAGGCCGGATCTCCTGAGGAGCAACAAGCTCTTATTCAAGATTACGCAGCTAATAATGAAAATCCTGATGAAATGTTAGCGGCAGTTGTCCAGGCTAATCCTGCAGCTGCGCAGCAAATTGCTTCTGCTACAGCACAAGCAATTCCTGAACAGGCAGCTGAAATTGCTGGAGCAATCGCAGCAGCTGCTCCTCAAACTGCAAACGCTACTGCTGCAGCTATGGCTGCTGCTGCACCAGATATTGCAGAAGAAGTCGCTTCTGACGTAGTAAATAATGCTCCTGCTTCAGCAGGTGCTGTAGCTGTGTCTTTAACACAAATCAATCCAGATGGTGCCGCAGAGATGGCTGCCGCTATCGCTGAAGCAACTCCTGCTGCAGCCGGAGCTGTTGCTGCCGCAGTAGCACAAGCTGCGCCAGAACATGCAGTTGAAGCTGCAGCATCAATGGCTGCTGCTAATCCAGCTGCTGCGAGTGGAGCTGCTACCGCTGTTGCCGCTGCTGATCCAGAAGCTGCCACTCAAGTTGCAACTGCAATGGCTCAAGCTGCACCTGAAGCCGCCGCAGCTGTTGCCGCTGGTGTTGCCGCCGGAGTATCCCAAGCAGCAATCGCAGAAGTTAATCAAGAAACAGCTCTAGCAAATGCAGAGATTCAAAACGATGCTCAAAGTCAATCAAGTGAACTCCAAGCTGATTTAGCCGAGTCAATTGGAGATGCCGATCAAGATGCCATATTAGATACGCAAGGAGATTTTGCAGATCTTCAATCTGAAACACAAGAACTTCTTTTAGAGAGTAATCAAGCTGGTCAAGAAGCTGCGCTTGAAGCTTCACAAGAAGCTACAGCTGAAATTATATCTGAAATGATTGCTATGAACCCAGATGCTGCTGCAGAAATTATTGCTGGTACCGCTGCTTCAAATCCTGAAGCTGCTGCAGAAATTGTTCAAGAAATGATGTCTGCAAATCCAGAAGCGGCTGTTGAAATGTGTGCTGATATTGCTGAAGCAAATCCTGCCGCTGCTGCACTTGCTACTGAAGCTATTATTGAGTCCAATCCTGAACTTGCTGTTGAAGCTACTGCCGCAATGGCTGAAGTTGCTCCTGCTGCAGCTGGTGCTGCTGCAGAAGTAATGGCTGAACTTGCTCCGGATCAAGCTGGTGACGCTGCGATGGCTATGCAGGAGGCTGCACCTGAGGCTGCCGCTGCAATTGCTGGTGGTGTCGCACAAGGAAATCCTGAGGTTGCCGCAGAAGTTGCAAACGAAATGGCCGCTGCCGATCCTCAGGCTGCCGCTGATATAGCAACAGGTGTTGCTGTAGCTGCGCAGGCAAATGCTAATGCTGCTGTTGCTGAAGTTCAAGCTGAGGCTCAAGCACAAATAGCAGAGGTTCAAGCTGATCTTGCTGATACAGTTGCCGAAGCTCAGGCAAATTTGAATTCAGATGATCCTAATGTTGTTGCAGATGCACAAGAAGCACTACTAAATGCACAGTCACAAATCTCAGATGCGCAAGCTGCTGCTCAAGAAGTTATAGCTGAAGCTCAAGGAGCTGCATCTGAAGTTGCTCAAGAATTAGCTGGTGATATTGCCGGCGCAATGATGGAAGCTAATCCAGAAGCTGTTGCTGACATAGCTGAACAAGTTGCAGAAAGTGCACCAGGAGCTGCTGGTGGAGTTATGGACGCTGTCGCTGAAGTCGCTCCTGAACAAGCTATTGAAGCAGCTGCTACTATGGCAGATGCTAACCCTGCTGTAGCCGCCGCCGCTGTAGAGGCTGTTAGTGAAGCTCTTCCTGAATTGGCTACTGACGCCGCTATTGCAATGGCTGAGGCAGCACCACAAGCTGCTGCTGCTATTGCAGCTACTGTCGCTGAAGCTAATCCTGATGCTGCTACTGACATTGCAGCCGAGATGGCTGCTGTTGCCGCAAACAATGAAAACTTTTCTCAAGATGAAGCACTAGCGATGCAAACTGCAATTGCAACCCAA
>MDTG01011399.1_pt1 | contig 10684 bp, 10 predicted proteins | sample 811421 | NCBI WGS metagenome assembly MDTG01 (sample SAMN05326645, study PRJNA326480) | marine metagenome | isolation source: seawater | place: Pacific Ocean: South East | collected 2011
ACAATTATTAAAATTTGATGATATATTAAATGATCAAAGAAAAATTATATATCAAAATAGAAAAGATATTCTTACAACAAAAGATCAATCAAAAATTATTATTGAAATGATCGACGATTTTGTTGAGCAAATTATTCTACAGGCCATTCCTCCAAAAAAATATAGTAGTGAGTGGAATCCAGAATATCTTTCAGAAAAAACAAGTGAAATTTTTAATATTAGTCTCCCAATAAAAGATTGGTTTGATGAAGAGGGAGTAGATGAAGAAGAAATAAAGAAAAGATTGTATGATGCAATAATTCAGAAATATAATGAAAAAAAATATCAATATTCAAGTGATCTTTTAAAATTTGCAGAAAAAAGAGTCATGTTATTTCAAATAGATAAAGATTGGAGAGATCACTTGGCTGCAATGGATTCACTTAGAAGTAGTGTAAACTTAAGAGCAATGGGTGGTAAAGATCCATTCTATGAATACAAGAGAGAATCTTTTGATTATTTTGATGAATTACTTTCAAATCAAAATGAAAAGGTACTGAAAACCTTATTTAACATTCAATTAATTAGTAATGATGATGATAAAAAAAATAAGGAAAATAATAAAAATGAAAAAAGGAGAGTAATATCAAAAAAAGTAGGTAGAAATCAGCCATGCCCATGCGGTTCTGGAAAAAAATATAAACAATGCCATGGAGTTTAAATATTTGATGTAATATTTAAATATTTATTTTTTCTGGATTTAACTAAATTATCAATCGAGAGTAATTTCAATTCTTCTAAATTTTTGATAATAAAAGACTTTAATAATTGAGCTTGTTTTTCTGGGTGTCTATGTGCACCACCAGCTAACTCAGGAATTATTTCATCAACAATTTGAAATTTTTTACAATCGGATGATGTTAACTTTAGGGTTGATGCAGCTTCTTGGGAGAAATTTGTACTTCTCCATAAAATTGAAGCACAACCTTCAGGAGAAATTACTGAATATATTGAATGTTCAAGCATTAATACTCGATCAGATGTTGCTATACCAATTGCACCTCCAGAGCCACCCTCTCCTATTATTATGGAAATTGTTGGAGTTTTTGCTTTCAGAAAGGACATTATTGAAGATGCTATAGACTCAGATTGACCTCTTTCCTCTGCATCTTTACCAGGAAAGGCGCCTGCAGTATCAACAAAACTTATTACTGGTAGATTAAATTTTTCTGCTAAGGCAACAAATCTTTGAGCTTTTCTGTAACCTTCAGGTTTTGCCATTCCAAAATTATGTTTAAGCCTTGTATCCATTGAATTACCTTTTTCTGTTCCTAATACAATTACTGAGTTATTATTTATTTTTGCCAATCCACCAACAATAGCGTTATCATCAGAGTATTTTTTATCTCCATGAAGAAAAATCAAATTATTAAATATTAATTTTATGTAATCAAGAGTATGTGGTCTGTCATTATGTCGTGATACTTGTACTTTTTGCCAAGGATCTAGTCTGGAATATATTTTTTCAAAAATTTCTGATTTTTCAGTATTCAATTTACTAATTTTTTTTGAATTATCCTTATCTTCTAAATTCAGACTATTTATTATATTATCAATTTTCTCTATTTCACTCTCAAAATCAAAGTATTTGATCATTTACAGAATATTATAGTTTTTAAAAATTTCAATAATGGTATCTCTAATTAAAACGCCATCTTTATATTTAAGAAGACCTAATAAAATTAATTTTAAATGTTCAGGGTGTAAATCAACCCATTGCTTATTATTAATTGACATTACTGAGTACATTAAAAACTTTTCATTATTGTTTGATAATATAGAAGTTTTAATATTCTCTAAAATAAATAAAGACGGCATTAATCTTTGATCAAAGATAGAATCATAATTATTGTTTAGTTCGATAGATTCATTATTTTCTAATAAATTAAGCATAATAAAGATTAATTCTTTGTTGACTGAAATATCAAGATTTTCAAACTCCTTTGGATTAGATGTGATTATTTCTAGTATAGATTTAATATCGCTAGAAGAATATAATTTCAAAAGAATTTTTGCATAAGAGCTTGCTAGATCAGGACCGTTACTATTTTCATAAAATTCAATCCAAGATAGAGCTTTTTCATAATTTTCATTGTAAATATATGAGGTTGCTATTTTTAAACTATAATCAGCACTCTCAGATGATATTTCAATTGATTCAACTATCTTATTTGAAAGAGCGTAAGCTATTTCTTTAAGTGAATTTTTTTCAGCAAAATCCCAAAAATCAATCATAACCTTTAATCTTTCAGACGGAAATATTTGAACATTGATTAATTGGTAATAGTAAGCCATTGCCATTTCAGAATTTGCTGAAAGAGTATTTAGAGTTTGTGTTGGATTATTTAAAGATTTTGAGTCAAAATCAACGGATTGATATAACGCTGCGAGACTATCAACAGAAATCAAATTGTTATTGAAACTATAATGAGCAGCCTTAAGCCTTAAATTAATCGGGGTTGATTGATTTAAAATAATTGGAATTGAGAGATTCTTTGGATCAATTTTTAAAAAATCTTCATTTAGTGAAAGCTCAGCAATTCTAGCCATAGCACTATACAAAAAAACTAAATTATTATTTTCAATATTTTTGAAAAAATTCTTATTATTAAGTGATTCATCACTTCTATTGCTAATAATTAAGAATAATTCTTGAAAGATTTCATCTTTTTTAATTTCAGTTTCTTGTAGAATTGAATTCAGTAAATCTGCTTCAGATAAATTATCCTCAAGTATTAGACAAAAAATATCAAGTTTTTCCAGAAGGAAATTTTTTAAAGCTATATTCGTTGAAATCTCATTTTTAAAATTGCAAGCTGCTTCTAATTGAAATGTAGATAATAAATAGTTGATCTCTACTGAATTATAAAAATCTAAGTTTTCACTATGTACGTATTTATCTGAAGTAACCAAAGAGTAGGAATTTGAAATATTACCAGTTTCATAAAAGTATTTTACTATATTGAAATAAATATTCTTATTTTCTTCAGAGTTATAATCTATCGAAGAATTTTCTAAAAAGATTAAAAACTCATTTTTTAATGTATTTGACTTTATTTCACGTGTATTATTTAAATATGTTTTAAGATCATTCAGAGTTATGCTTGTCCAAAAATAATTTTCAGTTAAATTTTCTTCATTAACATCATTAGTTTCTAATATTGGAACATTTAATTCCTTTTCTTTATCAGTTTCAATTATTTCCTCAGATATTTCATCACTAACATTATCAATATCATTACTTAATTTATCGAGTACAATTTGATCTAAACTTTTACTATCATGGAGCTCTATTACCTCGACTTCATTTGAACTAATATTAAAAGAAAATAATATTATAAGTATAATTAATAATCTGTTAATCATTTTATATCTAAGGTATAGTCTTCTTTAATTAATATAGAAGGAGCAGGAATATCAATAAAATACAGTGCGGAGATTCCAATTATAAGGAAAAATATAAATAAAAATAAAATATAAGTACTTTTCATATTTGATAACTAAAAAATCTTAATATAGTAATATATTATTTTTTTAAGTCATTTCTTAATGTAGTTTAATTTTGTCAATAATAAGAAATTAGTTAAAATAATGCTAGATTTAAAACAAAATAGTAAAAAAAATATCTGTTTAATCGGACTTATGGGTTCAGGCAAATCTATAATTGGTAAAGAATTGGCTACAGCATACAAATTAAAATTCTATGATACAGATTTAGAGATTGAGAGAGAAGTGGGCAAAACAATTAAAAATATTTTTTTAGACCATGGAGAAATATATTTTAGGAAAATTGAAGAAAATGTTTGTTTAAAAATTTTAGAATTTGAAGATTGTATTATATCACTTGGTGGTGGAAGTATAGTTAATCCAAAAATTAGAAAATTAATGGAAAAAAATGCTTTTTCAATTTATTTAAAAGTTGATATAAAAGTATTATCAGAAAGATTAAAAAATACTGAGAAAAGACCATTATTAAACAATGTTAACAAAACTGAAAAACTAAATAAACTTTATAATGAAAGAAAAAATTACTACAATCGTTCAAATATTACCATTGAAAATAATTTTAATAAGAAAGAAGTAATTAAAGAAATCAAAAAAAAACTATTATTAAATGAATAAATTAATTAATGCAAAAATTGGCGATAATAAGACATCAATTATAATTAAAAAAAATTATGTTCTTAGATATATTAATAAAATATCTAAATTAGACAAAAAAATATTTTGTATTATTGATAAAAAACTTAAACAAAAATTTAATAGTTTAAATAACAAAAAAAATGTTCACTTGATATTCATTAGTGGAAAAGAAAATATTAAAAGTTTTTACAATTTTAATAAATTATCAGAAAATTTAATCTCAAAAAAAATTGATAGAAAGTCAGTCATATTAGCAATTGGTGGTGGAACAATTGGTGATTTAAGTGGTTTTGTTGCGAGTACTATTTTGAGAGGTGTTGATTTAAAACTTATTCCAACAACTTTGCTATCACAAGTTGATAGTTCGATTGGTGGAAAAAATGGAATCAATTCTATTTATGGAAAAAATTTTATAGGAACTTTTTATCACCCAAGTGAAGTAATTATTGATATAAATTTCTTAAAATCTTTACCAAACAGAGAAATTAAATCTGGGTATGCTGAAATTTTAAAACATGCCTTAATTAAAGATAATGTTTTTTTTAATTGGTTGGATAAGAACTATAATAAGATTTTTAAATTAGAAACAAAATTTTTAGAAAAAGCAATAATTAAATCAATATTAATAAAATTAAATTATGTTTTAAAAGATACAAATGAAAAATTACTCACTAAAGAATCCAGAGCGATGTTAAATTATGGTCACTCATTTGGACATGCAATTGAAGCTTATTATGGATATAGTAATAAAATAAATCATGGTGAAGCAATATCAGTTGGTATGATAATAGAAGCTAAAATATCAAACATACTTGGTTTTCTATCAAGTAATAAATTAGCAAAAATTTTAGATCATTTTTCAAAAACAAAACTAAAAACTACTGATACTAAGTATAAAAGCAATGAAGTATTAAAAATATTATTTAAGGATAAAAAAAACTTTAATAATAAAATTAATCTCGTATTACTTAAAGATATTGGTTCAGCTATTTTTGTTCGAAATATCAATAAGGGAAAAATTAAACAAATTGTTAAAAAATTATAAAAAATTGTGTTTACATTAATATTACTTCTACTTTTGTTAGTACTTGTAATGCTTTCAGGCTTTCTCTCGGGATCTGAAACTGCCATAACAGCTACTTCTAAAGCTAGAATAATTTATAAATTTAAAAAGGGCAGTAAGAGAGCTGAGTATGTACTTAAGATTTTAGATAAAAAAGATAATGTTATTTCATCTCTTCTTTTATCAAATAATCTTGTAAATATTCTCGCATCATCATTAGCAACTGCTTTTTTCTATGATATTTTTGGCGTGAAAGGTATATTCTATTCTACTTTAATTATGACAATTGTGCTTGTTATATTTGCTGAAGTGCTTCCTAAAACTTATGCATTAAATAAGCCCACAAGAACTGCATTAGCTATATCGCCCATAATTTTTTATTTAAATAAATCATTATTTTTGTTTGTTTTTATAATTAATAAAATAGTTAAACTAATATTTAATAATAAAAAAGAAGATATTAAAACAGAAGATGAACAATCTGAAGAGGAGTTGAAGGGTGTAATTGATTTATATAAGACCTCAAACCCAGATTATGAACAAGAAAAGGAAATGCTCCAGAGTATATTACAGTTAAATGACATTACAGTTGGAGAAATCTTTACACATAGAAAAAATATTTTTTCTATAGACAGTAGTCTTGAAACAAAAATTATTATTAATAACATTAACAATTCTAGATTCACTCGAATACCTTTTTGGAAAGATAATCCTGAAAATATAATTGGTTTGCTAAATGTTAGAAGTCTAAATATTGATCTTAAAAATCAAGAAAAATCAAAAGAAATTATATTTGATAAAATAATTAAGCCATGGTTTGTTCCAGAAACTACAAATTTGTTAGAGCAGTTGGTTGAATTTAGAAAAAGAAAAGAGCACCTAGCTTTTGTTGTGGACGAATATGGTGTTCTACTTGGTTTAATTACACTAGAAGATATAATAGAGGAAATTGTTGGTGAAATAGTAGACGAAATTGATATTCCTGAAAATGATTTTGCAATAAATAGTTATGGAAGAATAATTATAAATGGAGAGAAAAGTATTAGAGATCTATATAAAAATTTTGATCTTGAGCCCCCAAATACTGAGTCATCGACAATTGCTGGACACATACTTGAGCTATCTAAAAAAATTCCACACTATGGTGAAGATGTTTTTGATGATTATTTTAAATTTAAAATACTCTCACATTCAAGAAAACAAATCTCTAGAGTTGAAATATCTAAGCTTAGGTAATATTTATTTCCAAAGAATGTAAACCACTTTTAAATTCATCAAATAACATATTGTTTATTGATTTATGTATAAGAAGTCTATTAATTTTTTGGGGCCTCTTACTTTTTAAAATTATTTTTATGTGAGTTTCTCCTCTTCCATCAAAAGAACCATGATTGACATGTAAGTGTGAGTTATCTATAATTTTTATAGTGAAATCACCAAATTTATTTAATAATAGTTTATTTATTCTATGCATACGTTTCATTATTTTAATACTATATACAGTGTATGAATAAACATAAAATAGATATTCAGATAAATAACCTTTCGTGGGAAAAAAATTTTACTAGAAAATGTGACAAAGTGAATTGCGATGAAAAAGGTGAATTTAGAGCTCCTAAATCTAGAGTATTACTCAATGAATACTATTATTTTTGTTTAAATCACGTAAAGGAATACAATAAGTCGTGGGATTTTTATAGAGGTTTGTCTGTAAATCAAATAGAAACATCTCTTAGGGAAGATATAATTTGGAACAGACCCTCTTGGCCATTAAAAGGTAATCCTCATAAAGTTATAGAACAAATTAATGATTTTTTTACCAATGATTTCGATAATCCAGAATTTAATAGTAAATACAATAGTTATTTTAAAAACAAGGATATAGATGACAATTTAACAAATGATGAAATTAAAGCACTTTCTATACTAAACTTAAAAATGCCTCTAACTATTGAAAAAATTAAAAAAAACTACAAAAAATTAGTGAAAATTTTTCATCCTGATGTAAATGGTAACAATAAAAATGCAGAAGAAAAATTTAAGGATATAAACAAATCTTATAAAATACTTTTAAGTAAATTTAAAAATGAATAAAAAAAACGATTTAGATACAATTCCAAATAAAAAAATAAATACTGAAACTACTTTTGGAGTTTCGTGTAATTTTGAAGTACATAGTTTTGAAAATAAAACGGATCATGTTCCAGATATTGATTCTACTTATAAATTTGATCCTCAAACAACACTTGCTATTCTTGCTGGATTTTCATGTAACAGAAGAGTTTTAATACAAGGATACCATGGAACAGGTAAATCAACACACATTGAACAAGTTGCAGCAAGATTAAACTGGCCATGCATCAGAATTAATCTTGATAGTCACATAAGTAGAATTGACTTAATAGGTAAAGATGCAATTGTATTAAAAGATAAACAACAGGTTACAGAATTTCAGGATGGAATACTTCCTTGGGCATATAAAAACCCTGTAGCTCTTGTTTTTGATGAGTATGATGCAGGTAGACCTGATGTGATGTTCGTTATACAAAGAATTCTTGAAACAGATGGAAAGCTTACTCTCCTAGATCAGTCCCGTGTAATTAAACCGAATAAATTTTTTAGATTATTTGCTACAGCAAATACAGTGGGTCTTGGAGATACCTCAGGACTTTATCATGGAACTCAACAAATTAATCAAGGTCAAATGGATAGATGGAATATTGTATCTACATTAAATTATCTAAGCAATGAGCAAGAGTGCAAAATAATACAAAGCAAGCTTAAAAATCTAAATAATAAAGAAGGTAAAGATATAATTAAAAGTATGGTAGCAACAGCAGATTTAACAAGATCTGGATTTATTAATGGTGATATATCTACAGTAATGAGTCCGAGAACTGTTTTAACTTGGGCAGAAAACTATTTGCTACTAAATGATATTGAGTATGCATTTAAGTTATCTTTTTTAAATAGGTGTGATGAAATGGAAAGATCAATTATTGAAGAGTACTTTCAAAGATCATTTGGAATTGATATTGAGGATGCAAAGATAGTCAATGTTAAAGAATAATGATCTGATTGATGAATTTAAAAAATCTCTTTCAGCCACTGTTAAATCAATAGGAAAAAATAACGATTTAGAAGTAAACTATGTAAAAGAGAAAGCATTCATTGCAGGCAATACAATTAATTTAACAGAACCAAATATAGAAAATATAAAAAAAAACTTAAGTTATCTTAGAGCAGAAGCTGACTCTTTAGCATTAGAATTTAGACTTCATTCAAAAGAAATCCATGAAACATTTATTAATTATAATGAATTGTCTAATGAAATTATTAACTCACTAGAGCAAACAAGAATAGAAGTTAAGGGTAGTAAAGAATTTAAAGGCATAAAAAGAAACTTAAAAAATAAACACATTCAAGATTTAATAAGGAATAATCAATCAAAATCTCAAGATAGGTTAATACAAGCTTTTCGGTATGTTTCTTACGAGGAATTACTTGATCAAAACTTAGGTGATAATAATAAAAAAAATAGGGAATTATTAAAAGAAAAACTTAAAAATAATTACGATTTATTTTTTAATGAGTTGAGAAAAAATATTGATGATCAGAAGGAATTTACCAGTACTATTTTAGAAAAATTAAAAGAGTTAGGTCTTGTGAATGAAAGTAATAGCTCTCTTGAGAGTGATGAAACTGAAAATGATATTAATGATGATCAAAATAATAATGAAAATGAAAGTCAAAATGATAATGAAAGTACAGATAGCAATATTGAAATGCAATCTAGTGAAACAAATATTGAACAATCTGTATCTACAGAACAAAATGATGAAATGGGAGATGAAAGTAGTGATAATGAATTAGATTATTTTCCGAAAATTGATTCTTTAGAAAACTTAGAGATATACAAAGTTTACAATAATAAATTTGATGAGATAATTAATGCTGAAGAATTATGTGATTTAAGAGAATTAGAAAAGTTAAGACGCAATCTTGATCAGCAGGTACTAACATTCCAGCAATTAATAGTAAAAATGGCTAATAGATTACAAAGAAAATTACTAGCACAACAAAATAGGCATTGGGAGTTTAATATGGAAGAGGGTTATCTTGACACCTCAAGACTAGCAAAAATTATAGCTAATAAAAACAATAAGCTTAGTTATAAAGTTGAAAAAGAAATAGAATTTAAAGATACTGTTGTTTCTATTTTGATTGATAATTCAGGGTCAATGCGAGGAAGACCAATAACTGTTGCAGCACTTTGCTCAGACATACTAGCTAAAACACTTGAAAGATGTCTAATTAAATCAGAAATACTTGGTTTTACAACAAAAGCATGGAAAGGTGGAAAATCCCGAGAGAACTGGATTAAAAATGGAAAACCAACTAACCCAGGTAGGTTAAATGATTTAAGACATATTATCTACAAATCAGCAGATTCCCCATGGCGTAGATCAAAAAAAAATCTTGGTTTATTACTAAAGGAAGGTATTTTAAAAGAAAATGTAGATGGTGAAGCTCTATCTTGGGCTTATAAAAGATTATTAAGCAGACAAGAAAAAAGGAAAATACTGGTAGTTATTAGTGATGGAGCTCCTGTAGATGATTCAACACTATCGGTAAATCCCGGAAATTATTTAGAAAAAAATTTAAGAGACGTAATAGGTAACATTGAGAATACAAAAGCAGTTGAACTTATAGCAATTGGCATTGGTCATGATGTTTCTAGATATTATAGTAAAGCCGTTACTATAATGGATGTTGATCAACTTGGGGAAGTATTACTTAATGAATTATCAACTATATTTTCAGTAAAATAATTAATATCCTAGCCATTCTTTTCTTTTATTTTGAAAATTATTTTCTTTAATTGAATCTCTAATAATCTTCATTAAACTATTCATAAAAAATATATTATGATTTGTTAAAAGCTGTAAAGCAAGTAATTCTCTTGAAGCAAAAAGATGATACAAGTATGATAATGTAAAGTTTTTGCAAGTATAACATAGGCATTTTTCATCAATAGGTTTTAACATTTCTTTATAGATTTTATTTTTTAAATTAATTTTACCCTTTTTTCCTCTTACGAGTGCTGAACCATGTCTAGCTAGTCGTGTAGGGCTTACACAATCAAAAGTGTCAACACCTTGCTCAACAAAGTCCCATATATCTATAGGATCTCCAATACCTAGTAAATGAACAGGTCTATTATTATTTAATTTTGAAGCCGTATAATTTACCACCTCTTTCATCTCTTCTTTTGTTGAGCCTAAGCTGCCACCAATAGCAATCCCAAATGTATTCAAATTATTTTGATTAAAATCAATGCTTTCATCTCTAAAATCCTTGTATACACCTCCCTGAATTATTCCATATATCTCTTGTAAACCTGATGATCCCTCCTTTGAATTATATTTAATTTTTGTA
>MDTG01036041.1_pt1 | contig 10684 bp, 7 predicted proteins | sample 811421 | NCBI WGS metagenome assembly MDTG01 (sample SAMN05326645, study PRJNA326480) | marine metagenome | isolation source: seawater | place: Pacific Ocean: South East | collected 2011
CTCATGACCCAGACCTCGAAGCTGCTCACGCAACTCGACGTAGTTGTAGATCTCCCCGTTGAAGACGAGCCAGCATGATCCGTCCAGCGACGGCATGGGTTGATCGCCCTGATCACCAAGACCCAGGATGGCCAGACGGGCGTGCCCGAGGCCCCAGTCGAGCGGTCCGTCGATCGATTCCTCGACACGATCTCCGGAAGCGACGATCCGGCCTCGACCGTCGGGCCCGCGGTGCACCGCGAGATCGATGGAACGATCGATCCAACCGGCAAGTGCCGGGTCAGGCGTCGAAGCGAAGTAAGCGGATAATCCACACATGATGAGGCCCGAACGTCAGGCGATGGGGTCGCCTCGTTCAAGAGAAGCATACAGATCCAGCAGCCGAGCCGACTCCGATTCCCAGTTGAACCGATGTTCGACGGCCTTTCGTCCACGACGACCCATCGACTCGGCCTCGTCCGGGTTCTCCAGCACAGTCCGCATCGCACGTGCGATCGCGGCTGGATCGAGTGGGTCGACCAGGATGCCGCACCGTTCACCATCCACGATCCGTCGCCAGGCCGGAAAGTCGGAGGCGATGACGGGAACACCTGCGGACATCGCTTCGAAGAGCTTGTTCGGCTGCGCGTTGATGTGATTCGGAGCCGGATGAAAAAGAATGAAGCTCGCCCGTGCGGTCGAAAGCAGGCTTCCCACCTGCTCGCGAGAGACGGTCCCCACAAGACGGGCCGGTGTCCCCTTCGCCGCGGACTCGAGTTCGTTCGCGAATGCAGGCGGCACGACCGGGCCGACGAGATCGACCAGAATCGAATCTCCGTCCTCGGCCGCGAGGGAGGCCGCCTCGATCATCTGGAGGCCGCCCCGATCACGAGTGATTCCTCCGATGAAGACGAACGGAGCGGAGTCCGCTCCGGTACCGGATCCCGCCGGCTTGAGGAGTTCGCCGAGCAGTGGATAGTTCTGCACCACGACCGTTCGACTCGAAGGGAATCTTCTGGCGATGTGCTCGGTGACGGGAACGACGGCAGATGCAGCGGTACGGGTGAACATCCATTCCGAAAGTCTCGCAATCAGCGACATCGGTCGGCGAAGTGCCCCGGCGATCCATTCCTTCTGCAGGATGTCTTCGGGAAGATCCTCATGCACGTCGTAGACGACGGGAATCCCGAGAAGCCGAAGGACCATCGCCGTGGGCATCAGTTCGGGATCGTGGAAGTGGACGACATCGGGGCGTATGCGGCGTACGACACCGACCGCCCTCCAGGCGTTGAGCAGTCGGGTGGGCCTCGAACCGGAGGCGGGAAGAAGATGAATCGAGATGTCCGGAGGTTCAGGGGCCTCGGGCGTCCCTGGATCGGGAGCGACGAGGTGCACGTCGTGACCGGCGGCCGCAAGCGAACTGCAGATCTTGTGATAGATGCGGACGTCGTCCCATCGATGCACGGTTGTCAACTGGACGATCTTCATCGAACGCACCCGACCTCGTCCGAGACGATCGATGTCGAACGACCGGGTTCGCCTCGAGTCTCAACCGGAGAAGAGGCGCGTGCGAGTAGTGGTATGAGCAGCAGCCCGCCTGAAAGCAGTGAGGTGGTGTACGCGGAGAACGACAGCACCAGCAGCGAACACAGAAACGCCGAGTAGAACGCGACGAGCACGAGGCCTCGGGCCCGCAGGAAGAGGTACGGAAGCAGATCGAGCAGACAGAGACCCACGAGCGAAAGCCACCATCCCCCCCAGAGTCCGGCGGACACCTGGAGATCGAACAGGAAGCACGTGTTGATGCTTCCATACTCGAGGCCGAACGGGTAGTGACGGCGATACACCGTCAGCGGAAGGTTGATGTATTCCTCGTTGGCGACGACCGCGGCCGGGCGGGTCGTCCTGGTCCCTGTGCTGCCGTGATCGTACGAATAGAACATGCTGCGGGCGCCGGTCTCGAACGGAACGACGAAGGCACGGTCGACGAGCGGTTCCGTGTACATGGACAGATCACGGGAAGGTCCCCGATGTTCGCTTTCACGAAGAAGCGTCAGGGAAAGGATGATCGCGAGCGAGCATGCGACCACGGCGGCGAAGACGATCGAGCCACGCGAGATCCCGCGCAGCAGCAGCCAGGCGAACCCGACGGCGAGCAGCAGCATGGCGATCGGCATGCGGGCACCCTCCAGTGCCACGATCACGATGCACAGCAGAATGGTCCCGAGAAGCAGGATGGATCGGAAGGGCATCCGCCAGGAGAGCCCGTACACGAGCAGGACGATCAGGACCGGCGCGAACGAGGCTCTGAAGAAGGTGTACGCGTACGTGACCAGAGGATTGGAGACGCCCTTGACGCTCATCTCCCTTGCCTGGGCCGTGTTGGCCGGATCGGAAAGCAGCGCCCACAATCCGGTCTGCCCGAGCGGCACGGTGACGAGATAGCCGGCAGCCACGAACAGTGCCACGATCGTGAAGATCGCGGCGATCCAGGCCTCACGCCGCTGGAACCGGAATGCAGTCGAGGCCGTGCCTCGGCATTCACCGTAGATGGATGCGGTCGTCGAGGACAGGAACGGGGTCGCAAGCACCCAGGCGAGCACCGGAAACGGAAACAGGATCGTGGTCAGCCGCAACTGGTCGATGCCGGGCATCGTCGAATACGTGGTCTTGTCGACGAACGCCGCCGCGATGTTGATGATGACGAGCATCACCATGACGAAGAACATCGACGGCCTGAGCATCAGCGACGGGCGCAGCACGATGGTCATCGCGCAGGCGAACAGCGAGAGTACGTACAACCATGGAATCAGAGATTCGAGCATCCGGATGGCACTCTACCAGAGCCGTGTCAGACGGCGGGTCGTTCGTCCGTCGGAAGAAGCCATCGGCCTCTGGCGAACTGCGAGCATGCGTAGATGTTGATGGCGAAGGCGATGGTCTTCGCGATGCCGTATCCCACCAGGGACCATGTCAGGGAATCGAGAGGCCACCCCAGGAGCAGTCCGATGGTGACCAGAAGCAGCAGTCCGATCTCCCAGACGAGCAGCATGGCCTGACGTCCGGCGATCACCCACATGCCCGCGATGGGTCCGTTGGCGATCTGCAGGATGTAGAAGGGCGCAAGCACCTGGACGACCTGTCCGGTCACCTCCCACTTGTCGGGAGCTTCGCCCATGAGTTCGGCGATCCATGAGATGAACCACGGTGCGAGCAGCGACATCGGAATGAAGAGCAGGATGCCGATGATCACGATCAGCTTGAGTACGGAATCGAAGAGTTGCCGACATTGACCCGTGAGGGCGATCGTCTTCGAGGCGTACGGGAAGTAGACGGTGCGAAGCGCCTCGCTGACCATCGCCTGAGGACCATAGAGGAACTTGGCCGCCATGACGTAGCCTCCGGCGACGGAGGATCCGAAGACCATCTCGAGCGCGAAGATCGGCATGTTCGAAGTCACACGGTTCAGTCCCTGCGACGGAAGCAGGAACAGGTTCCGTCGATGACTGCGGATCATCGACACGGCATGCGGGAGGCTGAACCCGCCGATCGCACGGGTGGACACGCAGATCGAGACCGTCCACAACCAGAACGCGCCCCAGCCCGCGAGCAGACCGATGACGAGCCCGACGGCCGTCGGGCCGAACGAATCGGCGAGCAGGCACTGGACGAGGATGAGTACGAATGCCCTGAGGAACTCGGCGAAGGCGAGGACTCCGAACCGATGCCGCCGCGCCAACCACTCGCGCTGCGATTGACAGCATGCCATCAGGAACACCTGGCACGGAAGCAGTGCGATCCAGCCGCCCAGCGATTCGAGCCAGCCGGGGATCCACAGCAGCAGCACGCAGGAGATCACGAGGCATGAGATGAAACCGAGTCCGATCGATGCCGTGAAGAGGCCCATCGCATCGCGATCGCTCTTTGGAACAGGGACAAGGACCTCATATCGACCGGTCGACAGCGTCGATGCGATCATCGCGATCGCGAGGTAGATGCCGAAGACACCGAACTGCGCAGGATCGTAGAGCTTGAACAGCGGAATCAGCGTGCCGATGAGGATGACAGCCTGCGCGCCGCCGGATCCGAGAAACGACCAGGAGACGCTTCTTGCGAACGGGCGATGTCGTATCTGTTTCAGAAGTTGAATGAACATCATGCCTCGTACCGAGTCGGAATCGACCTCCGTTCGGCACGGGTCGAAGGATGCGGTTCATGAGGGTACCATAGTGGCATGAACGACCAAGGCACTTCTGAGAACCACGGACGTGATCAAGACCGGCCACAGCGGTCCGAACTCGATTTCGTCGGTTTCGTCGTCATCCTGCTGAGACAGCGGACGGTGCTGCTTGCAACACTCGTGTCGAGTCTCGTGGTGGGAAGCATCATCATCTCCATGATGCCGAAGACGTACCAGTACTCGTCCGTGTACCTGATGCCGTCCGAGATCACCCCGAACGGAATCAATCCCCTGGTCGACACACCCGACGTATCGAAGATCGTCACCCAGAACATCCTGCCGCAGACCGTCGAGAACACGCTGAATGGCATTGCCGGGGGCGAAGCGATGACCTCCGATGCTCTGCGGTGGTTCAAGGTCAACACCAGCGATCGAACCATCGAGCTGACCATGGAGGTGACGCAGGAATGGCAGGACACGGGCTCGGAGATCATGGGCAAGGTCATGGACGGTCTCGCGTCCCGCATGGCGAACGAATACGACCAGCGGACCAAGCCGCTGAATCTGATGATCACGACCCTCGATGACACGACGGTTCCAAAGGACTCCACCGGGGCATCGGACATCTACCAGGCCAAGGCGTTCCTTGCCGACATGATGAGCAAGTTGATCGCCGGACAGATCATCATTCCCAAGTCGCTGACGTCCCGGCCGACCGGCATGAGTCCTCCGGTCATGTATGTGATCCTCTTCATCTGTTCGTGCATCGTCGCGATCATCGTGGCGCTGTTCTGCGAGGTGCTCGGGCAGGCCCGGTCGCGACTGAACACCCCGGTCGCCTGAAGACGGAAAACGCGGTGCCTGGATCGGATGCATCGATGCGTCGATCCACGCGAAACATCCTCCTGTTTCGATCACCTTCGAACCACGGTCCGGATCGGTCTCCAACCATGGCGAGCACAATCAACTATCTCTCGGAACCCACCACCGTCTCGATGGCCGACGAGTGGTTCGAGATCGCGAGTCCGGATCACTTCTGGATGGAACGACGGTTCGAGGTCTTCTGCTCGCTGGTCGAGGAGCTGGACCTGGGGACGCTGCGGATCGGTGAGATCGGCTGCGGACACGGTGCCGTACTCAGGCAGTTCCGGGACCGGCTCGGCGTGCAGGTCGATGGATTCGATCTCAACAAGTACGCGCTCGAGCATGGACTCGAATGCGATCGGGAACTCGATCTGTTCTGCTACGACATCAACGATCGAAGACCGGAACTTCATCAGGCGTTCGACGGTCTCGTCCTCTTCGACGTCATCGAACACATCGACGACGACGGCGGATTCCTCGATTCCGTTCGACATCATCTGAAGCCCGGCGGATTCGTGGCCGTCAACGTACCCGGCTCGATGAAGCTCTTCTCGGCGTACGACGAGGTGGCCGGCCACGTGCGTCGATACGAACCGGAGACGCTCGCCGATCTGGCCGAGCGGACGGGATTCCAGGTCGACCGGTGGACCTGGTGGGGACGACCGCTTCGACCGATCGCAAGGCTTCGGCAGCGGGTCGTGGCCGGCATGGACCGCGACAAGGTGATCAGGCGGGGATTCAAGCCGCCGGGTCGCCTGGGCAATACACTCTTGCGCATGCTGAGCCGCATGGAGCGCATACCGCAGCACGACAAGGGATGTTCCCTCATGGCGATCCTTCGCCATACGGGAGAGGAATCGCCATGACGTCCGAACTGATCCGAAAATCGCTGGAAGGACGCCACTGCGCCCTTTCACTCGTGATTCCGCTGTTCAACGAGGAACAGGTCTTTCCCAGGATGCTGGACAGGCTCGTCGCGGCGCTCGGGCAGCTGCCCGATCGGACGGAGATCATCTTCGTCAACGACGGCAGCACCGATCGGACGAAGGAACTCGTCGAACAGGCCGCATCGGAGGACGATCGGATCATCGGGGTGCACTTCAGCCGCAACTTCGGACACCAGCAGGCGGTCTCGGCCGGACTGCAGACCTCCTCCGGAGAGGCCGTCGCGGTGCTGGATGGAGATCTGCAGGATCCACCCGAGGTCCTTCCCCAGTTTCTCGACAAGCTGAACGAAGGTTGGGATGTGGTGTACGCCATCCGGGAACAGCGCAAGGAGGGACTCCTCAAGCGTGCCTGCTACGGCGGGTTCTACCGGCTGCTCGCGATGCTGACGCCGATCCACATTCCGCTCGACAGCGGTGACTTCGGCATGATCAGCCGACGCGTCGTCGACCAGCTGAACTCGATGCCGGAACAGCACCGGTTCATCCGCGGCATGCGGAGCTACGTCGGATTCAGACAGACGGGCCTGGCCTACGAACGCGACGCCCGGGCCGACGGCGTGTCCAAGTACTCATGGCGGAAACTGATGGGGCTCGCCGCCGACGGGATCTTCACCTTCAGCGCATTGCCGCTGCGACTCGCCTCCTTCGCGGGATTCCTCATCGCCGGCCTGGCCTTCCTCTATGCGATCTACGTGCTGATCTGGAAACTCGTCAGCGGCGAAGGTTCCGAGATCGACGGATTCGCCGCCCTGGCCGTCGGCGTGTTCTTCCTCGGCGGCATCCAGCTGATCTGCCTGGGCATCCTCGGCGAGTACGTCGGACGCATCCACAACGAGGTCAAGCAGCGACCGTCCTACGTGGTGGAATCCATCAGCATGAAAACCGAACGATGAAGCAGCCGGGGCGAGAAACCGATGCGCTGAAGGTTCTTCTGGGCCTGGTTCCGATCGCATCGCTCGTCGTGGTGGTCATCTACCTGCCGTGGGCGTTCCAGCGTGGATTCGACATCACCGACGAGGGCTACGCGCTGCTGTCGGCGATGCGTCCGGGCGACAACCTGCTCCCGACGAACGGATTCTTCCACTGGTACACCAGACTGCTGCTCGAGGCCTCCGACGGCTCGCTCTTCGGATTCCGCGTCGCCGGCCTGCTGCTGGTGCTCGGCTCGGGTCTCTTCTTCTCCGTTCAGGTCATGCGCATCGTCGAACGCGTCACACCCATCCGAGTCACCGCGATCATGCGCGCCGCCTCGGTCGCGTTCATGCTGCTGGCGACCACGGGCTACTACGCGCTTGCGCTGCCGTCGCCCAACTACAACCTTCTCAATCTCGCGGGCGTCCTCGTCGCGGCCGGTGCAATGCTCCGGGCTCTCGGCCGGCCCGAGGACACGGGAGTCCATCGATGCGCCTGGCTCGTGGTCACAGGACTGTGCATCGGCTTCTGCACCTGGATCAAGTGGCCCACCGGCATCGCGATGTTCATCGTGCTCGTGCCGATGGCCGCCATCTGGGCGTGGTTTCCTCTCGGGGATTCAAGGCGTTCACTTCGGAACGGCGTCGGCGCAGCCCTGTGCCTGATCGCAGGCGGTGTCGTCGGCATCGCGGTGAATCTGGTCGTGATCCAGTCTCCGCTTGAAACCTGGAACCAGCTCAACGGCGGACTCGGCTACCTGCTTCCCCTTGGGTCGAACCACGGGGACGGCATCGTCCGCCGCACCATCCACCAACTCGGTGAACTCAAGGACGCCTTCGTCGAACGCTACCTCTGGGGTCCTGTCGTACTGGCGGTACTGGGCGTCGGACTCGCCGTGGTCGCGGGTCGAACGCCGAATGCGATCAGACGGACGGGCAGGATGTTCGTCGCGCTCGTGCTTGTGATGATCGTCGGAACCATTCTGGTTGGTGACGCCGTCGGTGGAGTGCATGGTCATGATTCGCTCTTTCTCAATGCATGCGCATGGCTGCTGTTCTCCCTGATCTTCACCGCCTTTCTCTTGAGAAACGGATCCGGCGAGCTGCGACTGCTGGTGTTTCCGATGCTCCTGATGATCGCAATGCCGTTTCTCTACGCGGCGGGAACCGGGTCACCACTCGCCATGACGGGCAGTGGATGCACGATCGGCCTGTTCGCGGCCACCGCCGTGCTTCTGATGATCGCGGGCTCCAGACTCGAACAGCCACTGGTTCCCACCCTCGGACTCGCCGGCATGTCGATCGTCATCGCCGCCAGCATCGTCACGGCGGGAGGCGATCCATACAGATTGGCGGAACCGATCTGGAACCAGAACGTCCCCGTGCCGATCGGCCCCGAAGGGCATGAAGTGCTTCTCGACGAGACGACCGCCGATGCCCTGCTGACGCTTCGCGACATCGCGGACCAGGCCGGGTTCGAGACCGGCGACGACGTACTTGCATTGATGAGCATGCCGGGAATCGTCGCGATGCTGGGAGGCCGATCCCCCGCCACTCCGTGGTTCTACGGCGGATACGACGGAAGCCTTGCGTCCACCGAGATCGCCTTGTCGTCCGTACCCGTGGAACGAAGGCGGGCATCGTGGCTCCTTCTTTCGGATCGCTCGACGTTCGACGTGCATGAGATCGGATCCCTGACCGGCCGAGCCTTTCCGGATGGATACGACTATGAAGGGCAGGCATACTGGCCGGTCAACCGTCAGATGATCCAGCTCTGGAAACCGAACGCGGATGAATCGGAGCGATCCCCGGTGGCCACCACGGCCTCGATGGAGTCCGCGGACCGGATCGTCCTGAAGGACGTTTCGCAGGAAGCCGGACCGTTCGAGGTCGGCGGGATCTACGGCACATTCGCCGTGGAGTCGATTGCGGATGGTTTCCGGATCGAAGCCGTCTCGAGACCGGAATCGGGCCCGTTCGTCATGCAACTGCACCTTGATGGCGAGGTCGCGGAAGTCACCGATCGGAGTGGTCCGGACCTCCTGATCGTCGAGGCGGACATCACCGGAAAGAGCAGCATCGCATACAACCCAACACTGTTCATCCAGGAACGCATCCAGAAGGATTGGTATCGGCTTCAGAGCCGACTTCCCGGCGAACGCTCCGGTGAGCGGCATCACGTCATGCGGGTCGTGACGCCGAATGACCCGGAACCTGTGATCGGAATCTCCTGGTCACCTGCCGCGGTGGGCGACGAACTCGTGATCCGAAACCTTCGCACGATCCGGACGCCGCTGTCGAAGCGGATTGCGAACGACTCCGCCGTGATCCGAGACTGAATCGGGCTCGATCCACGCGACTCGCCGACCGTTGATTTCATTAGAATGCAATCCAGGACCACAAGGGAGCTTGCTGCAATGCGACGAAGACTGTTTCTGATCCAAGTGATGTTGATCCTGTCGATCCAGACGCTTGGAACGACCGCGACGCATGCCGCGCAGGACGACGGCATCGATCCGACGATGCTCGGCTTCGACCTCGACAGAATTCCCCAGGTGATCGGCAAGCCCAGGCTCGTCTTCAACGGCTTCGACGACATCAGGGGCGTCGCGTTCGACAATCTCGGCAAACTCTATCTCGCCGACATGAAGCGAGCCAACCTCTACCTGCGGCACGTCGAATCGGATACTCCGGATGGTGCCCTGAGTGTGGTGTTCATGGAGAACGACGGCAGGATTGCCGGCATTTCCTTCGACTGGAACAACCAGATGGTGGCCTGCCAGACGGGGAACAAGCAACTCGTCAGCATCAACACCAACAACCGGGAAATCACGGTGCTGGTTGACAAGACCCCGGAAGGCGATCCGCTGAACGGACCCAACGATCTCGTGATGGATTCACGTGGCGGAATCTACTTCACGGATCCGGACTTCAGGCGGTCGGAGCAGCAGGCGTATGCGCAGGGGGTCTACTACTACGCCCCCGACAGGACGCTCACGATGGTCACAAACGATCTGCATCGTCCGAACGGAATCGCGATCTCTCCGGACGAATCGACGCTCTACGTCACATCGAGCAGCAATGCGTTGACCGCATACCCCATCATCGCGCCCGACATGCTCGGGGCAGGATTCACCCTCGTCGAACTTCCGGCTCCCGGCGATGGCCTCACCACCGACATGGATGGAAACATCTACGTCACCCAACCTGCGAACGGCAAGGTCCTGATCCTCTCGGACAAGGGAGTCGTGGTCGGTTCGCTCCCCACGGTCGGCATCCCCACCGACGTCGAGTTCGGTGGAAGGGACTACGACATCATCTTCGCATCGACGCGAAACAGGCTGTATGCGTTCGAGATGACCTCCACCGGCTACAAGGCATGGGAGCCGGATCTTCCCCTCTACCTGGCCGATGAAAAGGCCCGACTGCAGGTTCCATGGGCATACGGCGTCAAGTTCCAGGAACAACTCGTGGAGGGCAAGCTCGATCAGGCGGCACGTCCGCTGGATCATCCCGGCCGCGTCGACTACGCACGCGGACCAGGTGCACGGGACGGATTGTCCCTCGGAGATCTGTCCAAGGAGCAGCGGATCATGTTCGACCTTCTGCTCGAATCCGTGCTCGAGCCGCGCGGCGTGGACACGGTGAACAACATCCGTATTCTCGAGGGCATCGAGGGACGGAACGGACGAGGCGACGTCGGAACGGATGCGTACTGGATCAATCTCTACGGAACTCCCGGATCCGAGGGTGTCTGGGGATGGCGAATGGAGGGCAACAACATCTCGTTGAACACCACCTAC
>MDTG01219265.1_pt1 | contig 10684 bp, 11 predicted proteins | sample 811421 | NCBI WGS metagenome assembly MDTG01 (sample SAMN05326645, study PRJNA326480) | marine metagenome | isolation source: seawater | place: Pacific Ocean: South East | collected 2011
CTTCGTAGAAAATCCGAGGCCACCAAGCAAAATGCGTCTCGGATAGAATCGGCGCCGGATGTCTCAGCGGATCATCCGTTGGAGCCAGATGTCCAATCCGAACTCGCCCAAGCGGACGCAACATCAGGCTCCACTGTCAGACTGGATCAAGTCGTGGTCAAACCTGATGCTTCCGTGAAGAGGGACGTCTTCGCAACAATTGAGACAAAAATCGAGCCGAAAAAAGACAGACGCCGACGCCGCCGTTTTGACAAAAAGGGCGGAGGGCGTCAAAAACAGGAAAAAAAGCTCAATCGCCAGAAATACCTCGAATACAAGTACGCAGCCAAGGACATCCTGGACAACCCCAACGTGCCCGAGGAGCATCGGTCCAACGTTTTGGGTCAGGTTTGGGCCAAAGGTGAACGTCAAGGGATTGACGAGTGTCTCGAATTTATCGAATCAAAGGAAGCCGAATTGATCTTGCCCGAAGAAGTGGGAGACCAACTACGAGATCTTGTGAAGCGAATGACAACAAAGAGATGAGATCATGACCAACAAAACAGTAGCCAACAACACAGTCGTTCGAGTGCACTACACGGGCACGCTTCCCGATACCGGGGAGGTCTTCGACACCAGTGAAGGAAAGGACCCATTGACTTTTTTGGTTGGCCATAAAAATATGATTTCTGGTTTCGAGGAAGAAATGATGGGAGCAAAGCTTGGCGAACGTCGTGAATTTACGCTGGAACCTGAGCGCGCCTACGGGCATCAGAACGATGAACTGGTTTTGGAATTCCCGAAGTCTGAGTTTTCCCATTTGGAATCAAGCGGTGTTCAGATCGAAATTGGTATGCAGCTGGTTGCCCAGACGTTTGAGGGACCCGCTCCGTTCATTATACGGGCCGTGAGCGAAGACTCAATCACCGCTGACTTCAATCATGCAATGGCCGGCAAGACGCTCAAATTTTCCGTGGAGGTTGTCGAAGTGCGTACGGCAACAGACGAGGAAATTAACCACGGGCACGCTCACGGCCCCGGCGGTGTCAACCACTGAATCAAGGCGAGTCTTGATGAAGTGAATCGCTGTGTCATTGTCATGGCCAACGAACGTAAGCCGGACTGGCGGACGCTCAGTGGGCTCCCCCTCCCGGTGTCGTCAAGTCCGGAGGACGAGGCCTTTACGCTCCCCGATGCCGGCACGCCACCGTACACCCGGGGCATTCATGAGACGATGTACCGCTCTCGTCTTTGGACGATGCGACAATACGCTGGCTTCTCCAGCGCTGAGGCCACCAACGAGCGATTCAAAATCTTACTCGAACGAGGCCAAATGGGCTTGTCGGTGGCGTTTGATTTGCCAACGCAACTCGGCCTTGATGCCGACGATGAACTCTCGTACGGTGAGGTTGGCAAAGTTGGCGTATCGATTTCGTCTGTTGAAGACATGAAACGTTTGTTTGAGGACATACCCCTCGACAACGTTAGCACTTCGATGACCATCAACGCCCCAGCCATGGTGTTGTTGGCGATGTACATCGTCGCTGCGGAGGAGCAGGGTGCGAGCATGAGCGATCTAAAGGGCACCATTCAAAACGACATACTCAAGGAATACATCGCCCGAGGCACCTACGTCTTTCCACCCAACGAGAGCATGCGCCTCATCACCGACGTGTTTGCATTTTGCGGCGAGCACGTGCCCAAATGGAACACCATATCGATATCAGGCTACCACATTCGAGAAGCAGGCTCAACAGCGGTGCAGGAAGTGGCGTTTACACTGGCCAACGCCCTTGCGTACGTTGAAGCAGCGATTCAACAGGGGTTGGACATCGATGCGTTTGCACCGCGATTATCGTTTTTCTTCAACTGCCACAACGATTTCTTTGAAGAGATTGCAAAATTCAGGGCGGCGCGCACTCTTTGGCACGATCTGATGGTGAACCGGTACAACCCGACCAACCCTAAATCCGCAATGTTGCGATTTCACACCCAAGTGGCCGGGGTTAGTCTAACCGCACAACAACCGCTCAACAACGTTGCCCGAGTGACCATTCAAGCATTAGCGGCGGTCATTGGCGGCACGCAAAGCCTCCACACCAATTCCTACGACGAGGCTCTCGGCCTCCCCACTGAGGCCTCAGCCACCGTTGCGCTCAGAACACAGCAGATCATCGCTGAAGAATCGGGTGTTGCAGACACCGTTGACCCTATTGCAGGTTCATGGCACGTTGAACGACTCACCAAATCCGTGTACAAGGAAGCCATGAACATCATCGAACAAATCGAAGAAAAAGGTGGAGCCTTGGCCGCCATTGAAGACGGTTGGCAACAACAAGAAATCCACCTCTCAGCGTTTCAGCATTTGAGTGAAGTCGAACAAAACAAGCGGAAAATTGTCGGCGTGAACCACGGAACAATGGATGAGCTTGAGGGCATTCCAGTCATGAAAACAGACCCTACTCTGGGTGAGCAACAAGCAGTCCGTCTCTCAGAACTTCGACGCACTCGCGACAACACGTCCGTCGCAACGTGTCTTGAGGAGGTGCGTCGATGCGCTGCGACCGACGAGAACCTCTTCCCAGCCGTCATCGAGGCCGTGCGGGTTCGAGCAACGCTGGGTGAAATCATGAATGTTCTGAAAGAAAAGTTTGGAACCTACACAGCGCCGAGCGGATTTTGAGGTGATTGCATGAACTTTGGACCCGTCCACATTGACCACATTGGAATTGCGACGCACCACCTTGACGACCACACATCGTTTTGGAGGCTGTTGGGATTGGTTCAGGGGGACCAGGATGAAACGGTCTCGGATCAGGGTGTAACCACTCGCTTCTTTTCCACATCATCCATCGGTCCTTCCACGCCGGTGGCGAAAATCGAATTGTTGGAAGCAACCGGCAAGGACACCCCCATCGGACGATTTCTCGAAAAGCGTGGACCTGGTGTCCAACAGGTCTGCCTCTCTGTTGGCGACTTGGAGGGCCTGCTTGCGCATTTGCTCGACAACGGGGTGCGCTTAATTGACGAACAACCTCGTATGGGTGCGGGCGGGAAATTGATCGCCTTTGTTCATCCTGCATCAACCGGTGGAGTGCTGGTTGAGTTGACGCAACACGACATCACGCCGTGATGCGAACACCTATAATCGGCCTTGAGCGTAAAGCAACCGATGAGGACCTGCATTGACCAGTTGCTTGCCATGCCGCACATCGACGCTCCGAGCCTGAAAGGCGAGGTTCACTATCTAGCCGGTCGTCTCGAACAACTCCGCATGCAACGCACCATCAGCAACGAGGCGTATCTTGACGCCGGAGCGATTCAAGGCGCCATTGAGCTCGTTGCAAACATGATCGATATGGGTGTGCCACAAACCGAGATTCAAGAACATCTGCGGTCAACCCTCCAACGTGCCAACCGAATCGAAACAAAACATCCAGGACTCAACTGGGCCGTGGAATCCGGTCGAGCGAGTTGAAAGGCGCATGCCTGCAACGCTGCTCTCGGTTCAATCCGCTTCAAAGCGGTTCGGAGATGTCATTGCTCTTGAGTCCGTGGACTTGGACATCAACCAAGGCGACATCATCGGCCTTGTTGGGTCAAACGGAGCAGGGAAAACCACGCTTCTTCGACTCTTGTCCGGCGTTTATCGACCGACGTCGGGTCGCGTGATGTTGGCCGATGATTCCGAGGTGATCCACGCTCGACATCGGCTCGGAGTGGTGCCTGAAAACACTGGATTGTACGCTCGACTCACCGCTTGGGAGAACATTCGATACCACGCCCGCATACACGGTGTTTCCGACGATGAGGCTTGGAACCGAACGTCGTATTTTGCAAAACACCTCGACATGTTGGATGCTCTTGGCCGTCATACCAAAGGGTTCTCTCGAGGGATGCGACAGAAAACCGCCTTGTTGCGAGCCTTGGTTCATGCTCCATCGGTGTTGTTGCTGGACGAACCGACTGCTGGTTTGGACGTGACAAGCGCACGAACCGTTCGTGAATTGGTTCGGCAACTGGGCGAGGAGGGTGGAACCGTCATTTATTCAACGCACCAATTGGCTGAGGCACAGCGTGTTTGCAATCGAATCGTCATCATCCACAACGGGGAAGTCCGTGCGGACGGCACGCCTGAGGCCTTGCTGGAACAAACGGGTACCACGCATTTGGAAGAAGCCTACGTCTCGCTGACCAGCGACGCAGCACGAACTCGTCAGGAGGACTCCAAACCGCTTTCCCGTTGGTCGTCTTGGTGGCGGGGTCTGTTCACCCCAAACGTGCCCGGAGGTGGTGAGGATGAGTAGTGCGTTTGGGCGCGTTCGAACCATTGCGAAGAAGGAACTGGTTGAGTTTGTTCGCGATTGGAGAACCATCTTGGCCATCCTCGTCATACCGCTCTTGTTGTTTCCACTTTTGTTCATCCTTTTTCCGTTACTCTTGGCCTCTGAGGCTGCAGAATTAAGCGCCGTTCAGGTCGACGTCGTGGTGCAGGCCGATGAAATCCCCGACGAACTTCAGTCCCTGCTCACCAACGCCAGTCTCAACTTAACCTTCGAAGACCTACCAGTGGTGGCCGAGTTGTCGACACCTGAAGGCGCCGATGAACGCTTACGCAACGGTTCCATCGACGCACTTCTACGGCTGCAAACCAACGGTACGGTGTTGGAATACGCCGTCTTGTACCTATCAACATCAGAACAGAGTCTTGAGGCAAGAGGCCGGGTTTTCGACGCATTGAGTGCGTGGGAGCAAAACGAAACCGTGAGACGAATCGATGCAGCTGGTCTGGACGCCGACGAGACCCTTGACCCGCTGCGATGGAACGGTGACGTCGCACAGAGCGACGTCGCTACCCAAGGTGAACAAGCCGGCATGGCGCTGTCCCTGTTCATCCCGTTGGTTCTTGCCGTCTGGACGTTCTCCTCGGCGATCCAACCGTCCATTGACATGACGGCGGGGGAGCGAGAGCGCGGCACGCTCGAAGCCTTGCTCGGCCTGCCCAGCACTCGCATGGAATTGTTGATGGGGAAATGGTTGGCTGTGGCGACCATCACCGGTGTCGGGGTCATGCTCCAGGTGGCAGGTCTCCTGTTTGCCATCGGCTATCTGGCCAGCTCCGACGTCATCTCAGCACCGAGCGTTTCATTGACCGCTCTAGCGTTCTTAATTCTCGCCGTGCTCCTTTTTGCCATCATGGTGGTTGCGTTTGAACTTGCGCTAGCGATGCGTTCTCATAGCGTAAAAGAAGCCGGCTCCATCCTCGGGCCGGCGGTCCTCATCATCCTCTTCCCAGCCTTGTTCACGCAAGTCATCAATCTTGATGGCATTGAGACGTTCTGGTTTGCAATCCCCGTGGTGAACGTCCTTCTGGCGCTACGGGAATTGCTCATGAATCGCATTGTCTACACCCACGTGGCCGTTTGGTTGCTGTCTTCAACGTTCTACGCATTCGCTGCAGCGTACTACGCAGCCCGCCAGTTCAAGCGTGAAGACATCGTTGTCAGTCTGTCCTAGGCACCAAAGGCGATCAAGGCCTCTCGGACAATGTCGACGATGAGATCGATTTCTGTTGATGTGATGTTAAAATGCGGTGTAAAACGGAGGGCATTTTCCCCTCCATGGATGACGCCGAGTCCACGTCGTCGACACCAAGGCTCAACCGCTTCCATGCCGACGACTGGAAACTTGTTCGGTTCAAGCTCTGCGCAACACAGCAGGCCGGTGCCCTGCACTTTGGTGATGGCTTCAGGGAACTCCTCCTGCAGTTTGGTGAATTTTTCCACAAATTCAACGCCACGTTCGCGGATGTTGGTGCGGAGTTCGGGCGTGATGCTGTCCAAAACCGCAACCGCCGTTTCGAGGGCCCGTGGATTGGTGGTCATGGTGTTGCCGTAAATGCCGGTCCGGTAGAGTTCTGACGCACGCTTGTTCATACCGAGCACCGAAAGCGGAAACTGCCCGGCATTCATGGCTTTGGACCATGTTTCCAGGTCGGGTGCTTCACAATCCTGGAATCCATCGTAGTCCACAACCGAGAGGGTTCCTTGTCCACGGATGCCCGCTTGAATGGAATCCACGAGCAACATGCTGTCGTGTTCAAGGGTCAATCGTCGCGCTGCATCGTAGTATTCACGAGATACACACGCTCCGGGGTTGCCTTCCCCTTGAACCGGCTCAATGGCAAAAAGTTCGATGAAGACGTTGTCTGCGGCTGCGTCGGTGAAGGCTTGCTCGAGCGATTCTACATCGTTGGCAGGGACCAAAATCAGATTGTCACGTTCTTGAAACGACGCTAAATGCTTGTCGTATTTTCCTTTGCATGAATGCGACATTTGGGCGGGGCGGTCGGTGCGCCCATGGAAGCCTTGTTCGACCGCCATCATTTTGATGACCTTTCCTTCGTGTTTCCCACCCTTCTGAGTCATCAATTTGGCATTGACGTCGGCAATGCGCAGACTCACGGTCACGGATTCTGAGCCACTGTTCATGCAGATGAATTTTTCAAACGGGCACGAGCCACGGGTGTGGCCGAGTTCTTTTCTCAAGCGTTCATCAAGGCGCTTTTGCGAGAACGATGCGGTCATCACGTTGGCCATCACCCAATTTCCAGACATGGACTGTATGACGGCTTCTGGTCCATGGCCCGCACCAAGCATACCGTACCCTCCGTTGTCGTGCACCACTGCCCCGTGCGATGTCACGATCCACGGTCCACGAGCTGCAAGGGCAACGTAAGGATTCACCGTGGCAGGGTTGTAGAAATTCACAAACCCCTCTTGCAGCGTGGTGATCAGCGATGCTTCTTCGGAATCGAGGTACAATTTTGGGAATTCGGTGGCCAACGCTTGAAACCGAGCGAAGCCTTCTTGGATTGCCCTGGACAAACTTGGGTCGTTCTCAAGGAACGATAGAATCTCTGAATCGGTGAGACCGGGCGTGTCGATGGCACCCACGCTGGACCTGATCTCGTGAAGGAGGACCAACGGTTTCGCGTGCACCTCACCGGTCTGCATACACCTGAATCCACCGAGGTAACCTTTGAACATTATTGAGACCAAATTAGGATCGAACGTGTTTTTTTTCATGTTCTATTCACAGACTATTCGCAGACGAATACTTATGTAGGCAAAACGGGACGCCCAAACTGTGCCTAAGATTTCATTGGACATGCCCCAAGAGCTTGCGGACGACTTGAAGTTACACGTCGGCGACGATAAGAAATTCGTCAGTCTCGCTGACGCCGTACGAACGGCGTGCAGGAAGATGCTTGACCAGTTGGACACGATTGACCTGCGGCACGGTAGGAGGACCATCAAATGACGACCACAGAAGAAGCACACGCTGCTGTCCGCACGTTGCTCGGCTACATCGAAGGGGATGAAGCCGTCGACAGGGAGGGTTTGCAGGAAACGCCCAAGCGTGTGGTGGAATCGTGGTCTGAGATCTTTGCAGGCTACGGCATGGATGCGTCCGATTTACTTCAGGCGACCTTTAACGCCGAGGGTTACGACGGCATTGTGTTGCTGCGAGACATTGAATTCACGTCAACCTGCGAACATCATCTCCAACCGTTTCGGGGGAGAGCCCACATCGCTTACATCCCCGTTCAACGCATCGTTGGGATAAGCAAACTGGCACGGATATTGGAACTCCACGCTCGTCGCTTGCAGAATCAAGAGCGAATCACGAAAGGCATCGCAGACGACCTCGAGCGAGAACTGGAGCCTCTTGGTGCGGCTGTTATCATCGAAGCATCCCACGGTTGCATGCAGTGCCGGGGGGTTGCTAAACAACAAGCGGTCATGACAACGTCGGCCATGCGAGGCGTGTTCTTCGACCGACCGGAAGCGCGAACGGAATTGATGCAACTCATTCAGCAGCCCACACTCTGAGGTGTCGTTGTGGTGAACGCTGCAATCAATGCCGCTGGGCAACGGACGGAAGATTTGGAAACGGTCTACAACATTGTTGAGATCTTTCATTCCGTCCAAGGTGAAGGCTATCGAAGTGGGATACCGCACGTGTTCGTACGGTTTGGTAAGTGCAATCTGCGATGCGAGTGGTGCGACACCAATTTCGACGAGTACGAACAGCAAACCGTGGCCACCATCCTCGAACAAATTGCACAGTACCCGTGCAAAAACATCATCTTCACAGGCGGTGAACCGATGTTGAACGATTTGTGGCCGCTTGCCAGACCGCTCAAGCAACGAGGCTACCACCTGTCCGTTGAGTCCAATGGAACCGTGGCGATACCCGACGGTCTGTTGGACTGGATTTGCATTTCGCCGAAAGATCAGATGTACCCTCAAGTCTCGGTTAAGCAGCGCTCCGGCCATGAACTCAAGTGCGTGTACGTCGGTCAGCCGTTGACCCTGTACGATGAATTGAAACATGGCTTCGAGCACCTCTTCCTGCAACCGTGTTATGATGAATCCGAGAGTGTAGAGGAAAACGGACGTTCATTTGCGCTGACGGAAGAAGTCGTCAAAGAGCATCCCGAGTGGAGGCTCTCTCTTCAGACACACAAATGGATGGGAATTTTGTAGGGTGATCAAATGAAAGCGGCGGTGATGGCTCTTAGCGGTGGCATGGATTCGTCCTCGTTGTTACTGCGTCTGATACGGGATGGTTACGAAGTAACCGCACTCTCGTTCAATTACGGGCAAAAGCATGCAGTTGAACTTGAACGAGCTGGTCAACTGGTGAACTACCTCGCACAACACGGCCACAGCGTCCGCCACCACGTGGCTGACCTGCGCTCAGCGACAGCCCTGTTCGAGAGCAACCTGTTGAGCGGAGGCAACGACGTTCCCCGCGGTCATTACGAAGAGGAGAACATGAAAGCCACCGTTGTGCCAAATCGAAACGCCATGTTTTCATCACTGCTGTACGGAACAGCACTTTCAGTGGCCGAAGCCAACGGGACGAACGTCGAAGTTGTGTTGGGCGTTCACAGCGGCGACCATGCAATCTACCCTGACTGCCGACCAGAGTTCTACCGTGCGCTCGAACACGCGTTCGCCTTGGGCAATTGGGACAGTGAGCGGATCTCGTTCACCCTCCCGTACCTCCATACAGACAAAACCGGTATTCTGAAGGACGCCGAAGTTTCAATCGACAACCTGGGTTTGGACTTTGACGAGGTGTTCTCCCGTACAATCACCTCCTACCAACCGGATGGCGACGGTCGCTCCGATGGCTCGACCGGGTCGGACGTTGAACGAATCCTTGCCTTCCATGCAGTCGGGAGAGTTGACCCCCTGGAGTACATCCACCCGTGGGAGGTTGTCCTCGAAGCAGCCCTGGAGACGGAACGGCAGCATCTCGACCAGCACTATCGTGAGAATCTGACCGAACTGCAGTATTATGTCACGAGACAAGCAGGCACCGAGCGAGCGTTTACCGGGGAATATTGGAACGAAAAAAGAAAAGGAACCTATCGGTGTGTGTGCTGCTCAACCTTGCTGTTCAAATCAACCATGAAATTCGATTCCGGATGCGGATGGCCCTCCTTTCACACCGAGCACGAAGAGGCCAACATTGTACGAATCGAAGATCGCTCTCACGGCATGAACCGAACGGAGGTGCGCTGCAGCACATGCGATGCGCACCTCGGACACGTCTTCAACGACGGACCCAGAGCCTACGGAGGAGAACGATACTGCATCAATTCCGCATCCATGTTGTTTGAACCAGACGAGGAGGACGAAGCATGACCACAACCATACGAAGATACGTCGAGACCGATACGGGACATCGAGTTCCCAATCACAAATCGAAATGCCGCCATCTGCACGGACACCGGTACAGATTTGAAGCGGAGATAGAGGGCGACGTTGTTACCGTTTCAGGCGTTTCCGATGAGGGCATGCTGATGGATTTTTCAGACATCAGCCGGGTGTTGATGGAGCATGTTCACGACGTCATCGATCACGCATTCGTCGTTTATGAAGGAGACACAGAAGCGCGCCAAGCGTGCGAACTGATGGGCGACGGGCATCGGACCGTGGTGGTCTCGTTCATCCCCACGGCAGAGAATCTTGCAAAATGGGCGTTTGATGCCGTCGCACCTCACATCTCATCCACGTACGGGAACAAACTCCGCCTCGTGGCCATGCACTGCAGAGAAACGCCAAAATCAGTGGCGACGTGGCGTCCAAAACTATCGTAGTTTGCGCCGATGGTCTTTCATCCACAGTGGGTCGCCTCGTGCGAACTCCATCGCCGTGGTTGCTTCGACCAACGCACCGATCATACGCGTGCACTCATCGGTGGATGGCGAACCTTTGAGCAAGGTACGTCTCAGTGTTTGAGCAACCGACAGGCGGCGTTCAGACGATGCCGATGAACCGTTTGCAAATTGGTCAATGGCGTTGACGAGGGCCTCTCGAACGGCGGGTTCGAGGGAAGGTGTCAAGGGAACGATGTCGGGCATCCCTGGGTCCTGACCTTGTTGGTCCAGCACACGGGTTCGGTGGATTTCATAGACAACGGCACCGACTGCATGGCTAAGGTTTGCGATGGGGTAGCCCTCCCACGTTGGTAACGTGACAAAAAAGTCGCAGTTCTGCAGGTCATCGGACGATAGACCCTTGCCTTCCTCACCGAAGACAATGGCGGCACGTCCGCCGCTGTTGGAGAGACGTTCAACCATGTCCCAAGGGAACAGATAGTGTCGAAACAGCGTTTTTTCTCCGAC
>MDTG01225318.1_pt1 | contig 10684 bp, 8 predicted proteins | sample 811421 | NCBI WGS metagenome assembly MDTG01 (sample SAMN05326645, study PRJNA326480) | marine metagenome | isolation source: seawater | place: Pacific Ocean: South East | collected 2011
AAATCATTAATCTCATAGTTAAATCGGATGTTCAAGGTAGTGCTGAAGCTATTGTGGCGTCTCTTCAATCTATCAAAAATGAAGATGTTGGACTTGATATAATATATAGCGGTATTGGCGCTATAACTGAATCTGATGCAAATTTAGCAGTAAGTTCAGGTTCTAAAATTATAGGATTTAACGTAAGAGCAGATGCTAAAGCCAAGAAACTTATAGAGGTGAATGGACAAGAATTATCTTATTTTAGTGTTATTTATGATCTTATTGATAATATTAAACAGCAACTATCAGGGCTTCTTGAACCCGATATTAAAGAGGAGATTATTGGAATAGCAGAGGTGAAAGATGTTTTTAGATCCTCTAAAATTGGTGCGATCGCAGGGTCTATTGTAAGTGAAGGGGTGATCCAAAAAGATCAACCAATAAGAGTTTTGAGAGATAATATTGTCATCTATGAGGGAGAGCTTGAATCATTGAGAAGATTTAAGGAGGATGTGAAAGAGGTAAAAAGTGGGGTTGAATGCGGTATAGGAGTTAAAGATTATAATGATGTAAGAGAAGGTGATCAAATAGAGGTCTTTAAACGCATTGAAGTTAGAAGAAATATTTAGTCATGCCGTCTAGAATTGAAAAAGTACAAGATCTTTTACACAAAGAAATTGCACAGACCATTATAAAAGATTTAGATAATCCCATATTATCATCACTGGTAACTATATCTGGAGTAAAAGTTTCAAAAGATCTAAGATATTCTGAAGTTTACTTCACATCGCTCGACGATAATATTTCAATCGAAAAAGAATTAAATAATGCCAGTAGTTATATTCGTAATATACTCTCTAAAAAAATCCATCTAAAAAGATTACCCACACTCAAATTCGTATATGATGAGTCTTCTAAATCTTCTAGTAAAATTGATTCTATATTAAACACAATTTCAAAGAATGATTAAAGATGGTTTATTGCTTGTAGACAAGCCAAAAGGTATTACCTCTAATCAGACACTAAAAGTAGTGAAAAGAAATATGAATGTCAAAAAAGCAGGCATTGTCGGGATTCTAGACCCACTTGCATCTGGAATGCTCCCAATAGTAATCGGTGAAGCTACAAAATTATCAAAATATATTGAAAATTCCTTAAAACAATACAATGTTGAGATAAAACTAGGCGTGAGAAGCGATACAGGAGATAACGAAGGACAATTAATCTTCGATGAAAAGCCTGTTCCTAGATATGATAGCTCTATAATAGAAGAAAAAATCTCTGAATTTGTGGGAGATTATTACCAGATACCACCAATGTATAGCGCTGTCAAAGTTAAGGGCAAGAAACTCTATGAATTAGCTAGAGAAGGTATAGAAATAGAACGTGATCCTAGAAAAGTTACCATAACAGAGATTAATCTACTTAATTATATGGAGAATATCATCAACATAAATGTAAAATGTAGCAAAGGTACGTATATTAGAACACTTGTAGAAGACATAGGGCAGCGCCTAGGAGTCTCTTCTATCACAAATGAACTTAGAAGAGAGGGCGTCGGTGACTATCAAGTATCTGATATGACAGCATTATCATATTTAAAGGACGAGAGGTCATGCCTCGAGCAACTGATCGATCTAGCGGATATGGTTAGTCAATTTCCATCAATTCACATTTCTTACGAGGAGGAAATATCTCTCAGAAATGGAATCAAGATCGGTTTTCATACAAATTTGAGTGATACAGAAGTCATAATGCTGAATGGCTTTAATAAGGTAGTTGGCATCGGTTATATTGCAAATGGGATCATATCCCCAAAAAGAATACTAAAGATTAGTCAATAATGGTTTGTATAAGTTTGATCTGATGATAGAATACACGTCTAGTGGAGAAGATTATGGCGCTAAATAGTAAGACAAAGGACGAAATAATTAAAAAATATGGAAAATCGAGCACAGACTGTGGTTCGAGTGAAGTTCAAATAGCATTGCTTACCGCCAATATAAATAATCTTACAGATCATTTTACGAATAATTCGAAAGATGTTCATTCTAAACGTGGTTTATTAAAAATGGTCATGAAAAGAAAATCGCTAATGAAATATTTAAAAAATAAAAACCAAGAGGGTTATGAGAATTTAATAAAGGAACTTGGTTTAAGGAAATAAGCATTAATATACATACAAAAAATTTTGAACTAGGCGGTAATACTGTAAAAATTGAAACAGGTCTCATTGCGAAACAGACCGATAGTTCAGTATTAGTAGATCTTAATGGGACAGTCATTCTAGCAACACTAGTTGCTGACAAAAAAGATAGTGATCGAGACTTTTTCCCACTCACAGTAAATTACATCGAAAAAACATATGCCGCAGGTAAAATACCTGGAGGATTTTTTAAAAGAGAGGGTAGGCCTACAGAGAGTGAGACGCTTATAAGCAGATTGGTGGATAGACCTTTGAGACCTCTATTTGATGCATCTTTTACGAGAGAAGTTCAGCTGACTTTGACTCTTCTATCACATAATCCAGAAATTGATCCTGAGGTGCCTGCTTTAATAGCTGCTTCAGCCTCTGTTAAACTGTCAGGTTTGCCATTTAACGGGACACTTGGAGCAGTAAAAGTTGGGTATGATGGCAGCAATTATATTTTGAATCCAACTAACGAGCAACTTCAAAGCTCTCATCTTGATCTCACAGTAGCTGGAACACAAAATGCCGTTATGATGGTTGAATCAGAAGCAAAAGGTCTCTCTGAGGAAGTTATGTTAGGAGCGGTAAATTTTGGACATAAAGAAATGCAGCCAATCATAGGTGCTATTGACGAAATGTACTCAGAACTTGGAATAGTGCAAATTGAATGGAATCCAGCTTCTATGGACAATGATGCTTATGAAAGCTTCTTTGAGAAATATAAAGATCAAATATCTAATGCATACACTATTACAAAAAAACAAGACAGAAATAGCAAACTTAGCAATATTAAAGAAGAAATAATCTCTAGCGAATTGAAAGAAGACGAGGATAACACTGAAGAGTTATCTGCTTACTACGAAAAAGCACAGAAGAGTATCGTTAGGAGCAGAATATTAGACGGAGAAGAAAGAATTGATGGACGAGACACAAAAACTGTAAGACCAATTGATGTCCGTGTTGGAGTGCTGCCTCGCACACATGGCTCTGCTTTATTTACACGGGGAGAGACCCAAGCTTTAGTTGTCACTACACTTGGGACTGAGAAAGACGCGCAGATGATAGACTCGCTAAATGGAAAAATCGACGATAAATTTATATTTCATTATAACTTTCCCCCATATTCTGTTGGTGAGATAGGTTTCGCGGGATCTCCAAAAAGGAGAGAAATCGGACATGGAAAACTTGCTAAAAGAGGCGTTCAGTCAGTTGTTCCCTCGTCTGAGGATTTTCCATACACTATTAGGGTAGTTTCAGAGATAATGGAGTCTAATGGCTCAAGCTCTATGGCTTCAGTTTGTGGATCGAGTTTGTCCATGATGGATGCAGGAGTACCTTTGTCAGCACCTGTTGCTGGTATAGCAATGGGTCTTGTGAAAGAGGACAACAATTTCGTAGTGTTGACTGATATCCTGGGAGACGAGGATCATCTAGGAGACATGGATTTCAAAGTTGCTGGAACCTCTACTGGAATTAATGCTTTGCAAATGGATATAAAAGTTGACGGCATCACCTCTGAAATCATGTCCCAGGCTCTCGATCAAGCAAGGGAGGCTAGATTACATATACTAGATGAGATGAATAAAGTTTTAAGTTCTCCAAGAGAGGAAACATCAGAATATGCACCTAGATACACAACTATCAAAGTAGATCAATCTAAAATAGCGGCAGTAATTGGTAAAGGCGGTGCAACTATAAAATCAATAGTAGAACAAACCGGCGCAGTAATTGATATTAACGATGATGGCATAATAAAAATTGCTGCTACAGATGAGAAGGTAAGCTCTGCAGCCAAAGAGATGATCGAGGAGATAACCCAAGGACCACAAGTAAATAAAATTTACGAAGGGAAAGTTGTTAAAATAATGGATTTTGGTGCATTTGTAAGTATAACCCCAAATCAAGACGGTCTCGTTCACATATCTCAGATAAGTCAAGAAAGGGTGAACAATGTTAGTGATGTTCTCTCTGAAGGTGATCAGGTTAAAGTCAAAGTTCTTGAAGTTGATAAACAAGGTAGAGTTAAACTTACAATGAAAGATATTGATTAGAAACCGCTTCTAATACTATAAAATTTTCTTCAACTGCTCAATTACGGATTCATTTTCAAGAGTTGAAATATCTCCAGATATATCCTCATCCCTTGCAAGGTTTCTAAGTAATCTACGCATTATTTTACCAGATCTTGTTTTTGGTAGTGAATCTGAGAAAGATATTCTATCTGGTTTAGCAATGGATCCAATTTTACTTTTTACCCGCTCTCTTAGTAAATCTGCAAAATTTTCTTCATTAATTTTATCTCTGGTGCTTTTAAGAGAGACAAATGCATGAATTGCTTCACCTTTTATTTCATGTTTGTAACTTACAACAGCAGCTTCGGCAACTGCTTCATGCGAAACAAGTGCAGATTCAATTTCCATCGTACCTAATCTGTGTCCAGATACATTTACAACATCATCAGACCTACCCATGATCCATATATTTCCATTATCGTCGTATCGCGCGGTATCACCAGTTAAGTAATATTTCAGTGAATACTTTGACCAATAAGTTTTTACATATCTATCCTCATCCCCCCAGATTCCTCTTAACATTGATGGCCAGGGTTTTTTGATTACGAGGTCCCCGCCTTGATTAGAGCCAATAATTTCTTTTCCATTGTTATCTATAATAGCAGCATCAATTCCAGGAAGTGGTTTAGTGCACGATCCAGGAACCAAATCACTAATTCCTGGTAACGGAGCAATCATATTTGCTCCTGTTTCAGTTTGCCACCAAGTATCAACGATTGGACACTTCTTTTTCCCTATCATCTTGTAGTACCACATCCATGCTTTGGGGTTAATTGGCTCTCCAACAGTTCCTAAAATCCTCAATGAGCTCAAATCATAATTCACAGGAGAATTCTCACCAACCTTCATTAGCATTCTTATTGCTGTTGGTGCTGTATAAAAAATATTAACATTATTGTCTTCTATAATTTGCCAAAATCTGTCAGAACTAGGAAAAACGGGAGATCCATCGTAGATAAGGATTTTTGCTCCAGCTGCTAGAGGACCATACACAACATAACTATGGCCTGTTATCCAGCCAATATCTGCTGTACACCAAAATAAGTCTTCGTCTTTAAGATCAAAAACCCATTTGTTAGTCAACATACAATTAAGTAAGTATCCAGCTGATGCATGCATTATCCCTTTTGGCTTCCCAGTTGATCCTGACGTATAAAGTAGAAATAGCAATGCCTCACTATCTAGTGATTCAGGTTGCACATATACAGATTCTTTTGGAATAATATCTTGCCATACAAGATCTCTCTCTGTTTTTTTATACTCAATTTTCATATTATTAAAAACAATAACATTCTCTAAGAAATTACAGTCTTTGCTAACAGCATCATCTACTATTTTTTTTGTGTGTATAGATTTCCCTCCTCTTTTGAAAGAATCTACAGTGATGACTAACTTAGCTTTACAATCAATTATTCTTTCTTTCAGCGAATCAGCGGAAAATCCAGCGAAAACTACGGAGTGGACAAGTCCAATTCTCGCGCAAGATAACATTGCTATTATTGATTGAGGTATAGTCGGCATGTAAATTATTACTCTATCACCAGTTAATAGACCCAACTTTCTCAATGCATATGAGAATTTATTTATTTGGATATATAGATCATCATACGATATCTCAGTTTTTTTATTATCTTCTGAAATATGTATTATTGCTGTCTTTTTTTTGTGGATGTGCCGATCAATGCAATTTTTTGAAACATTAATTCTGCCATTTTTAAACCATTTGAAAAAAGGAGCATCACCATAACAAACTTCATCAAATGCTCTATCCCAATCAAGATACTTGTTTGCAAAGAATTCCCAGAATTTATTTGAATCTTTATTAAATAATCTGAGGTATTCCTTAAGATCACTTTTTTTAAAATTTGCATTTTCAGTAAATGATTTTGAAGGAGAAAAAGATCTTTTCTCTTCTAAGGTTGACCGAATACCTTTCATCTTATTAGTCAATCTGTGATTTTTCTAGTCTTTCGTGTCTTTCTTGAGCTTCTATGCATAGAGTTGCTATTGGCCTTGCTTCTAATCTTTTTATACCAATAGGCTCACCAGTATCTTCACAGAATCCATAAAGTCCATCGTCTACTCTCTGAAGCGCTTGATCAATTTTCATAATTAATTTTCTTTCACGATCTCTAGTTCTAAGCTCAAGTCTAAATTCCTCTTCTTGTGTGGCCGCATCATTTGGATCTGGAAGCTTAGTTGAATCTTTTTTCATATGTTCTACAGTTTTATCGGCCTCTCTCATAAGCATATTTTTCCATTCCAATAATATCTTCTTAAAGTGATCTACCTGTTTTGGGTTCATGTATTCTTCACCTTTTGTTGGCTTATATGGCTTAAATTTTAGGAATTTAGAAAGGTCAGTTTTCATATTTTAATCTGTAATTAGATATTCTGCATTGATGCAAGATGGATAGCAAGATTTATTTCATTCAATTTCTATTTTTTTCACCTTAACTGTTCCATCTGATAACTCAATGTTATCTATTCTTTTATTGCTCAAACTCTTAATTGATTTTAAAATTTTACCAGTAGGATCTCTAAGTATTGAAAAACCTCTCTTGAGGTTAAATTTTGGATTAAAAGAGCCTATTTGGTTAACCATGTTAAGAATCTTGGATTGATATTGTTCAAATAATGATCTATTTTTTGATGTTATGTTTGTTTCGAGTATCTTTATCTCACTATCATAAGATTTAATTAAATTCATTGTTATATCTCTAGACGAGAAAACCTTAGATTGAGTTATTTTAAATTCTGTACGTAGATTCTTTAAGTAAAATTGACCAAGATTCTTAATTTGTTTTTCTAGTAAAGATCTCTCTTGTAATCCTTTTTTCACTATTTCTGAAGGATTACAATAGACAAGTTTTTCATTATTTATAGACAGTAGGTCTTTAAGATCATCCATTAGTTTTAGAATCTCCTCTTTATAAAGAGACATAACAGCAGTTATGGATTCTAAAATATCCTCTTTATTAGGAGTGACATGCTCAGCTGCTGCCGTTGGAGTAGGCATTGATTTATCAGCAGCATAATCCGATAATGTGATATCAGGTTCGTGACCGATGCCTGTAACAATAGGAATCTCGGATTCAAATATCTGCCTAACAAGTATCTCATCATTGAAAGGCATTAAATCAAAAAAAGAACCTCCGCCTCTGGCTATAATAATAACGTCTGCTATTTTATCAATATTAGCACTTATTATTTTATCTTTTATTATTTTGCTCGCAGAATCTCCTTGGACTGTCGCTGGATACAATAATATTTTAGCAAGAGGATATCTTCGATTTACCGCAGAAAAAATATCATGTATTACAGCGCCTTGATCTGAGGTGATGACGCCAATATTTTTTGGATATTTTGGAATTTCTCGATTATTGTCAAAGACCCCATCATTCGATAGCTTGCTTTTCAACACCTCTATTTGTTTTTTTAATGCACCTTCTCCAAAAATTTCGATCTCACTAATTTTAAACTGCAATCGTCCAGTTCCATCGTAGAAATCAATTTGCCCTGAGACCATTACCTCTTGTCCAGAAAATTCATTTAGATCGATATTTGAAAAATTTTCCCAACCGAGTATCACACATGATAATTGATATTGTTTTCTATCAGATTTTTCAAGAAGTTGACAATACTGACTTCCATTTGCATATTTTTTCGGTGGCTGAAGCTCACCCTTGATTATAATGTTGCCATCAAATATTTGACTTATAGCTGTCCCAATATCCTGGTTAATTTCTTTAATGCTGTAAACTTTCATGATTTATTTCTAATTTATGTTTAACATAATAACTTTAATATGTATAATATAGAATGGTACATACTAAAAAATCAAATAATTTCAACTACTTAAATCCACTCGAACAAGGAATAGCTTATGATGATGTTCTACTTGTACCGAGATATTCAGAAGTTCTTCCATCTGATGTAAATTTATCAACTAGCGTCACTTCGCAAATAAAACTGAGATTACCTATATTATCCGCTGCTATGGACACAGTAACTGAGGCAGATATGGCTATCTCATTAGCGAGCGAGGGTGGCCTAGGGATCATTCATAAGAATATGTCTATCGAGGAACAATCAAGGCAAATAAGAATTGTTAAAAAATTCGAGAATGGAGTGATAAATGATCCTGTTACAGCACAACCTGATATGACTGTAGGAGAAATTTATAAGCTCACGAGAAAATATAGAATTTCAGGAGTACCGGTTGTCGACAAGGATAAATTGGTTGGGATTGTCACTAATCGAGATCTTAGATTTGTTGAGGATGAGAACTTAAAAATATCAAAAATAATGACTCCTAAAAATAAGCTTGTTACAGTAAATGAAAATTTTACGAAAGAGGAAGTCATATCATCTCTAAAAAAGAATAGAATTGAGAAACTTCTCATAATAAATTCTAGGTTTGAACTTAAAGGCATGATAACTTTTAAAGATCTTCAGAAATCCACTAATTTTCCAAATGCATCAAAAGATTTGAAAGGAAGATTGATAGTAGGGGGAGCAATCGGAACTAATAAAGAGTCTATACATCGAGCAGAGGCATTAATAGATCAGGGAGTTGATGTTCTTGTAATTGATACTGCACATGGTCATTCGAAACCTGTTATTGACACTTTGAAGTATTTAAAAAAAGAATTTAGCGACCAACAGATTATTGTTGGAAATATTGCTACAGAGGATGCAGCTAAAGATCTAGTAAAAGCAGGCGCAGATGCCCTAAAAGTAGGAATAGGACCCGGATCTATTTGTACCACAAGAGTAGTTGCTGGTGTTGGAGTGCCACAACTAACTGCTATTATTAATGTCGCAAAAGCTTCTAGTAAAAATAAAATACCTTTAATAGCTGATGGTGGAATTAGATACTCTGGTGATATAGCAAAAGCAATTGCTGCAGGCGCAGACTGTGTTATGTTAGGAGGATTACTTGCTGGTACCGATGAGTCGCCCGGCGATGTTGAGATGTTTGAGGGCAGAACCTATAAATCATATCGAGGGATGGGTTCAATAGGCGCAATGCAGCAAGGATCTAAAGACAGATATAATCAGGAGAGTGAATCAGTGACGTCAAAACTTGTTCCCGAAGGAATTGAAGGAAGAGTTCCTTATAAAGGCACAATGAAAACAATTCTTCATCAATTAATTGGTGGATTAAAATCCAGCATGGGATATGTCGGATGTAAGACAATATCTAAAATGAAAACAGAGACTACTTTCATCAAGATCAGTACGTCTGCAAAGCAAGAGAGTCATATCCATGATGTTGATATTGTAAAAGAACCACCAAACTATCAACCAAGGTAAAAATTTGAACAAGGGCTCTGACAGCATACTAATAATTGACTTTGGTTCACAATACACACAATTAATCGCAAGAAGAGTACGTGAAATTGGTGTATACAGTATAATAGAACCAAACAATTTACCATTATCTAGATTAAATGAGATTAATCCCAAAGGTATTATACTCTCTGGTGGTCCAGAATCGGTTAATAAAAGCTCTAAACTAAAATTACCAAAATATGTTTTTAATGCAGAAATACCGTTACTTGGCATTTGTTATGGCATGCAATTACTAGCGGATAATTTTGGAGGAAGGATTGTCAGCTCTAAACAAAAAGAATTCGGATCATCATATTTTTCGAGGATTAACAAATCTAAATTATTTGATAGTAAAAAAATATCTAAAAAATTTAGAGTATGGATGAGTCATTCAGACAGAGTCACAAGCGTTCCCAAAGGTTTCCAAATTATTGGTAAATCAACTAATAGTTCAATTTCAGCATTTTCAAATGAGAAACTTAAAATATATGGGTTACAATTTCATCCTGAAGTAACACATACAATTCATGGTAAGGATATTTTAAGTAGTTTTTGTAAGAAAATATGTAAGTGTAATGGTAGCTGGACAACAAAGAATAAGATCAACGAAATAGTCCATGATATAAAAAATACTGTTAAAAATGAGCGAGTACTTCTAGCATTGTCTGGTGGAGTAGATTCAACAGTAGTTGCATCATTACTACAAAAAGCAATTGGTAAAAATCTTTATTGCATGTTCATTGATACTGGATTACTTAGGAAAAATGAGGCACATGATGTTGAATATAATATTAAAAAAAATCTTAGAATCAACCTGACTAAAATCAACGCCCAAAATATATTTTTAACTAAACTAAGAGGAGTCATTGATCCTGAAAAAAAGCGAAAGATTATCGGAGAGACATTCATTAGGATTTTCGAGAAAGAATCAAAAAAAATGAAGGATATTAAATTTCTTGCACAAGGCACCATATATCCTGATGTAATTGAGTCATCTGCATCAAGTTCAAAATCCGATGTAATAAAATCTCATCATAATGTTGGAGGTTTACCAAAAAAAATGAACTTAAAACTTGTTGAGCCATTAAAGTTTTTATTTAAA
>MDTG01190740.1_pt1 | contig 10683 bp, 11 predicted proteins | sample 811421 | NCBI WGS metagenome assembly MDTG01 (sample SAMN05326645, study PRJNA326480) | marine metagenome | isolation source: seawater | place: Pacific Ocean: South East | collected 2011
ACCAGCACAGAGGCTGGTTTCATTCTTCATTATTAGAATCTTGTGGAACTAGAGGAAGAGCTCCATTCGAAAACATTTTATCACATGGATTTGTTGTTGATGGAAAAGGTTTAAAAATGTCCAAATCATTAGGAAATGTAATTGCGCCAGAGGATATTTTAAAAAAATACGGAGCTGATATTTTGAGGATTTGGGTGGCATCATCAAATTATGCAGAGGATTTAAGAATAGATTATTCAATTTTAGATCAACATGCTGACTCATATAGAAAAATTAGAAATACATTTAGATACTTACTTGGAAATATAAATGATAATTTTGAAAATATAAATTTAGATGAATTAGATTTGAACGAACTACCTGAGTTAGAGCAGTTTATGCTACATAAAATCTTTGCGTTAAATAATAAATTTAAAAAATATTTTAAGAATTATGATTTTCACAATTTATATAAAGAATTACTAAATTTCTGTACTGTTGATTTGTCTGCTTTTTATTTTGATATAAGAAAAGACTGTCTTTATTGTGATGACAAAGAGTCAACTAAAAGAAAATCAATAATTAAGGTGCTTAATATTATTCTAAATACTCTCTTGAAGTGGTTTGCTCCAATACTATCTTTCACAACTGAAGAAATTTATAAATTATTAGTTAAAGACCAAAAAAGTATTCATTTAGAAAAATTTTTAGAAATCCCTATTAAATTTAAAAATGAAAAAATTAATGAAAAATGGATTGAATTAATAAAAATTAGAAATATTTGCAACATAAGTATTGAAGAAAAAAGAGCAAGTAAAGAAATTGGATCAAGTTTAGAAGCAGATTTAAAAATAAAATTAAATCATAAACTAAAGAAATTTACAGAAAACGTAGATTTTTCTGAGATTTGCATAACATCTAGGGCAAAGGTTGATTATGTAGAAGATCTTGAGGCAATAGCAATTACTAGTAAGGCCAAAGGAAATAAGTGTCCAGTTTGTTGGAAAATAAATGAGACCATCTGTCCTAAACATCCTCAATGATTTTTAAAAATCTCAGTAAAAAATTCTTGATTAATTTTTTTATAGTTTTAATTATTTTTTTATTTGATAGGTTTTCTAAAATTTACGTAATTCATTTAGATAAGCAATATCCTGGATCTGAAATATTTTCTTCGAAATTTGTGAATCTTACTTTAATCTGGAATGAAGGAATTGCATTTGGACTTTTAAACTTTGGAAAAGATTATTTATATAATTCTTTAACTATATTAATTTTAATAATAATTGTTGTTATTGCTTTTATGCTAATTAATAGCAATGGAATAAAAAAATATTTACTATTAATGATCTTAGGAGGTGCATTGGGAAACGCTTATGATAGAATAATTAGTAGAGCTGTTCCAGATTTTATTGATTTTCATGTAGGCAATTTCCATTGGTTTGTATTTAATGTAGCTGATATATTTATCTCCATAGGGGTATTTATTATGATTTTAGTTGAATTATTTGATAAAAATAAGAATGTTCATCAAAATGATTAAAAAATTTTTTTTGATAGTTTGTATGTTGCTATTATTCTCTAGTTGCTCAACTTTGAAAGAAGGCTTTGAATCACAGCGGAAAAACAGTACAGAGGAATTTCTAGTTGAAAAAAAAAGACCATTAGTAATGCCTCCTGATTACAACAAATTACCTCTCCCTAGTGAAAGTGAGATAGAAGAAACTCAAATTGAAAATTTATTAGAAAAAGATAAAGAAAACAAAAATTTAAAAAGTAATAAAAACGAAAATAAAACAACTGAAAAATTCATTTTAGATAAAATAAACACAAATTAGTGATTTCAAAAAATATAAAATTTAAAAATTTTTCAAATATAAAGATACCTTTAAAAAAAAAATTGAAAAAAATTTTCCGATCTTTAATAACTGAGAATAATCAGCTCCTTATATCTTTAAGTAATAAATATTTAGATAATTTTGATAAAAAAAAAATTTCTAAATATAAAAATTATAAAATTATGCAGATTTTTGGAATGGGTGGTTCGGGGCTTGGAACAAAAGCAATATATAATTTTTTAAAAAATAAAATAAATAAAAAAGTAATTTTTTTTGATAACTTAAGATTTAATAAAATTGATAAGAGTAAAAAAAAGTTAAATTTAGTTATTTCTAAATCAGGCAATACATTAGAAACTATTGTAAATTCAAATATTTATATAAATAAAACAGACAGAAATATATTTATTACTGAAGATAAATTAAATTATTTAAAAAAGTTTGCTCAAGAGTTGAAAGCTGAAGTAATACACCACAATAATTTTATAGGAGGGAGGTATTCTGTATTATCCGAAGTGGGTATGTTACCAGCAGAACTTATGGGTTTAAAATCAAGCCATTTTAGACAATTTAATACCTTAGTTAAAAATAAAAGTTTTATGAATGCTTTGTTACAAAATGTTAATTCAACACTTTATTTTTTGAAAAATAAAAAATTAAATTCAATTATTTTGAATTATGATGATTATTCACATGATTTATTTTATTGGTATCAACAGTTAATAGCTGAAAGTCTTGGAAAAAAAAATAAAGGATTATTGCCCATTATATCTAGTGTGCCTAAGGATAATCATAGTGTTATGCAGCAATATTTAGATGGACCAAAAAATAATTTTTTTACATTTTTTTATGTTAGAGATAGAGAAGACCTAAAAATTAACAACAGTATTATCCTTAAAAGTAGTAAATTTTTAAAAAATAAAAGTTTGAGGGATATTCTTTTAGCACAAAAAAAAGCAACTGAAAATATTTTTAAAAAAAAAAGAATACCATTTAGAAGTTTTGAGATTAAAAAAAGAGATGAAAAAACTTTGGGAGAATTATTTTGTTTTTTTATATTAGAAACAATATTAATTGCAAAATCAATAAATGTTAACCCTTTTGACCAACCAGCAGTAGAGCTTATAAAAATAGAAACAAAAAAATTATTACTTTAAGTAAGAAATAAATATTATCTTTGAAATTCCATAACTCTTGTTTTCTGTGACTTTAAAATCAGATGGCAAGACATCATTTTCATTTTTATGTCTATGTAATATAATTAACCCATTTTTGTTAAGTATCTTAGCTTCTTTTATTATTTCAAATATTTGTTTTAAATTTTTATCTTTATATGGTGGATCTAGAAAAATTATATCGAATTTATTATCAAGAGATAGTAAAGTATTTTTATTGTAAATATCTTTTTCAAGAATGAAATAATTTTTAATTGATTTCAAGTTTTCCAAGTTTTTTTTGAGCATAGGAAGAACTTTTTTATAGTTTTCAATAAAAATGACTGATTTTACGCCTCTTGATAAACATTCTATTCCAAATGATCCAACACCAGAAAATAAATCTAAAACATTTGCATTATTTAATTGAACAGAAAATTTATTAGAATGTTTTAGAATATTAAAAATAGATTCTTTTGTTAAATCTTTAAGAGGTCTTGTGTTTTTATCTTTAGGCTCTAAAATTTTTTTTCCTTTAAAAGTACCAGATATAACACGCATTATTTTATAACTTTATATCCTATATCTTTTCTATAAAAACCTTTAGACCAATTTAATACTTTTAGATGATCGATTATATTTTTTCTTGCATCTTTAAAGTTATTTGAAAGAGCAACAAAATTTAAAACTCTCCCCCCAATGGCAAATATTTTTTTATCTTCAATTAGAGTACCTGCGTGAAATAAAAATTCAGAAGAGTTTAATTTAATGTTTCTTAAGTTCTTAATTTCCACTTTTTTCTCAAAATTACCAGGGTATCCTTTCGAGCAAACTACAACACATACACTTTTTTTATTTGACCATTGAATTTTTAAATTCTGAAGTTTGCCCTCACAACATGCAAGAATGATTTTACTTAAATCAGTTTTTAACTTTGGTAAAATTGTTTGACATTCTGGGTCACCCATTCTGACATTGTATTCAATTAAGTATGGTTCACCTTCAACTATCATTAAACCAGTATATAAAAAACCTTTATAATTGCAGTCAAGTTCAGATAAGCCTTTAAGAGTGGGTTTTATTATTTTATTAATAATTTTTTTTTTTAATTTTTCATTTATTAATCTTGATGGAGAATAAGCACCCATCCCTCCAGTATTTTTACCTTTATCTCCTTCTAAAACTCTTTTATGATCTTGAGCGGTTCCAAAATTTTTGAAAGTTTTACCATCATGAATAGTAAAAAAACTCATTTCCTCACCCTTTAAAAATTCCTCAATAAGTAATTTTTTAGCTACTCCAAATTTTCCATTAAATATTTCTTTAACTGCAGAAAATGACTCATGTATATTATCACAAATATAAACACCTTTACCAGAAGCCAGATTGTCTGCTTTGATTACAATTGGATGATTAGTTTTTTTTAAAAACTTTAAACTTGATTCCTCACTATTGAAAATCCCAAATTTTGCAGTTGGAATTTTAAATTTTTGACAAAGTTTTTTAGTGAAGATTTTAGATCCCTCAAGTTGAGCGGCTATTTTATTTGGGCCAAATACCTTTATTTTATGTTTTTCAAGATAATCTACTATCCCGCCAACTAAAGGTTTTTCAGGTCCTACAATAACTAAATTAATTTTTTCTCTTAAAACAAAATTTTTAAATTTTTTATAATTTTGTAAATCTATATTAATATTTTCTGCAATTTCTCTTGTTCCAGCATTTCCTGGAAAACAAAATATTTTTTCTATATTTTTTGAAAGTTTCAAACTCTTGCAAATTGAGTGTTCTCTGCCTCCACTTCCAATTATTCCAACTTTCATATAAAACTATATAAACTAAAAATGACAAAAAAATTAGCAAAAATAAAATATTTACCAAATAATTTTCAAATAATAGAAAATGGAGATTATGTGGTTTGTGCAATTTCAGGAAAAAAAATTAGTTTAGAAAATTTAACTTATTGGAATGTTGAATTACAAGAGCCATATTTTTCTTATGAAGAAGCACACATCAAACAAGAAAATTTAAATAAAAAAAAATAATTATTTCCATCTATTATGTGACCATATCCACTGCTGGGGTGTATTCAAAATCATCTTTTCCAACTCCTGATTTAATTTGTCGGTAATAGATTTAATAGAAGAGTCTTTTGAAAAAACGATAGGTTCATTTATTGTGATTTTAAAATTTATATCTCATATTCTTTCAATATAAACTGTAATAACTGGTATATCATATTTTTTTATTAACTGGGCTGGTATTGTTGTCGTAAGAGCTTTCTTATTGAAAAAATTTGAACTAATTCCTTCCGACACCCTTTGGTCAATCATTAGCGCTGTAGAAAAATTGTTTTTTTTTAACTTAATTAAACTTTTCATTCCCCCAATACCTTTTTTGATCTGGTTTTTGCAAATATATTTTTTTCTTATTCTTTCCATAATAGGATTTAAAAAAATATTATTAAGAGGTCGATATATTGCAGAAAGTTTTATACCAGTTTTTTCAAGATGCATTGCCATAAGCTCAAAGTTTGCTAAATGTCCCGAAACGAATATTACTTGTTTATTTTTATTAATTATTTCATTTAATATTTCTTGACCATTAATTTCAATTTTTGAAGAAAGTTTGCCAAGTCTAAAATCTTTGATAAAAACATATTCTGCAAAGACCCTTCCATAATTATTCCACATCTCTTTAGTTATTCGATTGAGGTTTTTATCATCAATATCTGGAATGGCATTTCTAATATTAGAATGAATAATATTTTTTGACCTAAAAAATGGGCCAACTTTTTCAAAAATTTTACCTGAAAGTTTTGACGATAATTTTGGTCCTAAAATTTTAAAAAACATGAAAATAAAAATAGTTAAAATAAATTGGATAAAGTATTTTATGTATTTCATATTTATAAAATTACTTTTAATAGTTTTTCTTCATCTAAAATTTTAATCTCAGACTTTATAAATTTAATCTCATTCAAATTGAAATTTTCTAATCTTAAATAATCTTTTTCAGTTGTTATGATTTTACAATTAAGTTCATTTGCATTTTTTATTATTTTACTAATATCATCTTCTCTATATTGAAAGTGGTCGGGAAATTCTAAATCTTTTAAAATTTTTAAACCATGATTTTTTAACATAGAAACAAAAGTATGATGATTTCCAATCCCAGAAAATACTAAATAATTTTCCTTTTTTTCGAATTGATTTATATTTATTGGTCTATATTCACCAATATGTATATTGATTAATGGATTTAATAATAAAATTTTTTTTTTAATATTATCAATTTTTTCTGAATTGCCACTTAAAAATACGTGCTGATATTTTTTTAAATTTTTAAAACTCTCTCTTAACGGCCCAGCAGGAATAGTCATTCCATTACCTATCCAATTAATATTATTAAAACATATTATGTTTATATCAGCATTTATGGATTTATCTTGAAGTCCATCATCTAGAATAGCGATTTCATAATTTTCATTCTCAGCAGCTTTCAGAGCATCACATCTTTTTTTTGATAAGAATAGTTTTCCATTTTGCTTTAAAAGTTTTTGTTCATCATATTGATCTTTATAAAATTTTTTTATAAAACATGACTTAATATTTTTTTTATTCAAAAGCTTATTTAATTCTAAACACAAAGAAGTTTTTCCTGTGCCTCCAATATATATGTTACCAAAACACACTGTTTTTATTTTAAGATTATTTTCTAATGATTTTTTTTTAAGCGAACTAATTAATGCAACAATAACTGCAAATGGATACAGTATAAATGCAAATAAATTTGGTTTTTCGTAATCCCAAAATTTAGGTTTTTTTAGTTTCATTACTAATTATAGCATCTAACTCATTTATTGTTTTTTTTAATATTTTTTTTCCAATATCTTTTATTTTAGCCCCTATATTTTTATTTTTTTTGAATTTTATTGATGTTGCAAGTTCAGAGCTTGTTTTGATTTTTTTTGAAACTTTTAGAGATTTTAATAATTTGTAAACATCACTAAAATTATCAATATTGGGCCCGTGTAAAATTTTTGCACCTAGACGCGCAGCTTCCAAGGGATTTTGGCCACCTCTTCTAATAATCGAGCCACCAAGAAATACAGAACTAGCTAATTTATGAAATTTTTTTGTTTCACCAAAAGTGTCTACTATATAAAATTTTACATCTTTTAAATTACTTGGCTTTGTACTGTGTAAAACTACTTTAAATTTTTTATTTTCAATTTCCTTTTTAATTTCTTTTGCTCTATGAACATGTCTTGGGATAATAATAGTAATTAAATTTTTAAATCTTTTTTCAAGTTCCAAGTGAGCAAGAACACAAAATTTTTCTTCATTGTGGTGGGTACTTGAGGCAACCCATAATTTTTTCTTATTAAGTTGTTTTTTTAAATTTTGATTTATTTTAAATAAATTTTTGTCATCATTTTCTGCAAATTTTAAATTGCCTATGTACTTGATGTATTTAGTATTAAGTTTTTTTAAGAAGTACTTTGTTTCAAGATTTTGTGGATAAGCTATAGAAATTTTATTAAAAATTGAATTTGCAAAATTTTGAATTTTTATCCATCGATAAAATGTTTTTTTTGTGATTCTTGCATTTAATAAAATTAATGGAATATTTCTTTCATTCAAATTTTTATACATAGATGGCCATATTTCTGAGTCAATAAATATTGCCAATGAAGGTTTCCAATAATTTAAAAATTTATTTGTGAACAAAAAATGATCAATTGGATAAAATTGATGAATTGTTTTTTTAAATTTAAATTTTTTTAAAACTTTTGATGAGCTTAAAGTACTTGATGTAATCAATATTTGTTTAATATTTTTCTTATGTTCATAGTATTTAACTAGTGGAATAATACTTAATATTTCTCCCACGCTAGCTCCATGAAACCATATTAAATTCCCATTAGTTTTTTTTTTAGTATGGATACAAAATTTTTCTATAAATCTATATCTATCTTCTTTGGATTTAAAAATTCTAAATATTATTATTATTGGTGAAAAAAAAAGAATTAATGAAATAATTAATTGATATAATATAAACATATTTATTTTTGTATTTGTTTGTCATAAAAACTTTTATACAACGATGATTTTTTCATTAAATCTTCATGTTTACCGCTATCAACCACTCTACCAGAATCAATTACATAAATATTATTTGAATTTAATATCGTAGATAATCTGTGTGCAATAACAATAGTAGTTTTATTTTTTGTTAAAATTTTTATTGCCTCTTGAATTTTTGATTCAGTTTCTGAGTCTAAAGAAGATGTGGCCTCATCTAATAATATTATAGAGCTTTTTTTTAACATTGCTCTGGCTATAGATAATCTTTGTTTCTCTCCACCAGATAATCTTACGCCATTTTCACCAATCAAAGTATCAAACTTATTTGGAAGATTAGAAATAAACTCATCACAAAATGATAATTTTGCAACTTTATAAATCTCATCATCTGATGCATTTTCATTTGCATATTTAATGTTATTTTTTATTGTATCATCAAATAAAGTAGTATCTTGACTTACCATAGAAATCTGAGATCTAAGTGAATTTATTTTAGTCTTATATATAGATTGGTTATCAATCATAATATCTCCAGATTGAGCATCATAAAATCTTGGAATTAAATTTAGAATTGTAGATTTTCCAGACCCACTATGACCTACTAAAGAGGTCATTTTATTCCCCTTAAATTCTAGATTTATTGATTTTAAAGTTTTTCCCTCTTCTATCTCATATGCAAAATTAATATTTTTGAATTCAATATCTGAATTCTTTAGTTCAATTGATTTTGCATCAATAGTTTCTTTAATTAAATTTTCCTGATCAATTATTGGTAAAATTCTAGAAGCAGCAGATAATCCTTGATTTAAAACCATGTTAAGAGTCGATAAGGATCTTACAGGTTGATAAGCAAGCATCATGGCAGCTAAAAATGAAAAAAAATTATTAATATCAAGTTCACCACTAGACATTAGTATACCTGAATAAAATATTAAAATTGCAATCATTATTCCTGTAAGAGTTTCCATTATTGGAGACATTCTCACAAAGACAGTCTGAATTTTTTGACTTTTCTCTTTTAGTTGAATTAGATATTTGTCAGCTCTTTTTTTTTCAAAATCTTCTTTTTGAAAAATTTTAATTAATTTATGATTTTTAAATAATTCAACTAGGTAAGTTGTTAAAAAACCTGATTTTTGTTGGGCCTCAGTTGTCACTTTGCTAATTCTTTTCCCCAAAGTTTTTGCGGAAATACTTGCAAGTGGAATCATTATTATTGAAATAAGAGCCAGTTTCCAATTTTGAAAAAACATGACAAATAATAAACCAATTAAAGTTAAAGAGTCTTTAAACAGTGTTAAGATTGCTGTACTTAGTAAATTAGTTATATGTGACACATCATATGTAAGATTTGAAATAAATTTACCAGAATGTTTTTTATCGATTATTTGAGTATCAGTACCAATTAAAGTATTAACCATATCATATTGAAGTTTTTTCTTAATTGACTCACCAACACCAATCATAGTCGCCTTTGCAAAGTATAATGAAAGCCCTTTGGTAGTAAAAGCCAATATAATCATTAATGGTATGAAAATTAATAATGATTGATCTTTTTCAATAAATAGTTTTTTTATTGCAGGGTCTAAAAGCCATGCAATTGATGATGTACTGCCTGCCACTAAAATTGAAAAAAAAGCTGATAAAATAATTTTATCTAAATATTTTTTTGAATAATCTCTATATAATCTTTTATAAATTGCAGCTTTATTGATCATAAAATTTTGACAATCAATATTTGAAGAAAAACAATTAGACCAAATATATTGTTACTTTTAAATGCTTTTAAACAACTAGATGAATTGTTTAAATCAAATATTTTCATCTGATAAAAAAATAAATGTATTACTGGAAGAGACAACAAAATAAAATAAATTGAATTAAATTTCATATAATATCCTCCCAAAATTAAAAAAAATAATAAAAATAAATAACATAAAAATAAAAACTGTCTTGCTTTACCTTTAAATTTAATTGAAGTTGATTTTAGTCCTATAATTTCATCATCTTTGATATCTTGATACCCATAGATTGTGTCATAACCCAGTGTCCAAAATATGGCTCCAAAATAGAAAAGAATTGGCGCCAAATCCATATGACCCTTAGTTGCAGTCCAACCAAGAATTAATCCATAGTTAAAAGTAATACCTAAAAATAGTTGAGGCCAATATGTAAATCTCTTCATTAGCGGATATGTAAAAGCAAGTGGCATTGAACATAATGCAAGGATGATAGTCAGAAAGTTAAAATTTAATAAAACAATTAAAGCTAAAAAACATAAAATCAGTGCATAAAAAATTGCTATTTTTACTGGAACTTTTCCCGAGGCTATCGGACGATTTTTTGTACGATACACTTTTGCATCAAATTCTCTATCCAAAATATCATTTACAATGCATCCTGCAGATCTCATAAGTACAGAACCAAGAAAAAAAAGAATTAGATAAAAAAAATAATTATTTAAACTTGAAGAAAAATTATAAGCTAGTGTCAATCCCCAAGCACAAGGCCAAAACAATAGCATAAAGCCAATTGGTTTTTTTAATCTAGTTAAATCAATAAAAAGTTTTAATTGGTTCATAATAATTTACTTGTAAATAACAAAGGCTAGTTTCATAATCA
>MDTG01204560.1_pt1 | contig 10683 bp, 11 predicted proteins | sample 811421 | NCBI WGS metagenome assembly MDTG01 (sample SAMN05326645, study PRJNA326480) | marine metagenome | isolation source: seawater | place: Pacific Ocean: South East | collected 2011
CTCTGTAATTATAGATACTAGCAATTTAAGACCAGAAGGAGTGGTAGAAGAAATAAAGAAAAATCTTTAATTCTTAAATAAAAAAAATGTCAGCAAGTTTTGAACAATTACTAGATGAGAATTTAAGTACATTAGTAATGAAGCCGGGTAGCCTAGTTACTGGGATAGTCTTAGATATATTAGATAATCATGTTGTTGTTCATGTGGGACTTAAATCAGAAGCAGCTGTCCCCATTAACGAATTTAATAACGAATCGGGAGAATTAGATATCGAAGTAGGCGATGAAGTACAGCTTACTCTTGAAGCTATTGAGGATGGTCATGGGAATACAAGAGTTTCAAGAGAAAAGGCCATCAAACAAGAGGTCTGGAAACGAATAGAAGATTGTTTAACTCAAGATACTCCATTAAAAGGACTTATAACAGGTTCTGTTAAGGGAGGTATGACTGTAGATGTACAGGGTATTAAATCTTTTTTACCTGGATCTTTAGCTGAGGTTATTCCAACAAAAGACTTAGAACATTTGGTTGGAAATTATGAAGAGTTTAAAGTAATAAAGTTAGATAAAGAAAAAAATAATGTAGTCCTTTCTCGTAAAGCGGTCCTTCAAGATGTTAATTCTGAAGAAAGGAAAAAACTACTATCAACTCTCTCCGAAGGTCAGACTCTTAAAGGTGTAGTAAAAAATCTAACTGACTATGGTGCCTTCGTTGATTTGGGAGGAATAGATGGCCTTTTGCACATAACAGATATTTCTTGGAGCAGGATCAATCATCCTTCAGAAGCAATAAAGATAGGTCAAGAACTAGATGTAAAGGTTATTAAGTATGATGAAGAAGAACAAAAAGTATCTTTAGGTATTAAGCAGCTTGTTGACGATCCTTGGATTGGGATTCAATCCAAGTTTCCCCTTAGCACTTCAGTAATGGCTACGGTTACTAACCTAACTGACTACGGTTTTTTTGCTGAGATTGAAGCAGGTGTAGAAGGTTTGGTCCATGTCTCTGAAATAGATTGGACAAATAAGAACATTCATCCCTCTAAAGTAGTTCAATTAAAAGACAAAGTTGAGGTTATGATTCTTGAAGTGGACGAAGAGAAACGTAGAATTTCATTAGGCTTAAAACAACTAACCGAAAATCCTTGGCAGCTTTTTGAACACACACATAAAGAAGGCGATCAAATTACAGGAGCTATTAAATCAGTAACGGATTTCGGAGTCTTTGTAGAGTTAGATGGAGGGATAGACGGATTGGTTCATCTTTCTGATATTTCGTGGGATGAATCAAACGATTATATTAGAGAATTCAGTAAAGGAGATATGGTAGAAGCGTTAATACTTTCAATTGAACCAGAAAGAGAGAGGATTTCATTAGGAATAAAGCAACTAATTTCCGATTCTTTTGGAGATTATGTAGAGATTAATAAAAAGGGCTCTAAAGTATTAGGAAAGGTTATTAAATTTGATGATGACAGAATTGATTTATCTTTATCTAAGGATGTGACTGGGTATTTAACTCAAAAGGATTTTAGTAATTCAGAAACGGATATTATTCTTGAAGAGGGTGCAGAATTAGAAGTTGTAATAGCAAACATAAATAAAAAAGAAAGAGAAATAATTCTTTCCTTACGCGCGCTAGAGAAACAAGAAGAAAAAAGTGCTCTAAAAGATAATGCTATTAAGAATAAAGAAATTGAAGAAGCTACAAAATCAAATATAGGTGATTTAATAAAGGCCGAAATAGAAGAATCAAAGACTGACGATGAATAAATCTGATTTAGTTCAAAGATTGAATGATAGAAACAGTCTATTATCTCCTGGAGATATCGAGCTTACTATTAACAATATAATAAACCTTATATCTGAATCCTTGTCCCAAGGAGAGAGAATAGAAATAAGAGGTTTTGGCAGTTTCTCTGTTAGAAAAAGAGACAAGAGAATTGGAAGAAACCCTAAAACCGGTAAACATATATCTGTAGAGAAGAAATATCATCCTTACTTTAGAGCTTCCAAAGATGTAAAGGAAACTCTAAAAAATTCGATTTGACTAATCTTATGATATTCTTTTGACTGAGAATAATCATGCCAGACAAGCTAAAAGACAAAATTAAAGAAACCTTTGAAGATTCTATTTCTGTAAAACAAGAAATATTAGATCATCAATTCTATGGTGTATTAGTAGAGGCTGGAGACATTATTACTAAATCGATATCGCAAGGAGGAAAGTTAATGATTTGCGGTAATGGAGGTTCTGCTGCCGATGCTCAGCATTTAGCTGCTGAATTTCTTGTTAGGCTTACTTCTGAAGTTAACAGAGAAGGAATCCCTGCAATATCTTTAGTACAAGACACTTCTACTTTAACGGCATGTTTAAATGATTATGGCCCAGATGAAATATTTAAGAGAGTTATGGCATCTTTAGCTCAAGATGGTGATATTCTTCTTGCGATAACAACTTCTGGTAACTCTTCTAATATTATAGAAACTATAAAGTACGCTAAAATGAGAGGAATATTCTCCATAGGCTTTCTTGGAGGAGATGGAGGAGAGGCAATTAAATACTGTGATTTAAGCTTTACAGTGCCTAGTAATACTACTGCAAGGATTCAAGAAAGCCATATAACTGCAGGTCATGCGATGCTCCAGTATATAGAAGACAGGCTTTTATATGTAGGATGGTTAAATAAGAGCTAAATAGATGAACGGGTCTTCATTAATAGTATTAATTCTCATTTCTACAATTATTCTGATCAGTTATTTAATATTAAGCCTTAACAGTATTATTATTACTTTTGATTGGTTGTTTAATGAAGTTGATCTTCAATTAGGTTTTATTTTATTGATTTTCTTTTTACTAGGATCTTTAATAACCATCTTTCTGGAAGTAATCTACTTTCTAGGAAAAAGAAGAAACAAGAATGAATAATCGCAGTATTCCCTTAGAATTACATTCTAAAAGAGTCTTATTAATTAACACATCTATTACTAAGAGTTTAAATCATTTAAAATCTTTAATAAGTATTTAGGGGATATAGGCTTATGAAAATTAATATTTTTGATATTGGTGGGAAAGTAGTCAAGGATGATGAGAGATATATTGTTAAGGACAATTCTACGCTAAACAATCTTGTGGTTAGCAGTACTGATCTTAAACCAGGAAAGTCTACTTCTGGTCACAATCATCCTGGACAAGAAGAAGTTTATAATTTTGTTAAAGGTTCAGGACTTATGAAAATAGATGAAGATGTATTTTCAGTAAAAGAAGGAGACGTCATACTTGTTGAAGATGGTAGATTTCACCAAGTTATTAATAATTCAGACGAAAACTTTTATTTTGTATGTGTTTTTGATGGCTCAAGAAGTCACTAAAATATTTTTTCTAGTTGTAATTCTCTTTATTGTTGACTCAATTAAATAGTATTCTTAGTTTTTTTCAAAATATTGGATAAATGCAGAAGATTCCTAGATCTAGTGAATTAAGAAAAAGCCTTGTTAGGAGTTTGCCTTTAAATGCGGGGGTTTATAGATTCATTAATAAAAACAAAACCATTATTTATATTGGGAAAGCAAAAAGCCTTAACAAAAGAGTCTTATCTTATTTTCAGAAAATTACAGATAAATCTACCAAGATTAAATCTCTAATGGAGGAAGCTAAGTATCTAGATATAACTATAACCAACAATGAACTTGAAGCCTTATTGCTAGAACATCATTTAATTAAAGAATTTAAGCCCAAGTACAATGTTCAATTTAAAGATGATAAAGGATATCCTTGGATTAAATTAGATAAATCTAAACCATACCCGTCTGCTAAGTCATTTTTAGGAAAGAAGAGTAAAGAAGATTATCTCTTTGGCCCCTATCCTAATTCTTATTCAGTAAAAGACACTCTAAGCCTAATGCAAAAGATATTCAAAATTAGAAATTGTTCAGATTTAATATTTAAAAATAGAACCAGGCCTTGCTTGCAGCATGAGATAGGCAGATGTTCAGCCCCTTGCGTGGGATTAATAGAAGAAAAAGATTATTTAGATGATGTTAGTTCGGCTGAATTGATGCTATCTGGGAAATCTGAAAAATTAATTGAAGACTCTTATAAGCTCATGGATGAGTATTCTAAAAACATGCATTATGAAAGGGCGGCATTACTTAGAGATAGGATTTCATCTCTACGAGACGTGCAAAGGATTCAGAGTGTTTCTGGTCACTCTAAAGAAAAGGACGCAGTTAGTATCTGGACTTACAATGGTAAAACAAAGATAGGAATTACCCATGTAGTTTCAGGTTGGGTTGTAAGACATGAAAATTTTATTCAGAAAGGAAGTCAAACTTTTGATTCAATTTTAGAATCATTTATAAAAACTCACTATTTAAATCTTGATACTTGCCCGGAAAATATTCTTGTGGGAGACAAACTGGTTAATAAGGAAATTCTTGAAAAGGCCCTATCTCAAAAGCATAGTAAAAAAATAAGGATTATTACAAAGCCTAGCAAAAAAGATAAAGGACTTTTAGAGATTTGTAAAAGAAATACTGAGTTAGCTTTTAATAGTAAGAATAACAACGGAGGTACCTCAGATGCTTTAAAAGCCTTAAAACAAGAGTTTGGATTAAAAAGTTTAAAAATAATAGAGTCTTATGATATTAGTCATTATTCTGGTAAAGCTGCTGTAGGCGGGTGTGTTGTTTATACAGAGAAAGGTAAGGAAAAGGACAAATATAGATACTTTAATATAAGCCAAAAAAATGCAGGAAATGACATTGCTTCAATGAATGAAATGATACAAAGAAGATTCACTGATAATTCATTAGACCTAGATAAACCTAATTTTATAATTGTTGACGGCGGAAGAGTTCATTTATCAAATGTTAGAAACACTTTAAAAAGGATTGGCGTGGAAGGGGTTTATGTTATTTCTATTTCTAAAGGAGCAAGAAGAAAGAGAGAAATGGATTTACTGCATATGGAAGATGGAACCAGCATTGAAATCTCTCGAAATTCTTTAGCTCATTTATTCATACAAGAAATTAGAGATGAATCTCATAGATTTTCTATATCAAAACAAAAGAAAAAGCAGAAAAAAATCTTTATAGGTTCTTCTTTAGATAATTTAAATGGGATAGGCGTAAAAAGAAAAAGGAAACTTATCAGATATTTTGGTAGTGTTGATCAAGTTTATAAAGCTGGCATACATGATTTAACTAATGTGCCAGGCTTGGGAAAGAAAACAGCCGAATCTTTATATAATCAGTTACATTAATTCTATGACTTTAGCATCTTACATTACCCTCCTTAGAATTTTTTTAATTTTCCCGGTAGTGTTATTGATTAGTAAGCATCAAAGTTATCTTAATATAGTTGCGCTAGCTCTATTCGTAATTGCAGCTATTACAGATTATTTAGATGGCTATGTAGCGAGAAAAACTAATAAAGAAAGCCCCTTAGGAGCCTTATTAGATTTGCTTGCAGACAAACTTTTGGTTTGTATTACTTTGATCTGGTTAACTTTTATTTTTCAACAGATTTATCTAACTATACCTGTAATTTTCATTATCTCTAGAGAACTAGTAATCTCTTCTTTAAGGCAATTCGTAGTTGAGAGAATAGGCCAGAACCCTATAAATGTTTTACCAATTGGGAAGAGTAAAACGACTCTTCAATTAATATCTATTTCTTTTCTAATTATAAGTCCAAATTTAGGAAGCTTTTTTTATTCTATTACTATTATATTGTTATGGATTTCAGCTTTAATTTCTTTATATAGCTTAATTAGTTATTCGAGAGCTTATAAGAATTTTTTCTAAACTTGTGGTGAATTTAATTCAGAAGAATAGAATGTTGTCCAAGGCTGAGTAGCAAAGTGGTTATGCAGCGGATTGCAAATCCGTCTACGCCGGTTCGATTCCGACCTCAGCCTCATTAATTCAAAAATATAACAAATTAAAGTTTATTTATACTTTTATATACGTTTTAATAACGCCCTAAATTTTTAGGAAATATATGTACAACATAGGAATAATAGGCAAAGGATTCGTTGGTACTGCTGTGGCTCATGGATTCTCTCAGGCTGTGGGGTATGATTCAGTTATTAGAATTTACGATAAAAATCCAGAAAGATCAGTAAATGACTTAGAGGAAGTAATTTCATATTCTGACTTTATTTTCATTTCAGTTCCTACACCCTCTAATCAAGATGGTTCCATAAATTTGGATATTTTAGAAACTTGCCTGTCTGAAATAAACACAAAAAATGATAAGCAAAAACCAATTTATTTAATTAGGTCAACTGTAGTACCGGGAACCACTCGAATTCTTCAAGAGAAGTTTAAGGAATTAACTCTTGTATTTAATCCCGAATTTTTAACTGAAAGGTCTGCTAATTTTGATTTTATTAGTCAATCTAGATTTGTACTCGGAGGTTTAGAAGGTAGCGTAAATAAAGTTGCAGACCTATATAAGCATAGATTTGGAGATTCAGTTTCAATTATTAAAACAGATTTTGAATCTGCTGAATTAATAAAATATGTGTGCAATACTTTTTTTGCTACCAAGGTATCATTCTTAAATGAAATGAAGATGATTTCTGATAAAGTTAATGCTAATTGGGAGGATGTCGTAGAAGGTTTTGTTCGAGATGGGAGAGTAGGACACTCACATACCCAAGTTCCTGGCCCAGATGGGAAGTTTGGATTTGGTGGCAGTTGCTTCCCAAAAGATATTCAAGCAATGATAGATTTCGGAGATTCTCTAGGACTAGATTTAGCTGTATTAAAGGGAGCTTGGAATACTAATCTAACAGTTAGACCAGAAAGGGATTGGGAGAATCTGAAAGGTAGAGCAATAGTAGATGATCCTGAATAATAAGTTGAAAATGCCCGGGTGGTGGAATTGGTAGACACAAGGGACTTAAAATCCCTCGAAGGAAACTTCGTGCCGGTTCGAGTCCGGCCCCGGGCACCAGCGTAACTAAAATCTTATGTCTAATAGAAAAATTAAAATATCTCTAGTAGGTATAGGCGCAATTACAAATAAACACATAGAAGCAATAAAGTATTTTAATAAAGATATTGAATTGATAAGCATATGTGATACTAATGAGGAAACTTTAACCTCTAAGGTGGATGAATATGGCGTTGAAGGCTTTTTAGATCTAGATAAATTGCTCTCATCTTCTAATCCAGATTTTATAGTCCTTTGTACCCCTAATGGACTTCATTACACTCAAGCAATGCAATGCGCAAAGTCCGGCTTTAATGTCATAACTGAGAAACCTATGAGCCTAAATTTAACGGACGCAAAGAGCATGATTAAAACTTTTTCAGATCTTAACCTTAAGCTTTTTGTAGTAAAACAGGTAAGATTGCTAAAGAGAATAAAACTAATAAGACAGGCTATAGAAGAAAACCATTTTGGAAAAATCTATTTATCAAACTTTAATTTATTTTGGTCCAGACCCCAGAGCTTTTATGATGAAACAAATTGGAGAGGAACTTTAAAATTAGATGGAGGAACTTTATATAATCAAGCCATTCATTATATAGATTTGATGGTTTGGTTGTTTGGAGAAGCTTCGACAATAAATTGCTTTTCTTCTACTCTTGGACGGGAAATAGAAGTTGAAGATACTGCTGTGATTAATATTGATTTTAAAAATGGAGCTAAGGGTTCTATCAATGCTACTACACTAACTTATCCAAAAAATCTTGAGTGTTCTTTCACTATAATTGGAGAAAGAGGGACTATAAAGATTGGTGGACCTGCTCTAGATAAAATAGAAAATTGGGAATTCCAGGATAACTTTGCTCAGGAAGATATCTACAAAGATAAAGAAGGTTTTAATCATAAGAACTTCTATGAAGGTATTATCAAAGACTTTAATGGAGTGGAACAATTAAAACTTACTGGAGAGGATGCACTTCAAACTATAAGAGTTATAGAGGCAGCATTGGAATCCTCAACTAAAGGGAAACAAATATTTTTATAAAAATGAAATCATATTTTTTACACGAAACTGCTATTGTTGACGAAGGAGCTAAAATAGGAAAGGGAACCAAGATATGGCACTGGACACATGTTTCTTCTGAGGCAAAAATAGGAGAGAATTGCAATTTAGGTCAAAATGTTTATGTAGCAAATAATGTGTCTTTAGGAAACAATGTTAAGGTTCAAAATAACGTATCTATCTTTGACAATGTTTATCTAGAAGATGATGTCTTTTGTGGACCCTCAATGGTCTTTACTAATGTTATAAATCCTAGATCACATGTTTCAAGGAAAGATGAATATAAAGACACGATTGTTAGAAAGGGTTCTTCAATAGGTGCCAATGCCACCATCATTTGCGGATGTGAAATAGGCCAATATTCATTTGTTGGTGCGGGATCAGTAGTTTCAAAAGATACACTTCCTTTTTCTTTAAATGTTGGAGTTCCTTCGAGACAGATAGGATGGGTAACAAAAGAAGGAATCACTTTTTCTTTGAACGAAGATGACAAATATATTTGTACAGAAACTGATACGTGCTACTTCTTAGAAAATGGAAAGATGAGGTGTGAGCCAATAAAATGAAATTCTTTGATATAAATAAGCAATACTTAAACATAAAGGATGCTGTGGACCAATCAATTACTGAAGTCTTAGAAAGGGGAGACTTTATACAAGGTCAAGAGGTTAAGGAACTAGAAGAGAAGCTATCTTCTTATGTTGGAAATACTTGTTTGACTGTAGGTAATGGAACAGATGCTCTAGTAATAGCCTTAATGTCATTAAATCTCAGCAAACAAGATGAAGTTATTGCTCCAGCTTTCACTTGGGTTTCAACAATAGAATCAATTAAACTTGTAGGTGCTAAACCAGTATTTTGTGATATTGACTACGATACATTTAATTTATCTTTGCAAGATGTAAAAGATAAGATAACTCCAAATACAAAAGTTATTTTGGCTGTATCTTTGTTTGGTCAATGTGCTGAGTTGTTAGAACTGAAACAGATTGCAAAAGAAAACGGCATAATCCTCATAGAAGATGCCGCTCAAAGTTTCGGAGCTATGCATCATGAATTTCTGTCTTGTTCGATTGCCGATATTTCAACTACTAGTTTTTTCCCCACTAAGCCTTTGGGCTGTTTTGGAGATGGAGGTGCTATTTTTACTAATAACGAAGATTTATTAGAAAAGGTAAATGTTATATCTAAAAATGGTCAAGCAGGTAGATATAATTATGTAGATATTGGAGTTAATAGCAGACTAGATACAATTCAAGCTGCCATACTCTTAGAGAAATTGAAAATAAAGAAGCATGAGTCTTCAAGAAAAGAAAAAATCGCTTCTTTATACAATTCAGGTATAGAAAACCCACTTGTAGTGTCTCCAAAGGTTGAGCAATATAACTCTTCAGTTTATGCTTTACATACTTTAAAAATTAAAGACAACAAAAGAGATTTTTTTAAAGAGCAACTTGATCAAAAGTCTATACCCTCTGGTTTGTATTACCCTTTGCCTCTTCATCATGCTGAGCCTTATAAAAGTGAAGCATATTTACCCGTTACTCAAAAAGTTTGCTCTGAAATATTAAGTATCCCGATGCATGCATATCTTTCTAATGAGGATGTGGAAACCATAGTAGATGTGATAAATCAAATCCCCAGTTAAAGTGCAATATAGACCTGAAATAGACGGGCTTAGGGCATTTGCGATAATGCCTGTCTTGCTTTTTCATTCAGGTCTAGGATTTATACCGGGTGGTTTTGTTGGGGTAGATATCTTTTTTGTTATTAGCGGATATCTAATATCAACAATTATCTTTAATGAGATTGGAAAAGATACTTTCACTTTTTCTAACTTTTGGATTAGACGAGCTCGTAGAATACTTCCCGCATCTATCTTTATGGTTCTAATTTCGATAATTTTATTTGCTTTTATATTTCCACCAGATCTCTATGAGAACTTTTCTGACTCAGTTTTTGCAAATTCATTTTTTGTCTCAAATTTTTGGTTTTGGAGAGATAACACATTTGGATATTTTAGTCCTCAAGTAGATTTAAAGCCTTTACTCCACACCTGGAGCCTTTCTGTTGAAGAGCAGTTCTATTTCTTTTTTCCATTAGCAGCCTTCTTATTAGGAAAAAATATCAAGAACAGGCTCACATTCTTTTTGCTGTTGAGTGTTTTCTCATTATGGCTAAGTATTTACTTAACGCCAAAATATACAAATATATCTTTTTATCTTCTCCCTACTAGAGGTTGGGAACTTGGTTTGGGAGTAATATCAGCTATTCTACTTTCGCATATATCCTTAAATAACAATCTCAAGAAATTTTTGTCCTGGATAGGATTAATAATGATATTTTGTTCTTTCTTTGTTTTTAATGGAAACACTTTATTTCCTTACTACAACGCTATCTTACCTTGCCTGGGTACTTTCTTTTTAATTATAGGTACATATAAAGATAACAATTTCATAACCAAATTTCTTTCTCTGAAGATTTTTATTCTCATAGGTTTAATTTCTTACTCCTTATATCTATGGCATTGGCCAATATTTGTAGCTTTCTTTTGGCTATTTAACGATCTCTCTAATATACATATTTTGTTCGCCATCTCTTTATCAATTTTAATGGCTTCATTTTCATATAATTATGTAGAGAAACCATTTAGAAATAAAAATAATCTATCAAATAAA
>MDTG01003617.1_pt1 | contig 10682 bp, 9 predicted proteins | sample 811421 | NCBI WGS metagenome assembly MDTG01 (sample SAMN05326645, study PRJNA326480) | marine metagenome | isolation source: seawater | place: Pacific Ocean: South East | collected 2011
GATAAAATATATATCTAAAAGGAAAAAGTATTTGAAAGATAATAATGGATGAAATTATAATAGAGACAGGGCTCAATGTTTTTTTATAATCTGTTTTGATGATATCTCTAGTTTTGCTTAAGTGATTATTTGAGAAGAATGTTTTAATGATTTTGTCGAAAAGATTAATACATTTTTTGTGAAAATCTTCAGAGAAAAAAATTAGAGCTGATACTATCATAATATAGGGGAACATTCCAATTGGGAAAAGAATTGCAGTAAATAAATGGAAAAACACAACCAAAGAAAAAGCAAACCATCTAAATCTTTTCGAAATGAGTAAAAAAGGTATGGATAAATCGTATAACATCCCTCCCCAACTCATCAAGTAATGCATCCAAGGTTGCTGGAAAATGTAATTTCCAAAAATCGGCAAATCATATTTAGAAGAGATCCATATGCTAAGAGGTTGCGCATCCAATAGCCAATCTGAATTCAACTTAGCTAAACCTGCGTAAAAATATATGATAACAATTAAAGCTTGTATTACAGTAGTATTAAATCTAGGTATAGAGCGATGTCTAATTTTTTTTCTAAAGTTATCTAAGGAGAAATTTGCATTTGCTGGAACAAAGCAAAGAATTAAAGATAAAACACTAATAAAATAATAGTGATTTAAATAAGTAGTTTTATCAATGAGTTCTATGTATGTGAAAGAGAGAAAAAAAACAACTATTGCTACTCGGTAAAATAGCCCTAACATAACAAGTAATGAGCTTAAACCACAAATTAGAAAAAGTAAATAAGTATACTCTCCCAATCCCTCAACCCAATTAAAACCATAGTATTTAAAATGGAATGATGGCTCAATATAAATTTTTTCAATCCATCCCTTTAGCCAAAATCGTATAATGCCAAAAAGCATCATAAAACCAAAGCAAATTCTAAATACTACTACAGGTGCAGCACTTACAGTTTGGTTAAGGTACCTCTTGGTTGAAGATAATATTGAATACAATTTGGCCTAGATTAATCACCGTCAGCATCAACATAATCAACGGGTATATTCAAAACTTGAAGCATATCAACTTTCAAAAGAACTACAGCCTTTTGAATGTCATCGTATGTTCTTAGAACCTTTGTTGAGTTTGAGCTGATTTGACTAGATAAATTATTATCTAGTTCATTAATGCTGTTTTCAGCAATTGTTAGTTGGGAATTGATGTCGTTTGAAAGTAATTTTTCCTTTCCTGACTCAACATAGTCCAAGTATGATTTTAAACTTTGTATTGAAACCTCACTGCTTACATAAGATTTACCATTAAAAAAATTTTTAATAGAAGTCATGGCTTCTAAGGCAAATACTTTTGAGAAATTTTTACTGTAGTACCCTTCAACTCTATCAGGAAGTGAACTTCCAGAAAAAACCCCAGCAGGAATTCCAAATTTATTGGCCCTAAAGCCCTTCTCATAATAATAAATAAAATCATTAACCATCATATTTAGATTAGATGAGGCAGAGTTTTCAATTGATTGTACAAATTTATCTTTTTCTTGATACCAATCCTCTTTAATAGAGTTAGTTATTTCAGCTAAGGTATTAATTAATACGCCTAAGTAATCCATGTTTTTTGAGTTATCTTTTAGATGATTAATAACTTTATTATGATCAGTATTTAAACCATACAACATATAATCAATTGTAGGGAAACCTTGGGCAGCATAATTATTAGGGTTATTTAAATCATAATTACCACTATCAATGTTTTGTTTTACTCTGGTTGTATCAACCGGGTAAATATTTGATTTGTACAGATAATAATCTTCCATTGCTTTACCTATATTAAACATTTCAACATGTTGCCATAACTTATAGGAGTTTAGCCACTTGTTTCTTAAATTTTCAAGATTGTGATCTGTTACATTAATTTTGAAAAGCTCAAATGCCTCTTTAAGTTCTTCAAGGCTTTTATCTAAATTTTCAAATGAAGGGATAATGATATGCTCAGCAATATCAGTCATCATTTTAATCCGGTCATATGAGTTATCGTTAGAGGATTGTGTATCGTTACTAGATTCTGTATTATTAGTGTTTGATGAGCTTTCAGTACTTTGATTAGTCTGATTGTTTTGTGGGGTAACATTTTCGCTTTCATCAGACTTCTGGCAACTGAATGGTAATATCAGTAGTATAATTATAAAGACTATAAAATATCTCATTGTTAAAATTTAAAAATGTTATTGGGTCTAAATTATTTTAGACCCAATAACTATTGAAAACATAAAAAACTAAAAAATGATTTATAGAGTTACATTTCTAATTTATTTAGTGCTAAGACCAGTTGCTGCATCTATTTGATCTGCCATTGCGTTTAGCTCAGCTGATGTTCTATCCCAAAAACCATCACCTTTTTCAAGGTCATCAAGCATTTTATTAACTTCAGTATTTGTAAAGTAGGGATCACCATCATCTTTCATAGTAAATTGTAACGAAAGAACGAATCCATATCCCTCAGATAAAGCATGAAGTGCATCTGCCCAGGTTCCTGCGTCTATTTTACTTCCACCAGATCTTAGGTAATAGGCTGCTCTGTATCCTATTACTTTTGATATTCCAACCTTGATTATCTTAGCTTGTTTATCCTTAAGATCATAATCCTTAGCAACAATAGCAGCTCTTCCAAGTTTAAAGGCATCATAAATTTCTTTTTCAAGTCCAGGAACATCTCCTTTACCTAAGTATTTTGCCACTAAAACTCCTTTGCTGACACTTGAAGAATATTGGTTGTCTTCGCCATACAAATAACCAAAACCTTCGTCCCAGTAGTGCTCCATCTTGGTAACATTTTTAGCAGATGCTCCAGGTGATTGGTAGCTAAAAACTAAATTATCGTTATCAGCAATATTAGTACCTGCGTCGAGTTTTCCTCTCCATAGATATCCGTTTATAATTTGATCAGTTACCATTGCACCCATTAGTGATTTGGTAAAAATCTGATTCATTTCAAACCCTTTAGCATCAATATGAACAGTTCTTCCACCTGGATCAGTATATTTCCCAGCCACTCCCTTTGATGCGTCATTATTGTAATTTGGAAAGACATCATTAACAACACGTGTTATAAAAGCTTGAATTTGTGGTTTAACAGTAGTGGATGCATAACTACTCGCCGCTGCTTTACCGCCAACATTCTTGCCAGAACTATTTAAAGTAGCATCAGAAAAACCTGTTCCATCATTGAACATTGAGAGTATATCTGCTTCACTTTTCGAAGTATCACTAAAAGCTGAGTGTAACTCTCCTGCCATTTTGAGTCTTGAAGTTTGACCTGTGTAATAAACAGTAGATACACCACTTCTTGTAAACTCATATTCTGAAGGGGGGAGGGGGTCGTCATTAACTGCATTTGCATTTTCAGCAGCCTGTGCTTCAAACGCATTGTTAACTGCGGTAGTTGCAGCGTTATCAACTGTTGATGCCACAGCGTTAGCTGCTGCTGTAGCTGCAGCTGCAGCTGCTTTACTAGCTGCTTGATCAGCTATATTCTGAATAACTGAATCTGGAATTTCAACTAATTCTGCTTCTTTTTCACATCCTATAAAGAATACAGCTATGCTCAAGCTTGTAATTATTAATTTTTTCATATTTACGTAAATTTATTATTTGTAATTAGTCTAAATAAGTTCTAGGCAAAAATAAAAACTAAAAATTAAATACAAAAAAAAAATCACATTTATTTTTATTAATTCTAAATAAAATACTTTCTAATTATGATGTGCTAGTGATGTAAAACAAATTGTTTACTTAATTTTTAAAATATATTTCCTGTATTTAATAATAAAATCCATTTTTCATATAATTTTAAATCATTATATCTCTAGCATTTGCATTAAAAAATAGAGGATTATTTTTTTATGATAGACAGTTAAATTACTGACGTGCATTTATATATATGATTATAGTTAATGGGTGTTGCTCAATAATTCCCTATATTTACACGCAATTAGTTTTAAATTAATTGCTTATGATCTCCGGCAAATTTATTGGTCAAGGCCTTACATATGATGATGTACTGCTAGTGCCTTCTTTTTCAGAAGTACTTCCAAGAGAGGTGTCCATTACTTCCCGTTTTTCCACAAACATCTCTTTGAATATTCCCATTATATCTGCCGCCATGGATACGGTAACGGAGAGCAGAATGGCTATAGCCATGGCTCAAGAAGGAGGAATTGGCGTATTACACAAAAACATGGCTATAGAAGATCAGGCCAACAAAGTAAGAGCTGTTAAAAGAGCAGAGTCTGGAATGATCATTGATCCTGTGGTTTTGAAAATTGATTCTTGTGTTAAGGATGCTAAGGATAACATGTCAAATTACAAAATAGGAGGAATCCCCATAGTGGATGATGATAATTATTTATTAGGAATAGTCACCAATAGGGATTTACGCTTTGAAAAAAATGATGCCCGTCCCATTTCTGAAGTGATGACTTCTGACAATCTAATTACCGTTAAGAAAGGAACCTCTCTAGAAGATGCTGAGGTCATTATTCAAAAACACAAAATCGAAAAATTACCTGTTATCGATACCAATAATATTTTGGTAGGGTTGATTACTTATAGGGATATCACAAAACACAAGGCTAAGCCTAATGCAAATAAGGATGAGTTTGGGAGGTTACGTGTAGCAGCGGCTGTTGGCATAACTGCCGATATACTAAAACGCACCTCGGCCCTAGTCAAATCCAATGTTGATGCTATAGTTATTGATACTGCTCATGGACATTCTAAAGCCGTTGCTACAGCTTTAAAAAGTGTAAAGGAAGTATATCCAGATTTGGATGTAGTAGTGGGTAATATTGCTACTGCAACGGCTGCAAAATACCTTGCTGATTTAGGCGCAAATGCAGTGAAGGTTGGAATTGGACCAGGATCTATTTGTACCACAAGGGTTATTGCAGGGGTTGGGTATCCTCAACTCTCTGCCATTTCTGAGGTATACAAGACGCTAGAAGGGTCTGATATTCCCATCATTGCCGATGGTGGAATTCGCTATACCGGAGACATACCAAAAGCCATTGCTGCAGGAGCAGATTCTGTCATGTTAGGCTCTTTATTGGCTGGAACTCAAGAATCTCCGGGAGAAACAGTCATTTTTGAGGGTAGAAAATTTAAAACTTATCGTGGAATGGGCTCTTTAGAGGCCATGAAACAAGGCAGTAAAGACCGGTACTTCCAAGATGTAGAGGGAGATATTAAAAAGTTAGTTCCTGAGGGTATCGTTGGAAGGGTTCCCTATAAAGGAGATTTGAATGAAAGTATCCATCAATTCATTGGAGGTCTTAAAGCAGGTATGGGTTATTGCGGCACCAAGGATATAAAGACCCTCCAGAAAAAAGGAAAGTTTGTTACCATAACCACCTCTGGAATCAAAGAAAGTCATCCACATAATATAAGCGTTACCAAAGAGGCGCCTAATTACAGCCCTTGATCAATGCGCAACAATTTTATGTGTAAAAATTCTGTTATCTGTGGTTTCTATTCGTATAATGTAGATGTTTTGTCTATCTAAATTGATAGGGATTACCACTTTAGAAAAATCTTGAATGTTCATATCCATAATCTTGTTCCCAATGATAGAATAGATCTTTAGATTTCCATTGACACTAATACCTTTGAAGATAATGGTGTTATTTTGATATATAACGTTAATAACATCCTCAGGTTTGTAGGTTGGCTGAATTTTGAGAAAGGAGGAGTGGTGAGCAGGACTAGCTTTTGAAGAAGCTAGTAAAAATATTAAAAAGCAAAAAGAGAGTAAACCGTTTTTCACTGCTTTTAATTTAAACGCAATTTACAAAATCTTTTAATAAGTTCAAAAAAATATTAACATATTAAAGTACTGAAAATAAGACAATTAAAAACTTTATTAAGAATAATAAATTTAATTGTTAATAAATAATGCAATATTTATAAAAAAAATCGTTCTACGTGCAATGATGTTATTTAACTGTTTAAAAATTTCGAAACGCCCAATTTTCAATTGCTTTTTTATTTTTTTGGTGTGCTGCGATTCGATTAGTTCTTCCAATCAAGATCGTTTGATTGCTCGTGCAGAAAATCATTACCTATTTCTTTCTGACATCGAACGTAATTTTGAAACATTCATATCTAAAGAAGACAGTTTGATTAAGGTCGGAAATTATATCAATAGCTGGGCACATCAGAAATTACTCTACGAAAAATCTTTAATTAATCTACCAGAGAAAAAAATTAGTGAATTGAGCCATTTAGTTGATAAATATGAATACGATTTGTTCGTGAATGCTTATCGAGAGTTTGTTCTCAAATCAAGTATGGGCACTTCTATTTCTATGTCTTTGATCCATTCTTATTACAAGGAAAACAAACGAAATTTTTTATTGAAGGAGCCTATTTACAGGCTTAGACATATTTCTTTCCCCCTAGACAATGTTGATCGGAGGGAAATTACTCGTCGATTTAAAAGATTCGATAAGGAGGATGTAAAGTTTCTCGATTCGCTTTCTTTTCAGTTTTCCAATTACTTTTTGTTAGACTCCTTGTGGCTTAATCAGATAGAAGTCAGAGATCAGCTCAATCATATGGATCATGAGGGAATAGAAAAACTTTTAAAAAGCCCGGATTATTATGAATTAAAAGACACTTTGGCTTTATATTTGTTTCAATTAGTTGAGCGATTAGATAGAGGCAACATTGCTCCGATTTCCTTTGTAGAAAACACAATTAGAGAGATTGTTTTTAACCAAAGAAAACTAGAATTTTTAAGGTCATTTGACAATGATATTTTACAAGATGCTATCAAGACTAAAAAATTTGAAGAATATTAAAAGATTAATAATCAGATTTTTAGTGTTTTTTGAATTAATAAACACTTTAAATATCTATTCCCAAGGGGCCCAGACTTTAAGTCCACAAAGGATCAAAGTGGATGGTGTATCTGCTGTAGTGGGAGACTATGTAATACTTGAATCTGATATAGACAAGGCTATTGTAGAAATGGAATCACAGGGGATTTCTTCGAAAAACATAACGCGCTGTGAGTTGTTGGGCAAGTTGATGGAAGACAAACTCTACGCACACAATGCTATACAAGATAGTTTGGAAGTGAGCGATCAAGAAATCTACGATTATGTAGATCAAAGTATTACATATTTTACGGACCAATTAGGGAGTATCGAAAAAGTTTTGGAATTTTATAAAAAACCCGATGAATTGTCTTTTAGAGATGAACTTTTTCAAATCAATAAAGTTCAAAAATTATCTTCGATGATGCAGTCTAAAATTGTTGATGAAATTGAGATTACACCCGAGGAGGTTAGAAGTTTTTTTAAGCAAATTCCTACAAATGAACTCCCAACCTTTGGAACCGAATTGGAAATTTCTCAAATCGTCTTGGAACCTAAGGTTTCGGAAGAGGAGAAAGAGAGTATCATTAATAAGCTAAAATCATTTAAGATTGACGTCGAAGAAAGAGGGTTGAGCTTTTCTTCCAAAGCGGTTTTGTACTCACAAGATCCTGGATCTCGTTCAAGTGGTGGTAAGTACACCCTTCACAGAAAAAAACCCCGTATGGTAAAGGAATTTAGAGATATTGCTTTCAGCATGCAAGAGGGACAAATCTCAGATCCTTTTAAAACAGATTTTGGTTGGCATATTCTTGTAGTTGAGAAAATAAGAGGCCAAGAAGTTGATGTCAGACACATTCTTTTAACTCCCAAGGTAGATGAAGAGCAACTGGAAGAAGCTAGAAAACTTTTGGATACTCTTAGAACTAGAATCATTGACAAGGAAATAATTTTTGAAGATGCAGCATTTCAGTTTTCTAGTGAAAAAGAGACCCGACTTAATGGCGGGGTAATTATCAATCCAGCAACAGGCGATAGAAGATTCGAATTGACCAAAATGGATCCAGTTCTTTACAATCAGGTAAGAGACTTGGAGGATGAGGAGATTTCAGTCCCCCTATTGGAAGAGAGTCGATCTGGTTTAAAGAAATATAAAATTCTTAAGGTTACCAATCGATACAATGAACACATTGCAGATTACTCCAAGGATTATGTCAAAATAAAAGAATTGGCAATTAAAGAAAAGAAGTTAAAAGCTATTAAGAAATGGATGAAAGAAAAAATAAAGTTGACTTATGTCAGTTTAAATAAGGACTTTATAGACTGTCAGTTTAACAACAATTGGAGTAAAAAATAATTATTTTTTAAAGTACTTGATTGGCACCCATAACATTCCAAAGCATTCCCCGCCTTCTTTTTCTAGATGTTTGTGGTGAATTTTATGAGCCCTTCTAACTGCATTTGCATAACGTCCTTTGGTGTTTCTGAAAAATTTGAATCTTTGGTGGATAAAGATATCGTGTACCAAAAAATAAGTTAGTCCGTAAATAAAAATTCCGAGACCAATGGGTAGTCCAGCCCAAAAATTGTACTCCCCCCAAAGGACAATGCAAGAACTACTGACCACAGCATAAAAAATAAAGAATAAATCATTGCGTTCAAACCAAGACTTATGATTTTTTTTGTGGTGATCCTTATGAAGTACCCATAAAAAACCATGCATAATGAATTTATGAGAGAACCAAGCCATGAATTCCATGATCAAAAAGGTTATGCATAAAATGGCGATCCACAGAAAGGTTTCCATCTATATTAGGTTTAAATGAAATTTGAGATAAGATTGAGCCAATACGCTTATTTTTTGATAATTAGGAACACGTATTCGCGCATATTGAATTTTCTTTGAAGGAGTGTTTTTGATTTTAAGAAGTAGCTTTCTGTAGTATTTATAAGCAGTATATACTCCTAATCGCGAACTTTCTGGCAACATGAAAATACCTTCTAGAGCATGATCAAAATCCTTTTCGATTTCTGCGATGATTGAGGCCTTACTTTTTTCGTCAAAATCAGAAAGGTCTAGGTTGGGGAAATAAGTGCGATCTAAAAATTGAAAATCTGCATTTATATCTCTCAGGAAATTCACTTTTTGAAATGCACTTCCTAACGCCATAGCTTGTGGTTTTAAGTTATCGAATTTATTTACATCACCTTCAACAAAAACATTTAGACACATCAATCCTACCACATCAGCAGAACCATATATGTATTGCTCATATTCCTCCTTGGTGCTGTATTTATGTTTGTATAAATCCATTTTCATACTTTTTAGAAAAGAATCAATCAATTCTTGTTGTATGTTGTTTTGGTGAACGGTAAATTGAAATGAATTTAAAATTGGATTTAAGCTGATTTTGTTGTCCAATGCGTGAGTTAAATCCTCCTCAAATCTCTTTAAAAGCTCATTTTTGTCAAAATTATGAAAACTATCAACGATCTCGTCAGCAAACCTAACAAATCCATAGATATTGTAAATATGTTTTCGGTGCTTGCTAGCTAGCATTCTGGTCCCTAGCGAAAAAGATGTACTATAACGCTGGGTAACCAATTTACTACATTCAAAGGAAACAGAGTCAAAATGATTTTTCACCTTAAATACTTAAAGAGAGTTATTGTTCGGTAAAGCTAATAAAAAACAATAAATATTCGACGGGTCACACATAAATAGGGGCCTTTAAAAACTTCTGTTGGAAAGCATCTAACGTTTTTAAGAGGTGAATTCTTTTTGGGAGTTTACTGAAATCGATATGACCCTGCTGAGGTCCCATAATGACCAACTGAGCATTGCTATCTATTAAAATCCTTTTATAAAAGTCATCAAGATAGTTGTCGATGATTTGATTATTTGGTTCTACAGTCAAATAGGTTACAAAACAAAGATCAGCCTTAAAACTCAATAGTGTTTCTAGGCTTTCTGTTGGCATTGATTGTCCTAAGAATATAGTTCTGTATCCAAACTTTAAAATGTAGTAGTTTAAGAATAAAATACCCAATTCATGTATTTCATCTTCAGGTAGATATAAAACGAAAAACTTTTTGTTGTGAAGTGGAATAGATTCTTTTTGAAGTAATTCAGTTTGGATGTGAATTTTTTGCTTTATTAAATTGGTAATAAAATGTTCATGGGAAGCACTGATTGCATTGGTTTGCCATAGAATTCCCAATTCACTAATAAGTGGCATGAAAATATTAATGAAGACAAATTCAAAATCCTTCTGCAAAATAATTTCTTCGAAAGTAGAATCGAATAAAATAGTATCAAAATTAACCATTGATAGTTTTAATGCATTGATGGACACTTTTTCGGAATTTGATTTGAGAGCAATTTCTCTCACAATGATGGGAATTTCTTTCTGATTGAGACTTGCAATTTTGGAAATCTTAAAACCATGATTGTAAAGTAGGCTAATGTTTAAGAGTTTCTGAAGACTGGAGAGGTCATATCTTCTAATGTTGGTATAAGTCCTTTCTGGGTTCAATAGTTGATATCTTTTTTCCCAAATACGTATTGTGTGGGCCTTGATTCCAGAAATATTTTCAAGGTCTTTTATGGAGAAATTACTTTTTACATGACTCATATTGTTCAATCTTTACCCCCCAAAGATTAAACAAATTTATAAATATTTTTTAATTATCATGAAAAGATTGAAAGAAGGCAAAGTGCGCACAAGAAGACTCGAACTTCCACGGGATTTAACTCCCACCAGGCCCTCAACCTGGCGCGTCTACCAATTCCGCCATGTGCGCAGAAAGTGACC
>MDTG01216460.1_pt1 | contig 10682 bp, 8 predicted proteins | sample 811421 | NCBI WGS metagenome assembly MDTG01 (sample SAMN05326645, study PRJNA326480) | marine metagenome | isolation source: seawater | place: Pacific Ocean: South East | collected 2011
AATGAATTATGCCAACAAAAAAGGCATTCCCTTTGTTGTTTTAGTTGGTGAAGATGAAATGAGTAGTGGTTTATTGACTGTTAAGAACATGACAGATGGAACTCAGTCAACCATGAAACTAGAAGATTTAGTAACTAATTTAAGGAAATAAGATGCAAGATAACATTCATCATATAACTAATGAACTCCTTCAATTAGAGGATTTACAATCCATCCTTTCAGAAGATAAAGCACTTCAATTGTCTGATGATTCAATTAAGGCAATAAAAAAGTGTCGTGCATATTTAGATAAAAAAGTTTCAGAAACAAAGCAGCCTATATATGGAGTTAATACTGGATTTGGCTCTCTATGTAATCACAGCATATCAGATGGTGATTTAAGTCAGTTACAAGCTAACTTAATGATGTCTCATGCTTGTGGTATGGGTGATAGAGTCCCTGATGAAATAGTTAAACTTATGATGCTTTTAAAAATCCAATCGCTATCCTACGGTAAATCAGGAGTTCAACTCATTACAGTTCAGCGCTTGGTAGAAATGTTCAACAACGATATCGTTCCCGTTGTTTTTCAACAAGGTTCACTTGGTGCATCAGGAGATTTGGCTCCGCTTGCGCATCTTTCTCTTCCTTTAATTGGGATGGGAGAAGTTGTTTATGAAGGAGCTGTAATGGAGGTTTCTGAAGTTTTAAAAATAATGAACTGGGATCCAATTGTTCTGAAATCTAAAGAAGGTTTGGCGCTCTTGAATGGCACACAGTTTATGAGTGCTTACGGTTCTTGGTGTGCAATAAAAGCACACAAACTTTCTTATTTAGCTGATTTAATTGGGGCTATTTCATTAGATGCTTTTGACGGGCGTATTGAACCTTTTGATGCGTTGATCCATTTTGCTCGACCTCATAACGGGCAAATTCAAACAGCAGACCGTATTCGTGAGTTCTTAGAAGATTCTGAACTTATTTTGAGAGCTAAGTCTCACGTTCAGGATCCTTATTCTTTTAGATGTATACCTCAAGTACATGGTGCTTCTAAGCAAGCTATAAAACATGTTTCAGACGTATTGACTACTGAAATTAATTCGGTTACCGACAATCCAAATATTTTTGTTGATGCTGATAAAATATTATCCGGTGGTAATTTCCATGGACAACCTATTGCAATACCAATGGATTATTTAGCCATCGCATTACACGAACTTGCAAATATATCTGAACGTAGAACGTATCAATTGGTATGTGGTTTAAGAGGTTTACCTGCCTATTTGGTTGCCAAACCTGGTTTAAATTCAGGTTTTATGATTCCACAATATACAGCAGCTAGTATTGTGTCTCAATCTAAAATTTTGTGCACCCCAGCCTCAGCCGATTCTATTGTATCCTCTAACGGGCAAGAAGACCATGTAAGTATGGGAGCAAACAGTGCGACTAAGTTGTATAAAATTGTTGAAAATTTAGAAAAAGTTTTAGCGATAGAACTCATGAATGCAGCCCAAGCAATAGAATTTAGAACTGAAAAAACTTCTCCGTTTTTACGCATGATTCTCGATTCTTACAGACAAGAAGTCTCTTTTGTAGCTGAAGATCGTTACTTACACAAGGATATTTTAAATTCTGTTAAATTTTTACGTGAGTTACAAATAGATTCGGAATTGATTTACTAAAAATTCACTTATGAATAGCATAGAATTAAGAAGTGACACTTTTACGAAGCCTACCAAAGAAATGCTGGACTTTATGTTTTCGGCAAATGTTGGGGACGATGTCTGGGATGAAGATCAAACAATGAAAGCTCTAGAGAATAAAATAGCTAAAATGTTTGGTATGGAAGCTGCTTTGTTTTGCCCATCCGGAACCATGGCAAACCAAATAGCAATTAAAGTTCATACTCAACCAGGCGATGAAGTAGTTTGTGATTACAGCTCACACATTTATCAGTACGAAGGTGGCGGAATTGCTTTTAACTCTTCTGCATCTGTAAATTTACTAAAAGGAACGAATGGTAAAATTTCTGTAGCTCTAGTTAAAGACTCTCTTAAGGAAGAAAATATTCATTTCCCAAGAACAAGTTTAGTATCCGTTGAAAATACAACAAACAAAGGGGGAGGAGCATGTTATAAATTAAAGGATTTACAAGATTTAGCTTCTTTTTGTTCAAGTCAAAATCTTGCCTTTCATATGGATGGTGCTCGTTTGTTTAACGCCATTGTTAAGACCAATACCAAGCCCAAAGATTATGGCGGTATTTTTGACAGTATTTCTGTTTGTATTTCCAAAGGTTTAGGCGCTCCTATAGGATCGTTGCTACTAGGCACAACAAAGTTTATTCATCAAGCAAAAAGAATTCGAAAGGTATTAGGAGGTGGTATGCGCCAAGTTGGTTATCTAGCTGCTGCATGTGATTATGCGCTTGAGCATCACATTGATTTATTAAAAGAGGACCATAGAAAAGCTCATGAAATAGAGACGTTATTGAAAGACAGACCTTATGTAATATCGGTTCTACCAGTAGAAACAAATATTATTATCTTTTCTATGGATCAACCCTTAAAATTGGTTGAATATTTGAAAACTCAACATATATTATGCTCAGCTATAAGTTCCAATCAAATTCGATTTGTTACTCATTTTCAGTTTGACGATGGTATGCTAAAAACCCTTAAAAAAGCACTTTTAAATTATTCGTAATGCAAGGCTTTTACGGGTTCAATTTTTTGTAGAAGTAAAGTAGGTATTATTAGAATAACCATACAAATAAGTACGGTTACACTATTAATAAGTAGCCAGTTTTTAAGGGTTAACAGAACAGGTATTGCCGTTACGTAATAATGCGTAGGATCTAATTGTAAAGGCTCAAAATAATATTGAATTCCAATGAGGGTAAGTCCAATAATATTTCCTAAAAATAAACCTTTTCGAAGCAGATAAAATGCATGGTATAAAAAGACTTTTCTAATTGAATACTGGCTTGCACCTAGCGCCTTAAGTAAGCCAATCATTTTTGTACGTTCTAATATAATTATGAGCAAGGAACTTACCATATTTATTGTGGCCACAATAAGCATAATTAATAGAATTACAAGCGTATTTAGGTCAAATAAATTGATCCAATCGTATATTTGTGGATACATTTCTTTAGTGGATCTTACCCTAGAATCGAAAGGGCTAATGGTTTCAATTTTCTGGTATATCGCATCTTTATCAGCATTTGAATTGAGCGAAATTTCCAAAGAGCTAAATTGATCGTTAGTCCAATTATTTATTTTTTGAAGGTGACTTTGGTCAGCTAAAATATATTGATTGTCAAAAAAATCGATTCCAGTTTTGAAAATACCCACAATAACAAACTTTCGAATTAGGGCATTGTTATTTTTTAATCCTTGAAAGTAAGTAATAGCATTGTCGTTAAGTTTCAATTGAAGTTTTGATGCCAATGCCTTGGAAATAACCATCTGATTTGACTTACCCTGTGCAGTAAAAGATGGAACGACCCCTTCCACCAGATGATTAGAGATGAAATTCCAATTGTAGTTTTGACCGACTCCTTTAACTAGAATCCCTTCAAAATCTTCCGCTGTTTTTATAAGCGCGTTTTTTGTTATTTGTGTCTGTACGTAAGTTAGGCCTTCAAGGTTAGCTAGTTTGTTAATTAGAGTGCTGTCTGCACTAAAAGGATTGGCGTCTAATGAATTGTTAAGGTCAAGCGAACTTATTTGAATATCTGATGTAAATCCGGTAACTTTAGAACTGATTTTGTTTTGCAAACCTTTACTGGTTGCAATAGACAAAATCATAACAGTAATGCTTATACTTACTGCTGCAATAGCCATTTTTAAAATTGGTTTAGAAATGGAATGCTTTAAGTTACTTTCGCCATGCAAACGTTTGGCTACAAATTTTTCAAAGTTCACTACTGTATGCTTTATTTAAAGATTTTCAAATATACTAAAATGCAGCTCTTGTTACTGTGCTTTTGCACTTTCTTAAGCTCGTGCACATCTCAAAGCAAACAACAGCTTATCGTTGGAGCCAATCAACTAGAAAACTATCTACCCTTATTAAGAAACAAACAAATAGCTGTAGTAGCCAATCAGACCTCCTTAATTAATGGCTCTCACCTAGTAGATTCTCTTTTAGCTTGTGGTGTTTCCATTGTTAAAGTGTTTGCGCCTGAACATGGATTTAGGGGAGAATCTGATGCAGGTGCTTTAATCAATGATGAGATTGATCTTAAAACTGGCTTACCTATACACTCACTTTATGGTAAAAACAAAAAACCTAGTGCTGAAGCTCTTAATGACATTGATTTAATCGTATTTGATATTCAAGATGTTGGAGCCCGTTATTACACCTATATATCGACCCTTCATTATGTTATGGAAGCATGTGCAGAAAATAATATTGAATTGTTGGTTTTAGACAGGCCTAATCCTAATGCTCATTATGTTGATGGACCAATTCTTGACACTGCATACCAATCATTTGTTGGTATGCATCCAATCCCAATAGTGCACGGTCTTACCATTGGAGAGTATGCTCAAATGATCAATGGTTCTTTTTGGTTAAAAGATTCTATTCAATGTAATTTAACGGTACAAGAAATGAAGTATTACACGCATAATTTACCCTATGATTTACCCGTAAAACCCTCTCCAAATTTACCAAACAGCCAATCAATATCTTTATATCCGTCGTTGTGTTTATTTGAAGGTACAGCCATAAGTGTTGGAAGGGGAACAAATCTTCAATTTCAAATAATTGGTTCTCCGCTATTAGATTCTTGTTCCTATTCATTTTCACCATCATCTCAAAGTGGTGCAAAATATCCAAAACACGAAAATTTAAAATGTTGTGGATGGGATCTTTCAAAATATGAAATAGATAACGGAATTAATTTAAGTTATTTAATAGAATGTTTTAATCAATACAATTCAAAAGGCATCCGTTTTTTTAATTCCTTTTTTGATAAATTAGCTGGCTCCAATGTGCTTCGTGTTTTAATAGAAGCGGGCTGGTCTGAAGCACAAATAAAAGAGACCTGGCAAGAGGGTTTACAACTGTATAAACAACAAAGATTAAACTATTTAATATATCCTGAATGAGACTACTTTATATTTTAGTTTTGCTTACTATTTATTTACCAGCTCAAACGCTAGACACGAGCTTAGAGACAGAAAAAAGAACAAATAAGAAATTTGGTTGGCATAAGGAAGGCCCCGGATCCTATGAGTTTTTTTTTCTAGGAGGGAAAAGATATACGGGTAGTTTTGCTTTACGTTACGAGTCTAATTTCATTAAAACACAAGCAAATTTTAAAAAGGGTTCCTACCATGGAGTTGTAATTAATTACAACGAAAACGGATCTATACAAAGCAAGGGTCGCTACAAAAATGGATACAAAATAGGCAAGTGGATTTATTATTACGACAATGTATCTTATGAAATAAAGTATTATTCCAAAAAAGAACCCAATCAGGTAAGAAAATCGATGCTCATTTCTTCTAATGGACTTGTTAAAGAAAGATACAAAGCGTTACGAAATATGCGGTTTTCAAAGTACCATTACGACTACCATCCTAATGGGAATGTAAAACTTAGAAAAAAACTTATCAATCGTTTTAAAGTCATTTATGAAATAGAAGAATTTTATCAAGGTAAACAAGTATCCAAACATTATTTTTTGAAGTATGATTCAGAAAATGAAGAGTGGGATTATATTAATGAATACAAAGAATTTAATAAAAATGGTAAGTTACTGGTTCACGAGTATCATTAATTTTGATCAAATCTCAATAAATAGATTTGTTAAAACCTCGATATTATTCTTCAATTTAATGTGCATATTAGTTTAAATCAAAGGAGTAGATTCGATTCTATTTTTTTATTTACATTATCTCAAAAAAATCAAACCAAAAACTTACTTTTGCATTGCAAAATAAACAACTATGAATTTACACGAATTTCAAGGGAAACAAATATTAAGCAGTTACGGTGTTGGTATACAACGCGGAATGATTGCCACAACGCCAGATGAAGCTGTAGCAGCCGCAAAACAACTTACTGAGGAAACAGGTTCAGGTTGGCACGTCATCAAAGCTCAAGTTCACGCTGGTGGACGTGGTAAAGGTGGAGGTGTAAAGTTGGCTAAAAACCTAGACGAGTTAAGAATGCACGCTGATAATATTTTAGGAATGCATTTGGTAACTCCTCAAACATCTGCCGAAGGTAAATTGGTACACCAAGTACTTATTGCAGAAGATGTTTATTACCCTGGCGAGAGTGAGACTAGCGAGATTTATATGTCCGTTCTTTTAAATCGTTCTACTGGAAGAAATATGCTTATGTACTCTACAGAAGGTGGTATGGATATAGAAGAAGTTGCAGAGAATACACCCCATCTTATATTTACAGAAGAAATTGACCCATCAACAGGTTTAATGCCTTTTCAATGTCGTAAAGTTGCTTTTAACCTTGGTTTAGAAGGTAAAGCATTTAAAGAAATGACCAAATTTGTTTCTTGTTTATACAAAGCATACGACGGCGCTGATGCTTCACTTTTTGAAATTAATCCAGTTTTAAAAACTTCAGACAATAGAATTATCGCTGTAGATGCTAAAGTATCTATAGACGACAATGCACTATACCGCCATAAAGATTATGCAGAAATGCGTGACGTTCGTGAAGAAGATGCTTCTGAAGTTGAAGCTGGTGAGTTTGGTTTGAGTTACGTTAAATTAGATGGTAATGTGGGTTGTATGGTTAACGGTGCTGGTTTAGCCATGGCTACTATGGACATCATTAAGCATGCAGGAGGAAATCCGGCAAACTTTTTAGATGTAGGAGGTACAGCAGATGCTGCGCGTGTAGAACAAGCCTTTCGTATCATTTTGAAAGATGAGAATGTAAAAGCATTGTTGGTTAATATATTTGGTGGTATTGTTAGATGTGATCGTGTTGCACAAGGGATTGTTGATGCGTATAAAAATATTGGAGAAATTAACGTTCCTTTAATTGTTCGTTTACAAGGTACAAACGCTACAGAAGCTAAAAAGTTAATTGACGAAAGTGGACTCGCAGTTCACTCTGTTATTTTACTTCAAGAAGCTGCAGACAAAGTAGCTGAAGTATTGGCTTAGAATTTTTAAATACAAAACGAATAAAAGGAGCCTAATAGCTCCTTTTATTCGTTTAAACATCTATTTTTTAATACATTTATTGAATGCTTTTCTCCAAATTTAACTTTCATTATCTGGAATGGTCAAAACGCTAAAAGAATTTATTAAGAGAGATGGTGCTTATGTTCTGTCTGGTTCACTAGTTACTAAATTATGTAACTTTTTCACCTCTCTACTTTTAATCAGAATTCTTACGCCTCAGGAGTATGGAGTTTTAGCTTACACATTGTCAACTTTAGCTTTTTTTATTCCTTTTTCAGGTGGTGGGTTACACAATTCATTTCTCAGATTTGGTTCTCTTGTATCATCCAAACAAAATAAGCAGTCTTTATTTAGCACAACTCTTTTTAAAGGCACCCTCATTAGTCTTATTTTAGTTGTACTCCTTTTTTTTTTACTTCCCATTTTTAGCATAAACAATACAATTAAGCCTTCTTATTTTTATGTTTTATTTTTTTATTTAGTTTCATACTTTTTAATTGAAATGGTGAAAGCCTATTACAGGGTTTTTGATGCTAATAAAACGTTTTCATCTCTAGATGTCTTTTCTTCTATCTCTTTACTTGTTTTTGGAAGTCTATCCGCTTATTATTTCAGTTCACTTGGTTATTTATTTGTTTTTGTTTGCTCTCCTTTAATACTGTCTTTTTTTTACCTCAAACGAACGCCAAAACTCAGTACTTTTGAATTTCCAGACAAGTATTATTCTTACGGATTTTGGGTTGGTCTTGGTTCTATAGCCTCTCAACTAATGTATTCCTTAGATGTGTTTCTAATCGGACAACTGATATCAGATACAACAGAAGTAGCTATTTACAGAACAGCGAGTATTATCCCCATTGCGCTCTTTTTTATTCCTAATTCTTACATAACTACGCATTATACAGATTTGGCAAAAAATAGCAACAACAAAGCCTATTTGATTGCCTTTTCTAAAAATTACATGAAACTATTTTCTGTGATCGGAATTTGTGTAAGTGTGCCTTTAATTTTGGTTGCTCAACCTTTACTTTCGCTTTTATTTGGGGCGTCATACAGTAGTGCAGCTCCACTATTTCAACTGTTAATTGTTGGTATGTTTGGTGCTTTTGTGCTAAGAATTCCCTTTGGCAATCTACTAGCAGCTGTTGGTAAATCTAGCTGGAATTCAACCGTAGCTTTTGCAATTTTAATTTTAAACGGTATTTTAAATTATTATGCAATTACTCGTTTTGGTATCATAGGTGCTGCTATTGTAACAAGTTCTTTATTTTGGATTTCTGGTATTACATCTTTACTTCTTTTCTATAGGTACATTAAACAATTAGATTAATTCGTAAAGTCTTTTAATTTCTTCTCCAATTTTAATTCTATCAAACTGCGCTGCAACTTTTTTTAATTCATCAGATTTATAATTCTCATAATTGTTTAGCATTAACAACATTGCTTCTGTAAGTTGTTTGTTGTTATCAGTATCAATTAAAATTCCAGTCCGATCATTTAAAAACATTTCTGGGCCTCCACATCTAGTAGAAATTACAGGAATACCACATAACAAAGCTTCTGCACATATAATGGAAAACGTTTCATAAAAACTATTTAAAATTAACACATGTGACTTGCTCAGTGCCTTAAAAACATCCTTATTACTAAGGCTTCCTCTAAAAGTTACATGAGCAGTTAAGTCCAAATTCTCACAAAGTTTAATGCATTTTTCTTTATCCGTTCCATCGCCAATAATATCTAACTGAATGTTTTTTGTTGTTTTTAATGCTGAGCCAAAAGATGTAATGATTCCTATAGTATTTTTCTGACTTTGTTCAAGGTCGCCAACAAAAATGAATGTGAATTGTTCATTCTTTTCAAGATTTTCAGGTTTTCCTTCAACAACATTGCCAACCACTGCATAATTTGCTTTAATACCTGAGGCCAACATGTCCATTTTTAAATAAGAAGATACAACGGCAAGTTTTGTAGCTTTTGATGCTATAAATCTCTTGAGTTTCTTAATAATCCAAGTTTGATTTTTAAATAATCCAGTATGGTATCCGCTCCAGTGTTCCGATATTACATAAGGAGTTTTAGTGGTTTTTTTAGCTAAAAAGGCTAAAGTACTTGCCCAACTAATAATATGAGCATGAATCCAGTCTGATTTACTGTTCTTAATTTCTTTCCAAATGAAATAAAAGACTTTTAGTTTATTTAGGCGTCCTCTTTTGTAATAATAGGTTACTTCTTGGATGTTTTCAAAACGTGAATTTACTCTGTTAATAGAAGTTTCCATTTTGTCTGTTTCAAAAAGGCTTATTACTTTATTTTCATAAGAGTACTGAATAGATTGAATCTGTTTACGAACAAAAATACCTAACAAAGCGTTTTCTTTATTAGGGTACCATTTCGCTAAATGTAATATCTTTTTGTTTGACATTAAGATTCGATATTTTTATACTTTAATCGTATAGAGTTCCCAATTACTACAATATCAGATAGTGCCATTGTAAAGGCAGCAAAAATAGGATTTAAATAACCCGATGCAGCCAAAGGAATTGCTACAATATTGTAAGCAAATGCCCAAAATAAATTTTGTTGAATTGTACGATACGTGTGTTTGCATATTTGATAGGCCATTTTAACGCTCTTTAAATTATGATTTAAGAGTACAATAGATGCTGATTTTACGGCAATTTCAGATGCTTTTGTGTAAGATATTCCTACAGTTGCTTGTGTTAGAGCTGGTGCGTCATTTACACCGTCACCAAACATAGCTGTTTTTCCTTTGGTCGTAAATTGTTTTATCTTTTCTATTTTATCCTCTGGAGATTGAGCGGCATATACTTTTTGTATCCCTAGTTCTTTCGAAATTGCATTGCATTTTAGTTGTGTGTCTCCACTTAGTAAAACGGTATTTATCTTGTTAGAGTTAAAGAATGAAATTAAAGTAACCGCATCGTTCATAACTTTATCTTGTATTAAAATACAGGCTACTAGTTTGTGGTTTACAGACAGAAATAACTGATAATTCTTGTAGTATTTTTCATCTACTAAATTTAAATAAGCGGCAGAGCCAAGTTTATATAGATTCTGATCTTTATCTAAAGCCTCAAGTCCTTGTCCTTTTATTTCTTTAATATCTTCAAAAATCAGATTTTGATTAAATGAATTAAATTCATTACAAAGTGACAGTGCAATAGGATGATTCGAATGTTTTTCAAGACCATAAATAATGGCTTCAATAGGGTAAGACTCGTCCAATACATATAGCTCCTTAACGGAAAATTTACCGTTTGTTAAGGTCCCTGTTTTATCAAATACAACCGTAGTGATTTTACTTAATAGTTCTAGAGTAGCACCGCCTTTTATGAGTATTCCATTTTTTGCAGCTCTACCCACACCAACCATAACAGCTGTAGGTGTGGCCAAACCCATTGCACATGGACAAGAAATAACTAAAACAGCAATAGCTCTAAGAACGGATTCTTGAAGAACGATTCCAAAGACTAAATAATTTAGGACAAAACTTACAATCCCAAT
>MDTG01317769.1_pt1 | contig 10682 bp, 11 predicted proteins | sample 811421 | NCBI WGS metagenome assembly MDTG01 (sample SAMN05326645, study PRJNA326480) | marine metagenome | isolation source: seawater | place: Pacific Ocean: South East | collected 2011
AAGATGAAATGATTGTAGCTGCTCTATTACACGATATAGGAGATGAATTAGCACCTTTAAATCATTCAGAATATGCTGCTGCCGTTCTTAAACCTTATGTAAGCGAAAAAACTCACTGGATTGTTGAAAAACATGGTGAATTCCAAATGTACTATTATGCACACCATTTAGGTGGAAATAAAAATCAAAAGGATAAATATAAAGGTCACAAATATTTTCAGGATACCGAAGATTTTTGTGAGAATTGGGATCAAAAATCTTTTGATCCAAATTTTAAATCTTTAACTTTAAATGACTTCGAACCTTTTGTTAAAAAAATATTTGGAAGAAAACCTTATTCAAGTTAAGGTTAATTATTTCATTTATGAAATCATCAGATCAAAAAAAAGGAACTTTATTAGCTTTTGTAGCTATAATGTTCATTACCCCTGATAGTTTATTGATCAGACTATCAAATGTTGAATCTTGGAATTTAATATTTTATAGAGGATTAATACCTTTTGTTATTGTTTTTATTGGTCTTTTAATAGTTAAAAAAAATAAAATTTTTCATTCAATAGTAGAAAACGGATGGCATGGAGCAGCTTATATTTGCACTTTTATCGTAACAAATATTCTATTTGTAATTTCTATAGAAAACACAAACGTTGCAAATACTTTGATCATGGTAAGTCTCGCGCCAATGTTGTCTGCTTTAATAAGTTTTGTGTTTTTAAAAGAATATCCTGACAAAAAAACATGGTTAGCAATATCTATAACCACCTTAGCTGTAATTTACATATTTATTGATTCGTTCGAAAAAGGAGACATAAAAGGAAATGTTTATGGTTTTATCTGTGCCCTAGGTCTTGCAGCTGGAGCTGTGGTTATAAGGTCTGGAAAAAAGAATGCTAATTTAATACCTTCAGCAATGACTGCTAAACTAATAATTGCCTTAATATGCTTATTTTTTGTAGACGATCTAAGTATTAAGGGTAATGACTTATTAATAATCCCTGCAATGTGTGTGTTTTGTGTAGCTATACCTTTTGTTCTAATCACATTAGCACCCAGATATATAACGGCTGCTGAAGTTAATTTGTTCTTCTTGCTCGAAACTGTCTTTGGTCCCTTGTGGGTATGGTTCGTTATTAAAGAGCAACCAAGTGTAGAGACAATTATTGGAGGTGTAGTAATAATTTTAACTATAGGAACCCATTCTTTTTTAGCCTTAAAAAAAACATAAAATAAAAATAACTACTTGCTTTTTTACACGAAAGGCATACTCACTGAAAAATGGGAAAACTATTTAAAAATTCTTGGGCTCTTTTTTTAGGTTATGGAGTAATTATTCTTGCACACGGTCTTCAAGGAAATTTACTTGGAGTTAGAGCTGTAATAGAAGATTTCAATATTATTGCTACAGGTATATTAATGTCTGGTTACTTTATTGGATATTTTACTGCTGCTAATGTAGTTCCAAACTTAGTTGGTAAAGTTGGACATATTAGAGTGTTTGCTGCATTTGCATCAGTAGCTTCTCTTAGTATCTTAATACATGCAATTTTTGTAAATCCATATGTTTGGGCTCTAGCAAGATTTTTGACGGGCTTTAGTATGTTAAGTGTTTTTGTTGTTGTTGAAAGTTGGTTAAACGACAGAGCTACAAACAAAACACGTGGAAAAGTTTTATCAATTTATATGATAATTACTTTTACTGGTCTTGCCTTAGGAGTATTGTTGTTAAACTTTAACAATCCAAAAGATTATGAACCTTTTATATTAGTTTCTTTATTGTTATCGATAGCGTTAATACCAATACTACTTACAAAACGTAAGCCTCCAACTTTTAAAAAAATATCTTCGATTAATATAAAAGAACTTTATAAAACTTCTCCCTTTGGGACTGTTAGTATGTTTTGCGTAGGTTTTCTTCATCCTGTAATATTCACTATGGGAGCAGTTTATGGAGCGCTAATGAATTTTTCAATTTTAGAAATTTCTTTATATTTGTCTCTAATTACAATTTCAGGAGCATTATTTCAATGGCCAATTGGATATTTATCAGATCGTTTTGACAGGAGATTGATTATAATCATAACAGCTTTATTAGGTTCAGTTTTTTCCTTTATATGTTTTTTTTCAGTTTCAGAATCTCCCGATTTTATAAACTTATCTTCAAATTGGAAAATCATTGCCCAACATGTATCGAATCATAGGTTAATTTTTTATATTTTTATTAGTCTTTATGCCGGTATGTGTTTGCCGCTTTTTTCGTTAAACCTAGCCTATGTAAATGATTTTTTACCTAAAGAAAAATTCGTTTCTGCTGGTGCTGGCTTACAACTTATATTTGGATTAAGTGCTATGACAGCTCCTTTTTTATGTTCGTTTTTTATAAAAGAATTTGGTCCAAATGGTTTTTTTATTTTCTTGTTTATTTTTCAAACAATAATTGGATTTTTTGGCATTTACAGAATGACTAGAAGACCAACTGAAGAAAATCCTGATAATACATTTACTCCACTGCCAAGAAATATTACTCCAATTGGAATACAACTTGATCCAGACACAGGTGTAGATCTATCAAATTCTGAAAAAAAATAAAAATTAATTTTTTTTGCTTTGGTCTATATCAAAACTTTCTAATTGAAATGGAAGCTCTTCATCATTATCATTATTTTTAAAATGCTTTCTTAATCTAATTTCTTCTTCTTTTTTTCGTAATCTTTCATCTTTCAAATTTTCTTCCTCTTCTTTTGCTCGTTTTTCTTGGTCAAATTTCATTTCCCATTCTCTTAATTTCATTAACTCAGCTTCTTTTTTAACTCTATCTTGTTCGTTTTTTTCTTTTTGTTCTTTACTAAACTTAGTTTGTTCTCTTTTAGTTTTTCTTTTTAATTGCCCTTCTTTTAAAATTAATTCTTCATGCTTTCTTTTCTGCTCTTCTTCTTTTTGTTTTAAATTTTTATCTAAAGTTTTAAGCTCTTTTTCCTTTAAAATTAATCTTTCGTCTTTTCTTATAAATTTGCTATCCTTTAATGATTGTTCTTCTTCTTTTAACAGTATTTCTTTTTCTTTTAATTTAATTTCTTTTTCCTTCAATCTTGTCTCTTGTTCTTTTAATCTTATTTCATCTTCTCTTTTTTTGATTTCTTTATCTTTTAATTTTTGAATTTCTTCTTTCGATTTAATTTCATCTTCTCTTTTTCTCAACTCTTTATCTTTTGAAGATATTTTTTCTACTTCTTTTTTAATTTGCTCTTCTTTAATTTTTAGTTCTTTTTTTTCTTTTATTTTAAAATCTGTATAAACTTTGCTTAATGAACTGGTAGTGACTTGTGCTAATTTTTCAAATCCACTTTCTTTTTTTTTAATTTTTTTTTTTATTTTTTTTCTTTTCATTTTTTTACTAACTTAATTTAAGCAAAGTTTTATTTATTACTCAAGTTAATCGTGCATAAGAGATAAATATTATTTACAACCTTAGGATGTGAAAAAAGTTATTTTAGATAAATAATGCTTGATAAATTAGTCTTTTTCAAAATAATTTATAATTAATTTAATCTAAAAAATTTTTTTATTTCTAAACAAATTATTTTAATTTCCTTTTCAGTTAATTTAGAATGAAAAGGCAAACTTATTGTCTCTTTACCCCAGATTTCACTATTTGGACAAATAAATCTTTTATATTTTTTTTTATAGTACTTTAATTCTGTTATAGATCTAAAATTAACTGTTACAAAAATTTTTCTTTTTAATAAATATTCTATTAACTTATTCCTATATTTTTTATCAACTCCAATTGGGAATAAATAGTAATCTCTATCTTTATTTTTATTTTCTAATGGTATTGATATGTATTTATTTTTTTGTAGTTGCTTCTTATAGTTGCTAAAAATTTTTCTTTTTATTTTAGAAACCCTTGAGTAATTAATTATTTGTTCAAGTAAAATAGATGCATTAATATCGCTAAGATTAGCTTTAAATCCATAGTTATATACATCCCATGGAATGTATTTGTTATTAACAAATCTTTTAAATGCAGGTTTTGTCATACCATTATTCGAAGTTGATCTAATTCTTTCAGCATATTTTTTATTATTTGTTATAATTGCACCACCCTCACCACAGGTAATACTTTTTGTTGCATAAAATGAGAAAACTGTAAAATCTGAATACTTGCCTAATATGTTGTTATGATATTCACCACAAAATGCATGTGCACTATCTTCTATAATGAAAATATTCTTTCTAATTTTTTTTTTTAATTCTTTAGTATCAAACAAATTACCATACAAATGAACTGGCATAATAACTTTTGTATTTTTAGTTATTTTTTTTAGGCAATCATTAATATCTAATAACTTCGTCTTCTGATCAATGTCTGCAAAAACTAATTTTATACCTGTCATTTCAGCAACATTTGCACATGCAACAAATGTACATGCGGGAATAATTATTTCGTCAGTTGGTTTTAATTTAAGAGATAACAATATACTTATTAAAGCATTAGTCCAAGAATTAGTCAAAATTGAATATTTTTTTTTAAATTTAATATTAAGTAAATTTTCAACTTTTTCACATACAGGACCTGAGGTTAAGTAAGGGCTGCTAAGTGTTTTTTTTAAATAGTTTTTATTTTTATTTAAATTATGTTTATAAAAAGGAATCATATTTTTATTTTTTTAAGAAATTCTTTATAGACTGTCAAAGTAATCTTATTTTTGGCAAATGGTGTTTTGTCCTTTTTTATTTTTTTAAATGTTTCTAAAATTGACTTATTTGTTAAATTATTCAAACTTTTGTTTTTTTCAAATTTTTTTGCTGATTTTACTGAAACCTCATAAGATCTTTTATCGATAGTATTTTTTTCATGGTGAATATTAACATCTTTAAGTTTTGTTATTTTTAATATTTTTTTTGTTAATTGAATTATGTTAGTATTAAAATTTCCTATATTAAAAACTTTATTTAATGTTTTATTTTTATTTTCAATAATAATTTGATTTATTATTTTGCAAGCAAATCCGTTATAACAAAAAAATCTTAATTGAGTACCACCTAAAACTTCAATTTTTTTCAAAAACAACATGTCTCTTATAATTTTATTAATAGCTATGTCGTATCGCATTCTTTTTGACCAGCCATACAAAGTTCCTAGCCTCATAATTGTGTAAGGTATTTTATTTTTTTCTTTTATATATTTTTCATATTTGAGACAAAGTTTAGAATACAAAGATATTGGCTTCGGAGTTGTTTTTTCTGTAATTAGGTTTTTATTATTTCCATATACCGAACATGACGACATGTATATATATCGTAAAAGTTTATTGCTGTTTTTAATTTTACTATATAGCTTTAATTTGTTTAAATAATTTGTTTTATTGGTAAATTTTGTGTTCAATTCAGAAGCTGGATCATTAGAAATATTTACTAAATCAATAATGTATTCAAAGTTTAAGAAAAAATTTTTGGGTAAAAGATTGTATTCCTTTTTATAAAATCTAAAATTTTTAGATTTAATGTTATTTCTACCAAAAAAACATTTATCTACTCCAATAACTTCATGACCATGTTTCAATAAATAAGGCACTAAAACAGAGCCTAAAAAACCTTCAGATCCTAAAATTAAAATTTTTTTCATAAAATACTATGATTTATTAATATATATATGATTTGATATAGTACAAATTTATTTATATTTAAATAAGATGGTTAAAAATATTTTTTTTTGGGGAGCAAAGTTCAAAGCTGGCATAATACATAATCTTATAAAAAATAATAAAATTTTAGAAAATACAACCTCCTTGTCAGTTGCTTATCTCTTTGATCCTAATTTACCCAATCCTCAATTTTCTTCAAAAGCAAAGTTTTCTAACAAAAAAGATGATTTAGATGAATTTTTTAAAAATTCTGACTATTTTGTTGTTTGTATTGGAAATGAACTTGGTATGGCTAGATATTTTATTTCTAAAGAATTAGAAAAAAAAAATATCACTCCATTAAATATTATTAGCAAAAACGCCTATTGTGAAAATAAAATGTTATTAGGTAAAGGAATACAAATTTTTCCAAACTCTGTTGTTCAAACAAACACGAAAATTGGAGATTATTCCATTCTTAACACTGGATCTATATTAGAACACGACTGCGTCGTTGGGAATGGAGTTCATATAATGCCAGGTGCAGTAATAGGTGGAAACACAAAAATTGGAAATTATGTTACTATTGGTTTAAATGCTACAGTGATGCCAAAAATTGAAATAGAAGAAGGTGCATTCATAGGTGCAGGAGCGGTAGTAACAAAAAACATAAAAAAAAATGAAGTAGTGGTAGGAAATCCAGCTAAATTCCTAAAACATATTGAGCACTCAGTAAATTTAGAATTATTTAAATAAATATTTATGAAAGTTTATTTGGCATCATTCTTTAGTCCCGATCTAAAGAGATCGGCAGAAAGATTTAAAAGACAAGCAGAGGACATGAATGTTTATAATCATATTGATATATTCAGTAAAGAAGACCTTAATGAAGATTTTAAAGAATATATTTCGGCTTTACTTAAAAAAGGAAAAACAAGAGGGTATGGACACTGGGTTTGGCAAACTTATATTCATCAATTAGTTTTATCAAAAATTAAAGAAGGGGATATTTATCATTGGTGTGATGTTGGATGTCATTTTAATACAAAAGGAGTATCAAGATTAAAAGAGTATATTGATATAGTTTCGAAAGATAAAAATGGTTTTTTAGGTTTTTCCTATAAAAATCCAAATTTTCAAGGTGCATATAAAAATTATAAATATTCAGAAAATTTTGAATATGAATATACCAAATCTGATTTGATTAAATATTTTAATTTGTCATATGAAGATCCAATAATTCAAAGTTCACAAGTTTGGGGAGGTTCTTTTTTTATTAAAAAAAATAAAATTTCAGAAAATTTAATGAAAGAACATTATGATATAACTAGAAATAGATATGATTTGATTGATGATGATGAAAGTAAATTTATAGAAAAATCATTTCCAGGATTTATTGCTCATAGACATTCACAGAGTGTTCTATCAATATTGGCAAAAAAAATTAATTGTAAATTTCTTTCAGCTTATGAATCGGAATGGGCTCTTGATGAAAATAATCAAAGAACTTTTGAACATACAAATAATTTTCCAATAATTGCAAAAAGAGATAAAGAGAGAAATATTTTTTTTAGATTTTTTGATAGACAAAAAAGAAATATTAGAAGAAAAATTAAAAAAATAAGCAGAATTTTTGAGTAATATGAATACAGAAAATGCAAGCAAACTATGGAAAATCATACAGGAAGCTGGTGATTATTTACAAGATCAACTTCCAGAACATCCAAATCATCCAAAAGGAAGAAATGCTTATGCTCATGTTGCTTTATGTGTCAAAAGTAAATTTAATATGAGTTACAAAGATATTGAAGATAGTAAATTTGAAGTAGTAGTTAATTATATTGATTTTCTAAAAAAAAATCCAAATTAATTTTATTGTTTTGGAAAATAGTCTTCTAGCTTACCTTCTCTATAAACATCCGTTGTGCTGCAGTGTAAACCACCCCCAAAAGCATATACATCTCTTAAATCAATTGGTAATACTTCCATTCCTAGTTTATCGAGTTGTTCAGCTTGATATACTTCGCTTTTTTCAACGCAAACAGTTTTAGGATCTAAAACTAATACATTCATTGACAACCAAACTGATGAATAACACAATGGTGGTGGTGTATTATGAGCTGGCTGAGCAGCATAAACGATTTCCCATCCATTTTTTTCAAAAAGTTTTCTTTGTTCTTTAGGAAGTTTTCTTTGAGGATTGTTAAGAATTAAACCTGGTTTTATAGGTGTAAATGTTGCATCAATATGAATAGGATATGGATCACCTGGAAAATTAACTGTGTGGACTCGATGATTGGGAAAATGTCTTCTTAGCCAATCTATTCCCTTTAAATTTGTCGTAAAGCCATGTTGGACTATCAAATCTTTTCCAAACCTTAATATATCAGCAGCATCAAACAAAGGTTCCTCTTCTGTAGTTACAAAATATTTTTTTTCTGCCCATTCAAGTCTTTGTTCTGTTGTAACTGATTCAGAAAGATAATTTTTATGATAATCTTTGTCTGTTAATCTAGGCTTAGGTGCTGACTCATGTTTCATATTCGGATCATCCATAAAATATTTTTGAATTAACGGTCTATATGCAAGATATTCAAACCATCTTGAACGAAAACTCATTGTAGCTTCTAACATTTCATTCCCAACAGTAATAATTACATCTCTAGATGGCATGCATCCAAACATATTTTCAACTTTCCAATCAGGAGTTCCTATTTCTATATCAAATTTAAGTGGTGTAGGTCGATCAACTTTTACTCCTTTGTTCTCAAGAGTTTTTACAAATTTATCTAGTAATTCATTTCCTCTATCAATGGTATCTTGCGTTCTTCTTCCATGTGTACCCTTCATATCTGAATCAGCTGGTATTTTTACATCCACAGCTGGTTCTGGAGCAGGAATACAGCAGTTGTCAGCTCTACCGACTATGACATGCTTTAAAGGATCCCATTCATTCCAACTATTTACGATAGTTTTTTTATTATTCATAATTTATAAAAATTTTGTTTTATATTACTATAATTTAAATTATTTTAAAGCAGCACGTTTCATATTTCATTTTAATGAAGGTTTTAAAAGTTTAAGCATTTTTTTATGTATGTTTTTATTTGAAGAAAATAAAACATTTCCTGCATATTTTGCATCTTTATTCCTCCAAGTAGAGGCTATGCCGCCTGCAGCTGAAACAATGGGAATTATTGCGTGTATATCCCAAATTTTATTTTGACATTGTAGAACTACATCAATTTTTCCTTCACAAAAATGTGCATAACTTAAGGCATCAAAACAAGGAAATTGCATAAGTTTTAAGACTTTAGGAATTCTACTTTGTTTCTTTAATGATAACCAACCATGAAATGCTCCTGCAACTTTAATATTTTTAAAAGTAGCTTTTTTATTTACCGATAACTTTCTTTTTTTACCATTCTCAACTACATAGGAATTATTTTTTGAAGTGTTAAAATAATATTTATTTAATTTTGGAAAATTTGCCAAACCAACAACTGGATTTCCTTTATAGTTTAAACCTATTAAATTGCTCCAAGTTGGATTGCCAACTATAAAAGATCTAGTTCCATCTATTGGATCAATGATCCAAGTAAAATCACTTTTAGTTTTTTTATAACCAAACTCCTCACCAATAATTTCATGACTAGGAAACTTCTTTTTTATTTTAGACCTTATAAACTTCTCGAAAGTTCTGTCAGCTTTGGTTACTGGGTCGTAACCTTTACCTTTGCTTTTATTTATTGTCTTAAAAGGCTTATTTAGTTTTAGATAATAAAATCTTGTCATATCCTTTGCTAACCGACTTAAAAAGCTAGCAAAAATCTTGATATTTTTTGAATCTAATTCAGACATTAAATGATCACATACTATTTTATTTATCTTGATTAAAGCTAAATTTTAAATAATCCTCTAAAAATCATATGAAAATTGAACTAAACGAAAATAAAATATTCTTTAATAACGGTAAATCAGTTCAAGAAATACATCCTTTTTGGATAAGAGAAAGAGTAGATGGAGATGAATTTTTAGATAAAGGCACTCAGCAAAGATTATTTGACCCTTCAACAATGAATGGTGAAATTACCATAAATAAAGCTGAAATAAAAAACGGTTTTCTTGAAGTTAATTTTAATGATGGTGTTAACTCAAAAGTAGATATCAACAAACTAGAAACTGAATTTTCAAATAAAGATAAGGTGACAAGCTCAATTCCAAAAAAAAAATGGGACTCCACATTAAAAAATATTAAAAATTTCAAATATGAGGCAAATTTTTTTGACTCTAAAGAAATGTATGATCTATTATTTTCTTTTTATGAGTATGGCTTTGTTGTTATAAAAAATGTTCCAACAGAAAATAATTATATTGTTAAATTTGCTAACTCTATTGGAAGTGTAAGACGGACAAACTTTGGTGAGCATTTTAATGTTAAATCCAAATCAAATCCAAATGACTTAGCTTATACTACTTTACATTTAAGTCCTCACACGGATAACCCTTACAGAAATCCAGTACCTTGCATTCAGCTGCTACATTGTATTGAAAATGAAGTTAGTGGTGGATATTCAACTCTAGTTGATGGATATACGGTTACTGAACAACTAAAAAAAGAAGATCCTGACTCATATAAAATTCTATCTGAAATTAAAGTAAGATTTAAATTTATTGATCAAAGTGTAGTTTTGGAAGATTGGTCAGAATTAATACATTTAGATGATGAAAAAAAATTTAAACAAGTAAGATTTAGTCCAAGATTAGATTATGTTCCGATGCTAGAAAAAAATAAATTAGATCAATATTATAAAGCACGAAAAAAATTATCCGACATGTATAATTCAGAAAAATATAGAATAGAATTTAAATTGAAATCAAAAGATCTATTAATGATGGATAATCATAGACTTTTACATGGAAGAACAAAATTCGACCCAGATGAAGGAAAACGATTTCTACAAGGTTGTTATATTGACTTTGATAGTACCGAAGGCAAATTAAGACATTTAAAGAGAAAATTCAAAATTTGACTCTCCGTGACTCTTTAATAGCTGC
>MDTG01365468.1_pt1 | contig 10682 bp, 8 predicted proteins | sample 811421 | NCBI WGS metagenome assembly MDTG01 (sample SAMN05326645, study PRJNA326480) | marine metagenome | isolation source: seawater | place: Pacific Ocean: South East | collected 2011
AAATTAGAAAGTTAGAAAAAATTTTTGGAAATGAAAATTTTCAGCTAAAAGAAATTGAAAAAAATTCACAATTATTTAAACGTCCTAGTTAAAAAACACTAAATATTGAATATGATAAAACTTAAAACAGGATTTAATAAAATAAGAAAAATTTTAGAATTTTATATTTAAATATGAAAATTGTAGCTATTATTCAGGCAAGAATGGGTTCTACCAGACTAGAAAACAAAGTCATGAAAACCATTAACAATATACCTATGATAGAGTTATTACTGAAGCGTCTTTCAAAGTCAAAACTTATAGATAAAATTATAGTAGCAACATCTAAGGATAAAAAAAATCTGTCTCTTATAAATCATGTAGAAAAAATTGGATTTATATGTGAACGAGGAAGTGAAAAAGATGTGCTAGAAAGATATTTACAAGTAGCTGAAAATAATCTAGCAGATATTATCGTACGCATTACTGGAGACTGTCCACTTGTTGACCCAATTATAGTTGATAAATGTATTAAAAAATTTATAGGATCGAATGTTGATTATTGTTCAAATGTAAATCCACCAACATTTCCTGATGGATTGGATGTAGAGGTGATAAAATTTAGTGCTTTAAAAAAAGCTTCTAAAGAATCAAAAACTAAATTTGAAAGAGAACACGTCACTCCCTACATCATATCTTCAGAAAAATTTTCGAAGATAAATTTTACGAATGATCAAGATTTATCAAGTTTTAGGTGGACAGTTGACGACCCAGAGGATTTTGAGGTAATAAAAAATGTTTTTGAATATTTTAATCCTGATATTAATTTTGATTGGAAACAGGTTTTACAACTTAAAGAAAAACAACCAAATCTTTTTGAAGCAAATTCAAAAATAAAAAGAAATGAGGGTCATAGTATGAGTACAGGTCAGAAGCTTTGGAAAAGAGCAAAAAAAGCTATCCCGGGTGGTGGTATGCTTTTATCTAAGCGCCCAGAGATGTTTTTGCCAGATTATTGGCCAGTTTATTTTAAAAAGACAGAAGGTTGTAAAGTATGGGATTTAGACAATAATGAGTTCATAGACATGTCTATTATGGGTATCGGCACGAATTCCTTGGGTTATAGCCACCCAGAAGTTGATGAAGCAGTTAAGCGTTGTGTGAAAGATGGTAATATGAGTACCTTCAATTGTCCTGAAGAAGTTTATCTAGCTGAAAAACTTATTGAGCTTCATCCATGGGCAGGAAAAGTACGGTTCGCTCGTAGTGGTGGCGAAGCTAATTCAATAGCTATTCGTATTGCAAGAGCAGCATCAGGTCGTGATAAGATAGCAATTTGTGGTTATCATGGATGGCATGATTGGTATCTTGCAGCAAATCTAAATAATGATAAAAGTTTAGATGGTCATTTGCTGCCTGGTCTTGAACCTAAAGGTGTACCAAGAAATTTACAAGAAACTACATTTCCATTTACCTATAATAATTTTGAAGAATTAGAAAGTTTAGTGAACAAGCATGATATAGGAGTAATTAAAATGGAAGTTGTGAGAAGTGAACAACCAAAAAATGATTTCTTAAAAAAAGTCTCTAAACTTGCCTCTCAAAAAGGGATAATACTAATTTTTGATGAATGTACTTCTGGTTTTCGTGAAACCTTTGGCGGTATTCACAAAAAATATGAAATCACTCCAGATATAGCAATGTTCGGTAAAGCAATGGGAAATGGATATGCAATTACCTCAATCATTGGAAAAAATGAAGTTATGGATGCAGCTCAATCAACGTTTATTAGTAGTACTTTTTGGACTGAACGTATTGGCCCAACCGCAGCATTAAAAACACTTGAGGTTATGGGTCGAGAAGAGTCTTGGAAAAAAATTACGAATACTGGTTTAAATATAAGAGATCGTTGGCAAAAACTTGCAGATCAATATGAATTAGAGATATCACATTGGGGAATTCCAGCGTTAACAGGTTTTGCAATTAAAAGTAACAAATCATTAGCTTATAAAACTTTAATTACGCAAGAAATGTTATCTAAGGGATATCTTGCTGCAGATAAAGTGTATGTATGTACAAAACATACCCCTGAAATACTTGAAGGATATTTTGAAGCTTTGGATGATGTTTTTAAATTAATCAAGGATTGTGAAAGTGGGCGAGATATTAATTCATTGTTAAAAGGAAATATTTGTCAAGATACATTTACACGTTTAGCCTAGACTTTCTTAAAAGTTAAAAATCTTCTGGTTGAAAACATAAATCTGCAATGAATGGTTTTGCTGTTAAAATCATTGATAAAGAAAAATTATTTCTATTCATTAAACTCATGAATTCTTGAAGTTTATAAACACCTTTCAATGATTCATGATTATGTCTTACTTCAGCAATTACAAATTTTGTAAACTTTAATGTTTCACTTGCTCCTAAAATTACATCTAGTTCAAAACCCTCAGTATCTATTTTAATACCAATTTTACCTAGCGATTTTGGATCATTTATGATTGTATCTAATTTTTTAATTTTTAATTTTCTTTTTTCAACCCATTCATCTTCCATATTTATTTCAGAAATTTCTAAGAAAGAGCTATATCCTTGTAGTTTTTGTATTTTCATCTCTTTTTCAACGTCATCTTTTCTTCCAAGAGCATTATGAAAAAATTTTACTTCCCTTTTTTTTGAAAGCAGCTCAGCATATTCTTTTGCTTCGTCTACTGGATCAATAAGTATTAGTTTAGCATTTTTAAATCGGCCGTATAAATCTTCTGTTCCGTGAGTTCCAACACCTATATCTATTAAAGTATCTATTTCAGGTAGCTTTTTTAATTGATGCCAATCGATGTACATACCTGTCTCTTCGTAAAATTTTTTAATCATATGCTTGTTTTATAAAATAGAAATCAAATATAATCTATCCTTATCTTAAAACAATTTTTAATAATATTTTGTGGAACTAATTAAATATATGTTATTTTATAAATTATTCTATCACCTAAATTAATTATATTTAAAAATAATTTATTGTAAAAATTACTTTTATAAAATTTTGCCAAACCAATATGAGTCAAATCTTTTTTTTTTATAAATAATTTCGGATTTAAATATACCTTCAATTTTAAAACCATTTTTTAATAATACTTTTTTTGAACCAAGATTCATTTCATATAACCCTGCTTTAAGTTTCTTAACACCTTTCTTCTTTGCAATTTTTATTATTTCTTTGATGGCTAAGGTTGTATATCCTTTATTCCATAATCTTTTTTCACCAATAAAATAACTAATATTTGCATTTTTATGAACTAGAGATATAGGACCAAGTTTTATATTTCCTATATGAGTATTTGAGTTATATTTTTTTAAAAAAATTCCATATAAAAATTCATTTTTAGATTTGTTTTTTTCTTTTACGAATTTTTTAATATCGGTTAAGGAATGTTTGATATTTTTTTGCTCAGTATACTGTTGTATTTCTAAACTATTCATCCAGTTTTGGTACTTTTTTGAGATATCTTTATTTAGATTTAATTTTTTTAATATTATTTTTTCAGATTTTTTCATAAAATAATTATCATTGTCTATAATTTATAATTAAAATATGATTTAATACAGCAGAAATAAAAATAACATGATTAGATAAAAATCTAAAAGTAAAATATTGAAGTTAAGAATTAATATGTTGATTTGTTGAAGGAAGTAAAACATATGAACAAAATATTTAGCTTTGTTATTAGGACTTTAAATCACTTGCTTTTAAAAGAGAGGAAAAAATATTGAATATTCTAGTTTTGGGCGTGAGTGGAAACGTTAGTATCGGAATAGTAAAAGCAATTAAAAATTCAAATATCGATGCTTACATTGTTGGAGCGTGTGTGCAAAAATATTCTGCAGGCTTTGCTTTTTGTGACCTTAATCTACTTAGCCCATATGCTGACTCTGATAAATTTCTTCCCTGGTTAAAAAAAACACTTGAAGATAATAAAATTGATGCAGTTTTGTCTGGAGTTGAGGAAGTAAATGAAGTTCTGGCCAAACTAAACAATTTGAGAGAAAAATGTCATATTTTAGTTCCTCAAAAGACCCACCTAAATATTTTTAATGATAAGTTTACAACAATTAATTGGCTATCTCAAAACAACATAAGCCATCCTAAAACATTAGACTTATCCAATAAAACGAATTTCTCAAAAATTAAGCAAGATCTTGGGTTACCATTTATCGTTAAGCCAAAAAAAAGCAAAGGTTCAATTGGTACGATTAAGATAGTAAATAAAGTTCAGTACGAAGATTTAAAAAACAAAAAAAATTTAATTGCACAACAGCTAATTGGAGATGTTAACAATGAATATACCTGTGGTGTTTATAAATCAAAATTTGGATACACTGAGATAATAATTATGCGCCGTTTTTTAAAAAATGGCTCAACAATTATGGCTGAGGTAGAGAGTAATAATAAAATTTATAATTATTGTAAAAAAATTACTGATTGTCTAGATACAACTGTTCCATTTAATATTCAGTTGCAGTTATGTAAAATTACTAAGGAACCATTGTGTTTTGAGATTAATATGAGGCTTTCAGGGACTACACCTATTAGACATGGTTTTGGTTTCAAAGATTGTCAAGTATGGATTAAAGAAAGTGTGATGAATAAAAATTACCAAAGTGAATTTAATGTGAAACCAGGCGTAGCACTTCGCTATGAGGATGAAGTTTTCCTAAGTAAGAAAGATCTAGAGATCCAAAGTTATATTGCTACTCGAGATAAAATTAAATGAAGTGTCTTATAACAGGTGCTAATGGAGTTGTTGGAAAAAATCTTTTTGAAATTCTTGGAAAAAATTCTAGCTTTGAAGTGTGGGGCACTGGTAGATCAAAATTAAATTTAAGAAATTATTTTTCAATTGATTTATTGGATAAGAGTTCAGTTATTGCTTTTTTTCTTGAGCAAAAGTTTGACTGTGTAATACACTGTGCTGCAACTGTTAGCAATGAACAACCTATTGAAGTTTTAAGTAATAATTATAATTCTACTTTAAACGTTATCGAAGCATCTTTAATGACAACTGTTAAAAAAATATTTCACACTTCGGGGATAACAGTTATTGGTGAAATTTTAAAAATACCAATAACAGAAATGCATACTGTAAAACCTCTAACAACATATACATATTCAAAGTTTCAGTCAGAAAAAATTATTGAACACTTCTGTAAAAGCAAAATTGACTTTGTGAATATTAGAATACCATCTCCTGCTGGCAAATATATGCCATTAAGATCTGTGCTCCCGATTTTTCTTAACCGTATTCAAAAAGGTTTAGATATTGAGTTATATGGCGAAATTAAACGAAAAATGAATTTTATTGATCTAAGAGATCTAGCTAATTTTATTAACAAGGCTTCTCGTAAAAATGGTGTTTCAGGTGTTTTTAATGTTGGAGCGATAAAATCTTATTCTGATCTTGAATTAGCTAAAACAATAATTTCAATAACAGGTAGTAGATCTAAAATTATAGATAATATGACTAATGAGGGCGGAGGGATTCAAGATTGGAATATATCATGTCTTAAGGCAAAAAAAGTTTTTAATTATGAGCCTGAGTTCAGCTTACATCAAACGATAGAATGGATTTTAGCAAAAGAAAAATGAAATTAATTGTCTTTTCAGATATACATGGAAATAATCATTCTTTTAATGAGTTTGTAAAAGATCTATCTTTTCGTAAGGATGAATTTACAACACTTTTTTTGGGAGATTTTATTGGGTATTATTATAATCCTAATGAAATAATAGACTATTGTCGTCAAAACGCTTTTGTATGCGTCTTAGGTAATCACGATCAATATTTTCTTGATGTCGTAGATGGTAAGATTGGTATTGATGAACTTATTAAAAAATATGGAGAGTCTTATAGACTGGCTATTAACTCTATTTCAAAAGAAAATTTATATTTTTTAAGGCAATTGGACAAATTTAAAATTATTGAATTTAACAACAAGAGAGTTTATTTTTGTCATGGTTCACCACTAGACAATCTTGAGGGAAGAATATATCCTGAGACAGATTTATCAATCTTCGAAAAATCAATAGAAGGTTATGATTATGTCCTTACAGGACAAACTCATCATAAATTATATAAAATCTTTAAATCAACTGTATTTCTTAATCCTGGCTCACTAGGACAACAACGTGATGGCAAGGGTTGTTCATATATGATTATTGACTTAGAAAAAAATTTGTATGACTTCCGTGTTGTTGAATATGATATTAAAAGATTAGAGGATGAGATTGATCTTTACGATATGGGCTGGTCCAAGTTAAAAAGTGTTTTAAGGCGCAAGAAATAAATACTAAATGTTATTTAAATAAAAACTTTGACACTATATTAAATCAAATTTATAAAAGTCAAATTATAACTAGTATGTTTCAATTTGACTTTATTTGTCAAATTTTCAATAAATATAAATAACATTTATATGATTAAATTTTTTTTTAAAAAAATTAAAAAACTTCATACTTTAAAAATTATTTTTCATTTGCCGAAAAGAAAAAGTATACTTCTTTATGATGAGGTCCACTCATTAATACTTAGAGAAACCATTAAAAAAGATTTTAATATTTTAAAAACACGTGAACTGGAAATTTATTTTTGGATTTTTCTTAAGCAAATAATTTTATTTGATTTTAAGTTTTCAACATATTGTAAAAATTATATAAATTTCACCAAACCAAAGGTTATAATTACCTTTAATGATAGAAAGCCTAGATTTTATGAGTTTAAGAATAGCTTTAAAAACATTAAATTTATATCAATCCAAAACGGAGTTCACGATGAAAATTTTTTTAAAAAATATAGGTTTAAAAAATGCGAATGTGATTATTTTTTTATTTTCAATAAACACTATATTCAATCTTATAAAAAATATGTAAAATCGAAATATATTGTTTTAGGAAATTTTAAAAACAATCTTATTAAAATCAATAAGTCTAAAAAAAATAATAATTTTTTACTCATATCTGAATTTGATGAAGCAAACGATAATATAAATGACTTTCATAAAAAATTATTAAATTTAATTAACTTATATTTTTTAAACTCAAATAAAAAAATTCATATTCTTTTAAGAAGATATGACCATAGAGTAATTAAAGAAATTAATTATTTTAAAAAAATTTTTAAATCTAATTGTATTTTACATAAATCTAATTATTGGAAAAATAGCTATAAAATATTAGATAAATATGAAAACATAATATTTGTGCGCTCAGCTTTAGGATATGAGTCAATTGCAAGAAAAAAAAAAGTAGCAATTTTTGTACCAAAAAAAATCGGTAACTATAAATATTGGTTTGGATGGCCTGCTTCTCCTAAAAAAGAATACAACTTCTTTACTACAAATAAAATTTTTTATAGTGAAATCAAAAGAGTTTTAGACAATATGAAAAATTGTAATCAATCAAATTGGGAAAAAAAACATTATAAGGTAATACAAGATCAGTTTTTTTTTAATAGGAATAACACTAAATTAAAACAAACAATATTAAAATTGATCTAATTTTTAATATGATTTTTTAATTACGAATTATATGATGAAAAAATTACTAGTTACTAACAATTCAGCTTTAATTGAGGATGGCTATGATAAAATATACACAGATTCTCCATTTGTTGTTGAAAGCTGCAATAATGCAAAATATTTAAATGAGTTATTAGACTCCGAATTTCATAATAAAATTGTAGATATTAGAAAAAAGGGTGTCGAAATTAATCGTAAAATAATTGATGAGTTTTTTTCAAATTATAAAAATGATAACGTTAGTTTGTTTGATATAAATCAAAAATATACAAATATTTTTATTAACGTATATAAACTTCTAAGGCTCATAGATTGTTATCCTGAACATAAAATTTCAATAGCTGTGTCCGTAGATGAGCTATATGATTACGATAGTTCAAATATAATTGACAGATTTGTAAATGTTTATTATTGGATAGCAAAGATTTCAAATCTACAAAATATCAAACTTATTTGTAAAAATTTAAAGAGAGATGATTTGCATCAGGATCACATTCCAATTAATTCTTGGTTTTTAAGGCTAATTGATCTGGATAAGAGTGTTTTATCACTCGGCTTAAGAAAATTTTTTAAAGTTCACAAAAAAAAAGATCAAAAGGTTTATATATATAAAAGTAGTAACGTTATCAGAGAAATTGAGCCCTATTTATATGATTTAGGATTTAGTTATGAAAATATGCCAACAATTCCTTCTACAATAAAAAAAATACCAAATAATTATGATGAAAAAAAAATTCATAATATTATCGATAATTTGTTTGATAAAAATTTGTTAGAAGACATATTTAAGTTTGCTATGTATGCTATTTATAAAAAAATAGTTAAACTTTATTTGAGCAGAGAAGAAGCATTAGATGAATATATTGAAAATTTAAATAAAAATATAAACACAATAGTTACCAACACAATATTCGATTTTGATAGATTAATTTTAAAAAAAAAATTACAGGATAGAGGATTTAAAATTATTGTTGTCCTCCATGGCTTAACTGAAAATTATCGAACAAAATCTGATTTCTATGGATTTAAATATTCAGATATAGATATGTTATTATGTTTTAATCAATCAGAAAAAAAAAATTTTGAGGAAATTGACTCAAAAGTTTTGGTGCGCCCGATATCATCAGTTCAGGAGGCAAAAAAACCAAGATTTAATAAATTAAAGAGATTTTTTATAAATAAAAGATTAAAAATAAAAAATAAAATAAATGTATTTTATGTCTCTCTGTCATGGCCTTTAAATAATCAAACAAAATATAAGGTTAGATCTTTTGATGAAAAAATTTATAATTTCGATAAAAAAATGATTAACTTACTATCTTCTATAAATAAAAGAGTAATTTATAAAAATTATCCTAGAAGAAATTATATTGATACAAATCCAATAAATGATTATGCAAAAAAATTTGATAATGTAAAAGTAATTGAAGGAAGTTATGATTTTCGTTACATAAATACTCTTGGTGACATATTCATAATGTCAAATGTAGGTCAAGCTAGTACTATTACTTGGATGATAAATTTGGGTAAACCTATTATTTATTTACATAGAGGTGAGTCTGATTTTTTAAATACAGAAGCTTTAGATTTAGTAAAAAAATTTTTTATTTTTATAGATACCGACAACCATGGCTGGGAAACTGATCTTAAAAATATTCTCAACAAGCCTTATAGTGAATTAAAAAAGATATGGGCAAATAAACAATTGTATATTGATAAGCATGAAGAGGAATGGTTGACAGGAAAAAATTTGCATGCAGGGAAACTTGGTGCAAAATATATTAAAGAATTTATCTTGCAAAATACTCAAAAATAAGAATTTATAAGTATACGTACATAATTTTTTAGATTAAATTAAACTTATCATCTCAATATAGATAGAAATTTATTAATGTTTGAAATTGATTACAAAAATTTAATTATAAAAAATAAAAATATAATTAATAAAAAAGATTCTCTATCAATTAACATTACAAGTGACTGGGCACCTGTGCTTGAAGAAATTTCAGCTTTGATGATAAAAAAAAAAGAAAAGTATTACGGAAATTTATTTGAATATTTTAAAAAAGGAGACCTTAATATAACAAATTTAGAAACTGTAATTGATATTAAATCACGACCTTTCAGCAAAAATGCTTTAAGATTTATTAATAATCCAAAAATTCTCAATTCATTAAATTCTATCAAAACACATTTAGTGTGTTTAGCAAATAATCACATAATGGATAATGGTAATTTAGGATTAAAAAACACTATTAAATATCTCGAAAAATATAAAATTAAGCATGTAGGTGCTAGTTTTTCGCATAAGCAAATTTATGAACCATTTCTATTTAAAAAAAAAAATCAAAAAATTGCGGTGATCAACACATCAGAGGGAGAAGAGGCTAATGAAAAATATAATAATCATGTTGGGTCTTCAGATATCGAGTCATACAAAGTCATTGATCAAATAAGAAATTTAAGAAGGAAGGGATATTTGATCATCTTAATTGCTCACGCTGGAGTTGAATATATTCCATCGCCCCCACCATATATTAAGAGTATTTACAAAAGTTTCGCAGAAGAGGGTGTCGATTTAATAGTTGGTCATCATCCTCATGTATCACAAGGATTTGAGATCTATAAAAATGTACCAATATTTTATTCTTTAGGAAATTTTACAATGTGGAAGAAGAATTTAAGAAAAAATTGTTATAATTCATTTTTCTTAAACATGACTGTTCATAATAATAAATTATCATGCATAAACTTAGTACCATTTCAAATTAATAAAAGTGGCCTTAATTTAACTTCAAAGAAAAAATTTAGCAAAAAGATAATGATATTAAATAGTTTTTTACCGAAAAGTGATAAAATATGGAAAGCTTACTTGAATAGAATTAACTCCTATGGAGGTTTTTTTTCAGAACAGCTTTCTTTTTTTTATAATTTCGATAAATTTAAACATAAACAGATTAATAAATATACTAATCTTTCTAAAAAATATTCAGATTTGGATTTTTTAAAAAATGAATTTCAAGATAATTCATATTACAATCACATTTTAGAAAGGTGGCAAATTAAAAATAATAATAATTTAATATCATTAATTAAAAATATATTTAATCCATTATATAAAATTTTAT